>ENA-UOTX01000679-UOTX01000679.1-compost-metagenome-genome-assembly--contig:-NODE-679-length-33489-cov-18.160571_pt1 | contig 33489 bp, 22 predicted proteins | sample MGYA00238143_ERZ746982 | MGnify/ENA primary metagenome ERZ746982 (study PRJEB28758, sample SAMN06268862) | compost metagenome | isolation source: single cell | place: USA: California, Emeryville, Joint... | reverse complement strand
GTGGTGGGCTCAGCCTCTATTTTGAACTTTATTACGTCTTCCTCAGGATCTGATTCATCAATGTCAAAATTATTCTCATGGACTCTCGAAATAGAGAGATTGAAATCATGAGAATTTTTTAGATATTCTTGATTTTTATCAGCATCCTTCAAGTTTAATAGGTGGTTACTGGCTACTATGTCAACAGACGACCTTTCAGGAGTTTTGATTGATTGGGTTGAATTGATATTCCTCAACGTTTCCGATAATTGATGTCGTTTTGATTTTTTATTGTGTTCCTTTGGTTCTTCAATAATATTGATCATTGGTATTTGGGGTTTTTGGGGCTTGTGAATGTCCTTGGACGGAATGTTAAAATCCCCTTCAAGGATGTATTGGCGATCAGATTCCCCTTTACTAGTTAAAATTAATCGATGATCTATTTGATCAGACGCCTGTGTATAATCGTTTTTATCTTGTAGCTGGTGTTCTGAGCCTTCGATTTTAAGCTGCAGTTTGATAGGTCTCGAGAGCTTTGCTGAAGCAAGTCCAAGTGTTTCTCCTTTTCCAAGCGTTTCATGTTTGCTTAATTGGCTGTTTATATTGGTCTCAATTTCTGTTTCTTGATCGTCGCTTTGATTATGGACTTGGGATTTTTGTTCTTCCTCGTTGCTGTTGTTGGACTGCTTTTCAAAGCTATTCTCATTTGGTTTTGTCTGCGGTTTTTGTTGAATCGAAGATTTGATTTGCTCTTTTCTCCTCTCTCCTTTAGAATGGTTTGCTTTTTCATAATTGCCATCCTGCTCAATCCATCCATTATCTCGCACAAGCTCCAATTTATTCGCTTCACAAGGAGAATTCTCAACATTTGCTTTCACCGGTGTAGTAGGATCAAATGCCCGATATATTGCGTCTTCGTTATCAGATAGATATTCCTGTCGCTTCGGATTCGAATTTGAGTCTTGACTTCCAAGGAGTGCCATATTATGGTTCGACAATTTAATCGCCAATCTCTGGTTGTACAGTTCCTTGCTATTAGCTGCAATATCGTTTCCAACTTGATTTTCTGTTCTAGATTCCAAAGGATTTTTTTGAGATTCCTCCTCAACTAAACGGTCCGAGCATTCATCACGCTTTTCTTGTGCCAGCATGGATATTGGCCGCAGGTCATGAGGAGCTTCTTCTTGCTTTGGTCGAGAGCGCTGCAAGCTTGAATTGGCAAGTGCCGAATTTTTCGTTTGTAATTTGTTCGAGGAATGCTTGGTGTTCAAATTTTCAGAATGTTGAGTACCTTCAGAACTCTTTCCTTGAGTTTCTCCATTGTTAACTTTCGAAGACACCTCCAATTTTGGATTTACGTTTCCATTTTCAACATTACAAATAATTGGATCCTTTTCAGTCCTCATTTGCTCGGATTCTCGACCTTTATTTGTCTCAGCTCCCAAGTTTGAGTTCGGTTGGGTACGTAAATTGAGATATTTACTGACATCGACGGAAACTAAATTTCTATCTGGAATCAGTGTCGATATTATCTTCACATTGTCACCTTGATTTCGATGCGAGGATAAATTTTCTGAACGCTCAGACGGAGTTTTGAAACAATTCAAATCACTGTTGAACTGATGGGTAGGAGACAGATTCATGAGAGTTGCCGTTGAGAGAATCTCTTCAATCTGAGATTCTTCAGAGGTGATAGGCGGATTCAAGGTAACGATATCGTCATTCATTCCACAAGTTGGTCTTGGAGATCGTGCCAAAAGTTGCTGAATATCGGACGCCTTGTGCGTTGTATTGATTCTCGGGCTGCTGAATAAACTTGCTGCGCTTCGAGTATGAGCAGGCTGACCTTTCTCACTGGATATTGGATTCTGTTCATCTTCAGGAAGACGTGGAGAATTCAAGCTTTGAGTAGGTTGTGTTCCAGTACTTGGCGATATTCCTTTATCAGAGCTTACGTTGGGGGTTAGGCCCATCGTTGGCCTTTCTCCATCACTTTGTACCTTGTCGGTGGTAATCTGACTCCTAATTGCTTGTATTTTTGTCATGATGTCTCGATTGCTGCTTGATGAATGTTTCTGATGTATCATCGAACCATTTGTTTGATTTAATTTCTGGTTGCTGCTCTGTGCAAACGATTCATTATTGTTGACATTCGAATTGAACAAATTTTTCAGCTCTACAATCTTGTTTATCAATTTTCCCTCGCCTCTATCTTCTGGTACCTTTATACTCAAGTCTGTCCGATTTTGGTCTGGTTTTCGAGGTTCCGAATAAGAATCTCGGACTTTTTGTTTTTTGCTAGAGGCTTCTGACTGGTCATTCCTCCTTGAATCATTACTCAAGACACTCGAGGTCACAGTTTCGAGGCCTTCTTGGAAATCACTCACGTATATGCCTTTAACTGGAAGTTTTTTTGAATCGCTGAGAGAATTTTTCTCCAAATTTCTGCTTCCCTGCGTAGCCAAATTGAAGTTTCTGCTGGGATAAAGAGAAGACCAAAAACTTTTGCTTTTTAATTCTGAGCCGACAATAACGGGAGTTTTCAAAGAGCTGCTTTGAGCGTCGCTCTTAATTTCTGAAGTTTCAGTTTGCAGCAGAGGCTTTTTCATTAATTGAGAACCTTCGAGGAATGATCCGATTGGCTGGGAAACGTCGATGCTTTTACTTCTGGTATGAAAATCGGTCGGCCTGCCTTGAGCGCTCAACATCGCGTTGTTTTTAGGATTGGCGCTTTTTTCATGCTCTCTTGCTCCATACAGTGCAGAACCAGACTTCAAATGTGACCATGAAGTCTCAGAAAATGAATTGTCTAACGAACCAGGTTTTGTAGAATTCTTGTTCAAGTCAGCGAGGTCCTATTAAAGATTATAATGTATATGCAATTACATAACTGCTTAGTACCTGCGATACGTGTTGAAGGTGAAACTCGGTAACAATATCATTTTTCTGTATGCGATTATTTCGGATGCAATCCAATGCTTCAGAGAGACGATTTTTAATAATTTTAGCAATAAGAAACACACTTTGCTCTTGTGAGTCTCTCTTAGTATACCTCACGTCTTTTTTGGCTTTGGTGGAGCTGTCATTGGTATAAATCTGATTGTCATTGTTATAAATCTTATTGTCATTTGATCTTCTGAGAGTCAAAGAAAAAGTTTTTTGATGTTTGACACTGCGCTTGTCCCGCTGAGGTGAATTTAATTCGCGATCTTTCAATATATTTGATATCATCCCTAGATCTTTAGCGGGAGTCTGTGAAATGGGATGTGTTATTGTATTTTTCGTGTCCGATGGCTCAAATGAAGCTTTTATATTCGGTTCAGAACGGAACCTCTGTCTTTCTGGCACTTTTGAGCTGTGATTCTTGAAATTACTGCGGATTTCATCAGCACGCGTTCGAATAAAACTGGCGATTTTGATCTTTTCACATTCGAAAATCGCCCGTTTAAGATCATTCTGGGAGAGCTTTTCAAGTGCTTGAGCATGGCTGATTGAAGTGTTTGAAGAGGCTTTCATAAGTGTTGCTTAAAAAAAGAGGCCAAACCTTACTCGAATATTAATTAGGAGGTTAATTCCTGTGCTTAGACCTTTAAGATAAAAATTTTATCGATAAACCTCTTCTTTTGTGCTCAATATAAAACTCTATAAACTTTTTTCATTTGCAGATGAGTCGTCTTGAAAGTGAAGCTGCTCGTCCAAATGGTTCGTATTTCCATCTATTTTCATAAAACAATATTCAATCTTCAATTTTCCAGATCGGAATCGTCTTTCTGTATTCAATTAATTCTTGTTCTAAGAGACCTCTTTTCGAATCGAATGCAATAGATGATTAATTTCATCCTTTTTCATTTTCTGTCCGAGGTTATTCATCAAATAAGAGTGAACAACTATCCTGACTGTCTTATTTCTTTGGAAAATTGACATTCCGCGCAATTCACCAAATTGAAATTTACAAAGAAATTAAAATTATTTCTGTGAAATAAAATTATCTTGTCCGATACAGTATGTAATTTCAGTTAAGTCGAAAAAATGTTGCTTTCTTTTGAAAGTGTTTTATTTGATGGAAAAATTCTCTTCCTGTTTATTCTAAAAGCACATGAAGCTTGATTTAAGAAGAAAAGCGATTAAACATCAGAATTTATTTATTTTTCTTTTGTGTTATCTCGAATGAGGTTAGATTTAATTCATTTTGGGTAATTCAACTTATGTAATGCAGTGAGTTAAATTTGAAAAGGTTCGTTCACTCATGAACTCTCAGCCTAATCATTATAATCTAAAAAAAAAATATAAAATAACCGGATTTCTCTTATTGAAAGCTTTGAGTCTTCGCAAAGCCACTTAGACCACTTCGATCTTCGCTATAAGAAACATTCGTGGGTTTCAAGTGATCTTGAGATCTATCAAAATACTTCCTTACAAGCGCCGAAGAGGATCTCTTTTCTGGAGTGCCACCCACAGGATTTGTAGGCGGATTGTATGGGCTCGTATGAGTGCCAGAAAAGCTCTTTTCTGGTGGATGTGGATGAACAAGATCTACCTTCTGAAAATACAAGTTTTCATGAGTACGAGATCCGCTCTTCGAGTCCGTCCTCGAGTTATTTTGCATGTTTTCCCTCTCATTAAAGAACGCTGCAAAACCCGGCAGAGCCACCATGACGACAGTGATATTATCTAAAGTGGTCCTTATCAGCGATTCTTTCATGATATGATCCACACCGAGTCCACATTGCTCATGTAGAGTCAGACGCTTATATTTCGTTGACTCCCAGACGAGCTCGACTACTTCTTCATTGCTTAGTTTATCGAAGATACCGTCGCCTTTTGATCGAAAGATTATTTATTAGAAAAATCGTCAACTCAGAATAATATACTTGCTAATATGATAAAATCTTGTTCTTCGGACACTGGAAATGACACAATATCAGGCTTAGCGATGACTACGTTCGGGTTTCCACCATATTGCGGTATCTTAGCTTCAATGTCTCCAAAAGTACGACAAACCTTAAGAAGAAGAAATATAAATAAGCATTGGCTTCATCTAATATTGAATTACACTCAGTCTTCCTGGTAAAACGCGAGGTGGCCCAAGTAATGGCTTCCCCATTCCTCCTGCAAAATTACCTGGTTGAGGGATCTGACTCCTAAATGAATAATGTTTGAGTCAATCAAAATGAAATGATAAAGTACTGGTAAACTTTGCCTCCAGCGGCTAGGATTCTCTTTTTCTCTTCTTCATCTGTAGGCTTGTGGTCCTTGGATAACGGTATGACTTTATTCCCTCTTTGTGAGCTCAGCACTGCCCTGCTGTCTCCCACGTTCGCTACGTAGCAAGTGGTACCAACCACCAACACCACAATAGCGCAGGAGCCAGAGCGGTCGATCTCATAGTTTTGGTCCTGTGCAACTTCTGTGAAATATTTTTCAGCATTATTGAAGCCGTTGATAATGGCTTCTTTAGGATTCTCCGGGAATTCTTTGTCTCTAATAACATATAAGAATAAGCTAATAAGCTAAGCACTCAAAGATTAGTACAAATTGGTGAAGGTTGTCTCGAAGGAAGTCCGGACACAAACTGCCTCCATGTCCATCGTAAACTCCAAAGAAAGAGCATTTAGGCCAAACATCAGTCGTTTCCAGGTGTGGAGGTTTAATGATGTTAAGGATTATTGCGACTCTATCTTCGTTGTAGTTTCTAACCAATCCTTGATGAGTGTTTGCTCCGTAGGCTTTTATTACGCCGTTTTCTCGATTTGAAAGCTTGGCAGGGTCCAAAATCGGCAAGTCGGAGGGATAATCCGGAACCTGAGTGTTTGAAATGCTTCTATCGAGATCGGCGTGCTCTGTGTGAGAGCGATTCGGGGTCTCCTTGAGCGCCATTTGATTTAAATGCTTCATGACATTGGTCGTCGTTGTGGGGGTCATTGACGTTATACCTTTCCAAACTGGCGTGTTAAGTTGAACAGAGCGGCCGTTCTTCGAAGTGTCTTCAGGCTTTTTGATGTCCTCCGCCGTTTTAAGGCTCATGTTTTTCTTCGGAGTATAGCCTCTAACCATTGGCTTCACCTTTGAAGCACTGAAGCCGAAAGAGCCCTTTTGAGAAGATGTAGATAGAGGAGGGTAGCCAATTGGTTGTTGTGTCCGATAGACCGGGTTCGCGCCAGTCGTCTGAGGAGTAATTGTTTCAAAGGCTTTCGGGTTTATCAGGTCAGCTGACGTTTCAAGATTCAATGGTTTTAATAGTTGTCTTGGACCCGTACGGTTAGCTGATTGAGATGCTTGTCCGAAGATAGGTTTCTTCTTGTCTTTGCTGGTGGGAGTTTTCTTTCGAAATGACTGGTCGTGCGTGACGCTTTGTGATACGAGGTGGGAGGTAGATGTGGGGTCATCAATGGTGTGGGAAAGGTGCATGGGAGGAAGCCTTGTCTTGACGGTGTCTTTCTTCCCTCGATCCTTGTCCAATGAGACGAATTCTCGGGAGTTTGCCTCGAGGGGTCGCTGCCGAAGCGCCCCCATGGCTGATGATCTCACCGTTGTTTTTTTTGACACGATGCGATTGTTCATCGATTAACTTAATCTTTTTTCTTGAAATTAGTTAGGGTTAAACTAACAGACTTAAAATATGCAAGAGCTCTCTTTGTTCAAATTATTAATTTAATTCAAAAAATACAACTTTAATTATTTGAAACTTGCTTAAATGCGCTTATTCTTGGCTAGGAGCAGACCTCTTGTAGATGAGATCTCTGAGAGTGTTATCCGATTTCGTTCTTCGTTTAAGATAAGTTTGATTTAGATCAGTGTAAATATCTGTATTGCATTTAAACTTTAGTAATTTAGACTGTGAATATCTAGGATTTCTTCAAATAAATTGTACCTAGGGATCCATCCACTCTTCGAAACAAATAAAACGTGTAAGAGAATCACATATTGTGGGTGAATTATCTTAGAGAGACAAGAATACAACTAATAGTTTATCAATAATAGAAAATAAATCGTAGACTGAGAACAAACTAGGTATGTCCGACTACCTACCCACCAACATCGGAAATTATCTGAGCGAGAAATAAGTAGAATTTCCTTTTGTGATACGCGCATCCAATGCTGACACCAAATATTGTCGAAATGTGGATTTGACAGACCCTATAGCTGCAAGCGTGAATACCAATTTTCAGATTTCCGTTTCTTCTCTCTTCCATCATCATCAATAGTTAAGATCAAATCAATAATATCACTAAAATATCCAAAAATGTCTCGAACTTTTCTCATTAATGCTGTTTTAACAACAAACGTATGAGATTCCTCCTTCTCTGTCACTCTACCAACTCAGATCACCTTTCTTTGTTCTTCAAATTTTTTTGGCACTGCATATACCCAGTATGGTTTTCAAAAATAAATGGGATAGAGCTAATTAAGAATATCTAATTTATTTGCGGTGGTTAATGTTTCAGTACTTCTTTTCTCAAGGAGCCAAGGGCTTCTTAAAGTAACTAATCTTCAATAACCTTGCTTTAACCGTACTAAAGGAGCGGCACAAAGTTCTTGAGCACAAGCAAGCCCCCTAAAACGCTCTACTGCAAATCAAGTATTAAAAAAGTTTTCGGTGTTCTCAATTATGAGTAAAGCTTTGAGGATAACCTTACCTAACGAACTTCTTCTAGAAAAAATATGGCCAAAGGAGACAGTGTCCTTAAATATACCACCTATTCATCTCTCAATAATCCAGTCTTCCTTGGAGAATTAACCATATCAGAATTTTTGGAGATCCTCGCTCAAGCAGACTCTGAGCAGAACGTCCTGTAAGCGATCTTGGTCCATTTGTTGCTATTCAACTCATTTTTTCTGTTCTTTGTCTTTGGAATCTTGAATGAAAATTTGAAATCTCACTCTTTCTTAGGGCACGACTTTCAACAGGTTTGTCGCACATCGATCGTCCAAGCCAAAAGCTAGTAGTGTGTTGATAGGAAGGGCTAAAAGGTCAGTCGTTTGACCTTTGGTTACACTGGCATCGACTAGCATCTATTGCAAGCATAGATGATGTTTCGTTCCAACATTCTTAATGAATTCAATGATATACATGTTCCTTGCAAAGATTAAGTAGTTGTGCGAGTGTAAACTTATCAATATGTTGTAAGTGAAAAAAAAGAGACCGATAAAGTGAAAAGTTTGTTCCTCCTATAGAAACACGACATATTATCAAATAAAGGGTGGTGGCTCAGTTATTGGCCTGAGTTTTTATTGTATGAAAGGAAAAACCAGATTCGGATTTCTTGGCTTCTCTCAGATTATGCCTCTTATTAAAAATGTTTAAACTGTGTTAGAGAATGATCATTTGGGTGGTTTGCCATGAATTTTGAGTGAAATGAGTGAAAAAACTCTTAAACTATAACTCAAAATTTTATTCAATTGAGCTAATCCCGGAGTGGAAAACATTTAGACCGTTTTCAGAAAGTGAGAAGAATGATGTGCACTTTAATGATAATCTCTAGATGTTAGCCAAATATAGAAAAAAGAAAAATCTACCAGGCAAAAAAAGAAAAAGATCGAAGAACCCTGAAATGACGTGTCTTAATTTAGAAGAATGCGATTCTCGCCAATTTCAAGCTACCCTTCGTATTATTTCCAGAAATTTTGTGCAACAGAATAACTCTTGCTCTTTTCTAGAAAGAAAATTCCAATTTTTTCCGAGCTTGTTCAAAAATTCCTGATGAATTAATCTCCATCATTATATTTGTGAATGATCCCCAAAATTTCTCGAACTCTCGTCTTTAATACAGAATTCCAACATTTTTTCCACCAAATGAAATCTTCTCTATTTTTTCATGGAGCATCTGGCTCGCTGACCAAAATTTTTCTGAACCTTACTTGATTTGATATCACATAATTAGATCTTTAACCAAGTATTCAATACCCTTCTCAATCTATCCAATACAACCTTCATTAGCAAGCAATCTTCGATTTCATTCACAATTATTTTCCAGCGATGTATTAATTACAAGAGCCTTTGACAAGGTCCACCATTCAAGGACTTTTCCTTCTAAATAACTTGATTTTGTCTCGGAATGTTCAAATTGAGTCTATCTCCTCCTTAAATTTTTTTCATGTTTGCTAGCAACAAGTCTTATGCCGTTCTCAGCGAAGCTCATGAGACCTCAAGCAGCCACAGGACCCTACCTGACAAAGCACATGATTTGGAATTGATTTTGTACGTATTTACTTTCGCACTAACAAAATCACCTCATTTTTTTGTTTGTTATCCGTTTCCCATCTGTCCAGACTCGCCTCACAAATGTTTAAATTATTGTTCTTGGAAAAGTGGCTGCTGTTCAAGAATTTTCCAAACTTTTCCACGTCAACAGAAAAAAAATGAAAGCCCTACAACGCGCCCCCTTAAGACTATCTCTTCCACACTATCAAACGCTGTTACGCTCTCAACCACTACAATATCATTCATTTCGATTTTTTTAGGGTTAGGATTGCCTGAAAAATAAAGAATAACTAGCCAATTTCGAGGCTAGAGCAAATTTTATTCGCCGTAAAGGCGCTATGCAAGGTCAAATTCTCCTAATCGCCGTTTCATAAGATTTTAGCCAGCTCAACAAGTAGTAATATTTTTTATACGTTGAATTTTCGAGAAGCTTAATTTCTGAAAATTTATCAGCGCTTCTGTCGTGTATTTAAACAGAGGAATCGTGAAGTGTTTATAATTGACTTAATAAATTCCAGAAAGTACCAAACTACTCGAAGACTCCTATGTTCGTTTTCAATTGGTTCAAAGACGTGTTGAGCTCTCTTGGTCTTTTCAAAAAGAACGCCAAGATTCTCTTCCTCGGTCTCGATAACGCTGGAAAAACCACATTGCTTAGACGTCTAAAAGACGATCGTATGGTCCAATTCGACCCAACTATCCACGCTCACGCCGAAGAGCTCACTCTCGGTAACGTGAACTTCAAAGCCTATGACCTTGGAGGCCATGAGACAGTCAGAAAGACCTGGAAAACTTATTTCCCAACTGTTCACGGTGTTATTTACCTCATCGATGCTGCTGACCCAACCAGATTTGCCGAATCCAAGAAAGAACTCGATGGCCTCTTGGCGACTCCAGAGTTAGCGAAAGTTCCGTTCGTTATCCTCGGTAACAAGATCGATAAGAAGGATGCAGTGTCAGAAGATGAAATCCGATTGGCATTAGGACTCGCTTCGAAAGGAACTTGGGGTACTGAGAAGGTGACAGAAATAGACGGAAGACCAATCGAAGTCTTTATGTGTAGTGTCGCTAAAAAGATGGGTTATGCTGAAGGTTTCAGATGGCTCAGCAAATTCATTAAGTAAATTTCATGCATGTGACACTGAGGGCTTCGGATGAGATTCGATTGCTCGCTAGAAGGAGAGAGCAAGAAAGAAGCTTGAATCTCTTTATGTTAGAAGTGCCTCTTAAAATTTTTTAGTAATTTTCAACGAATAGGAAAGGAAAAACGTATCAAAAAGTAGGGATCTCTCTTGATTGTCATCCGTTTATTTGTATATTTTTGAAGTGAGATTATCATGAAAGATGAGATTATTCGCCAACAACCAAAAAAAAAAAATTAAAAAGAAAAGTTTCCATTAAGCTGAAATCTAAGTTTGCTCATAATAATGAAATCATTTAGCTACGGTGTGATCGCATGGAGCAGCAAAACATTTATTCAAATTATCTATAAGACTATCTGCAGCTTCTTTCAAATTTTTTGTGCAATATTGTCTACGGTAAAGGAAACGAATTACTTCTGGAGGTTAATGATAGAATAATGAAACTTCGATGATAACTTTATGATTTATGATGGAATTAGGTCTGATTTCTCAGAAAGGAGATGACTTATACTCATAATATGCTATAACTCGGGCCTTTTCTTTTTAACTATTCCGACTGATGATTACAGATCCCACTCAAATATAAAATAGAAAGCTGGAAAACAGAATTGCTGCAAGAATATCTTCTGCAAATAATGGCCAGTAATTTGAAGAATTATGTAAAATGAAATACGATTCTTATTGAAATGCAGCTTTGTAAGGGTAAAAGCTTTGAAATAATTTGTTACGTGATCTGTTGCATTCAATTACTTATGATATTCAGATTATGAAAAAGACGAGAAGCGATTCTCTTATTTTTGAAAAGATAATTACTTATGATTGCAGTGTCCTCTCGGTCGCCAGCTTTGAAATCTGCTCTTCATTTTTTGCCATTCTCTCCTGGAGATTCACCAAAGTCCTGGGAATGATTTAGAAAATCGTTAACAATTTATTCTGATACTTTGAGACGGTCTGCAATGTAGCATTCATCGTTGTTAAAATAGCCATAATATCTTCTTTCGCAGGTTCTTCAACCTAATCGACAATCAATTTCAGAGAAAAACTTCGCAAACTACCTGAATTTTATGCGCTATAGTGAAATTGGTCGCAGTTTGCTGTTTAGATGTCGCAGTTTGCTGTTTAGGCGTCGGATTATCGACTTCCGTCAACAAAATTTTTGAATCCACTGTATTAAGAATTTTTGAGTCAACCATGTCTCTACATTCCTCAAGCAAAGGTCTGCTTGTATCATGGCCCTTCTGCTCCTTGTACTCTTTCCATTCTTTGCTCAAATTATGTGTCGATCGAAGGAACGATAACTTGATGCTTTCATCTTCTCGGCTCGGCGACTTCACCAGGATCCGAGGCGGCTTTGACAACTGATTTCCTGATTTTTCTTTCTTATGTCTCACGATGACTGGAGGTTTTTTTATCGAGGAAGGGAGCTCTATTATGCTCTCACCATGAGAGCCGCCAAAGTTCGCTTTCCAAATCAAAATTGCAGTGTCATCTCCACCGGTTGCGAAGTAGTCTCCCTTTGGAGAGAAACACACGCTTCTGGAGGGGCCAGTATGGCCAAACAGCGTAAACGCAGGCTGCCAGACACGTAGGTCCCAAACTTTAATCTTAGAATCGTTTGAAGTAGAGATAAGAAAATTGCCGGAAGGTTGAAACGCGATTTGATTGACTTCTTCCGTGTGCGTTTCAAATTGACAAATCATTTTTTTAGAACGAATATCATATACTTTAACTTTTTTATCCATGCCGCCAGAAGCAGCATAGGCTGTATTAGGGTGAAATGCGACTGATGTGATAGGTTTTTTATGATCGATAAATCCAAGGAGCTGCTGCTTTGACTCGATGTCCCAAACTCGCATCGAGCAGTCATCTGAGCCAGAGATAACCAATGTGTTTCCTGGATGAAAACCTGCTGCGCGGACAGGGCCGTCGTGGCCTTCGAGGTTCGCGCGTAGCTTGTAATTCGTTAGATTCCAAACTTTTACGGTCTTATCCTCAGAGGAAGTCACCAAACTCCTTCCCTCAGAATCGAAATTCACAGAATATACAGCTTCTGTATGATCTCTGAGAATTAATGAATTGGATTCTCTATGATGTTATTGAGAAATTAACAATTGCTTGATTTTTCAAAAAGAGTTTACATCGTGTTAGGCCACAATCGCACAGTCTTATCCTTGGAAGCGGAAGCAAGCATTTTACCGTTCGGAGCAAAAGCAATATCGTATATAGCCCCCTACAGGGAGTTAAAAAAGGCATTAGAGTTGAAAATTATTACTGTATGCCCATCAAATTTCCATGGTTTTTTATCTAGTTGAAAATGCCAGACTTTTATTGAAGAATCCTTACAACCAGAAGCAATTTGTTTCCTATTGGCACAAGTAAGAGCGAATTTTTTTGGGTGAGAGTCACAGATTTGGATTAAATGCGAGTGCAAGCACAGGATCCCGATGTCCTCTGAAGGTTCGTTTTAACTTCGGATCTTCGGCCGTGAACTCCGACCGAAAGAAGTTCGTTTGCATCATTTAAGTCGTTAATTTTTTCAGATTTTTTATTCGAGATGAATTTTCATGCAGTTATCTCACTTAACAAAAGCCAACTCGCTTCTTTACCCCAAGAAAGAATTCATAATTATATTCATGATACCTTTATCTAATGGCTATCCGAGCCTTATAGGATGACATAATTGTCACATTTTCTATAAATGTTAAGAGAAGTCTTTAATTCAAAGTCATTTCCTGTTCAATGGGGAAGGAGAAGCTTAAGAGAGGGAAGTTTAATTGTGTTGTAATAATACAGGTTCAGGATGATCCAGCATTTCGAGTCACGTGCTGCAACTAAAGAAACTACACGTGTTGAATTAAGCCCTGAATTAATGAGCGTTTACAATGAGCATATTTAAGTTGAAAAAAATATCTTGGGAATAAAATTATCAGAAAGAAATTACAACTAATCCTGTTCTGGAATAAATGAAGAAAATCTTCTGGGTGTGTATCATCGCTCTTGTGCTGCTTTCTATCGTAGAAGCCAAGGAAAAAAGTAAGCAACATACGTTGGAACGCTCATTAAACTATTATCACAGAAAAAAAGAAGGAAAAGCCAGTGAAGGATCTGAGACCTGCGCATATTCAGCCAGAACTCTACTGTAACTCATGCCAAGCGATTATTAGAGAGCTTTTGAAGAAACTGAGAGACAGCACCAGCGAACAAGATGTAATATCTCATGATATTTGGCGCCGTGAGAACAAACGATAATTGTTTGAAATTAAAAAATAAATACTTGATTCAAAAGCTCTTACCTGTCTCTTCATCACAATCTTATTATTGCTTTCCTAATATCAATAGTTCAGGTATCATCTGAAATTGGCAGGAAGTAGCAAACAAAAAGATTCGAGATAATTTTTGAGCAGCTTACAATGCTGATGGTGTTTCTTTTGCCTTTAACTCACACGACCTATTCTTACTACACTAGACCCCTCAGCTATCGAAATACCCCTAATTCTGATAATTCTTTTTGCTGCCAACAGCAGTATCAATATGCAGTTCTCTAATATAATTAGATTTTAGCAATAAAATTTTAGTTCAATTAACGACTCCTAAACATCTTGCATGAAGTCACGTATCGTCTTCCTCGCTGAGCGCGTAGGTAATCTTGCTCCTTCATGCACTACTATCAAGCCCAATGTCACTAAACCTCTAACCGAAAACAGAAACCTAAACAACATACCGCCTAAAACTCGTGTAAATTCACGGACTCAGCTCATCGGCGATCAACCAAGAGACGGCAACGAATCTGGGCAAGATACCGGTAGAAGGTCTTTTACAGAAAACTTCAATTCCATCGGACGCAAAGCTTCAGCGAAGAAACAGAAGCTCAAACCTCCTGTTCCTGTGTTTTCTCTTCCAAGATCCACTTCCAAAAAAAAAACCGGCCATCAGCGGTCCGAATCCGTAAACAAATCCAAGCAGCCTAGGTCCGAGTCTGTAAACAATAATACGAAGAAGTTACCGTCTATTCCCAGTTTGAAATACCGAGGTTCGGACAGCCAAACCACACAATTTGATTATTTCAACCTAAAAGTGCTGACCACGATACAAGAGAAGAAAGAAGCGATGAAGTCGCGCGTTCAAAACTTGTATATGATTCCCACAAAGAGCGCAAAAGCCAAACAAGTACAAGCATCGAAAAAGCACTCCCGCCAAGCCTCCTTCAATCCATCTCCAAACACCTCTTTTAACTCTCGTGTTCAACGCGGAAACCTTAACACTTCAATTGATCGGATGTCTGACCGCAGTTTGTCATCTAACTCGTCCAATTCTTCCATACAAGGACCTCCCAGCAGAAGAAACAAACACTATCGCAACAAATCGGCTACTCCGACGCCCATCTTCACAAATTTTCTTCGGAAATCTTCAACGCCAACGATGAAAAGAATGATTGCCTCTCCCTCGAGCAACCGCGAGAAATCGGAAAACACACCGAAAAACTCATCGACTCAAAACTTTTTTCAACACAAACCCCAGCCGTCAAATCAAAATAAACCTACAACCGCAGAAAATCCTGCCCTTAAGAGAGCCCGACCTGCCGCTAAACTAGAACCTATATCACGGCTCAGTTTACATACTCCAAAGGTGAATTGGATTGATATGGCAGGCATAAAATTCACAACACTGCGGTGTAGTCAGTATGATCCTGATGTTAGCCTCGAGCGGCAGACTCTGGTGTCCACGCTTGCTTACAGAGATTTAGTCGTAACCACTCCAGTAGATGTTACTAAGTCAATAGATACACTCGGCGACCATCTTGCGAGCATGGTTTTGACTGAATTAGAGAAAGCTTGGGTGGTTTACTTATGGATAACGCATCATATCGAATATGATCAAGAGGGTTTCTACGGCATGAAGAAAAAGCCCCAGGACGCTTTGTCAGTGCTACTAAGACGTAAGGGTGTTTGCTCGGGTTATAGCAACTTATTCGTGGCGCTTTGTCAACGGATGGGAGTCGTTGCAAAAAATGTTATTGGTAGTTCGAAAGGTGCTGGGTATCGGCCTGCAACACGAATGGAGAGAATAAATCACGAATGGGTCGCAGTGAGGATCTATGGAAAGTGGTATCTGTGTGACCCAACATGGGGCGCTGGAAACTCGGACCAAAATAAACTCTTCAAGTTTAAATTCGAGGCATTTTGGTTTTTAACGAGACCAGAGCATTTCATATATAAACATTGGCCGAGCGAAGCGCGTTGGCAGCTGCTTGACCTCACGATATCCTTTGAAGAGTTTGAGCAGTTGGTGCTATTAAATTCCTCTTATTTTAAAGCAGGAATGGAAATACCGCTAGCAGCAAGAGGTGGACTTCTTTATGCGGAGCACCTCCTCGAGCTGCGAATAAGGACGCCTGTTGGAATTGAATTGAAGGCGAGCGTGAAAAAAAGAGATTCGAAAGAAATGACTATTCACGGGTTTACTCAAAGAGACGGTGATTATTATGTTGTCCATGCGGTGTTTCCGGAGACGACAGGGTATGATTTGATGATATACGTAAAAAACACGTATGAGCAAGTGGAGAAATGGGAACTTGCGATTCAGTATGGAGTTCAAGCGATAACAAAAAAAGGGCTCAAGGCTATTCGGCTTCCAATAAAAGGCGAAGGCTTTGAAACCAATAAATGCTGGCTTGTAGAACCGATGCTAAGTAATTTCGAGGCAGGTTCAAGCGTTACTTTCCGAATCAGAGTTGGCAATCCGAAAATTAATAAAGTTTCTGTCCGAACGAATGAGTCTGGGCTATGGCAACAGTTGAAGCACGTTGGTGGTGGTGTGTGGGAGGAGCTTATTAATGTGGATAGACTGCCATTGCATGTTTGGGTGAAACCGGAAGGGAAAGGTTGCTATCAAACAGTACTGTCATACTACTAAATATCATTCTGGGCTTTCTAATCTGAGTCTTTTGTGTTCTTGTGAAATGATAAATCTACTAATTTGCAATGATATTTGAATATTTGTCTTAAAATTTTCGTGGATTATGATAGAACAAGCGCCTGCTTGAATTAACAATCAAAGAGTGAGATGGGAACTTTAGTGTAACTTTAGTTAACATGTTAGAAAGCTGTCTATCTTCTTCGAAATATATTAAAAATGGTTTTGGGGCAGTTCTGGTGTATCGGATAGAAATTAATGGAGACAATTTTTTCCTTTAGTAATTGCTGAGCCAGACGTAACTGCAGTAAATTAGCACGTTCAATGAATGAAGTAATTGAGAAGATGATAATGAAAAATTCAATTTATCAATTTCATCCCTTCGAAGTGAAAGGAATTAGGCAACTCTCAGTTTTGTAATTTGCTTCAATACAGGGGTAAATATAATAAGAATTAGGTAAAAGGCATTTGAGCATAGCTGTGAGAGGTCACAAATGAAGTACCTCAACAATCGTTTTATAAATCAGAAATTAATTATATTGAGACTACTTTTTGATAATTCTAATCTCTCTATTGTCATTACTTGAAGATGTCGTCGAAGACCAGCTTGGATATGTCGGATTTTGAAATTTGCCCAGGCTATGTTTGCAACAGAACGAAATTTTCTGAAATTTTTTAGCGCTTTGATGACCCGATTTAAGGTTTCTATTTTTGTTGCTCAATTGGCCTTCAAGACAAAATTCACATCAAAAATACGAGGACCAAAGATTTGTGGCCTCTCTAGCAACTGAAATTACAATTATTTAAATGTTTTTCCTCATTTCCCTAACTCAACATGATCTCATAGGAATACAACATTAAGACGCCTTCCTTGCCATCAAACATTGCCTGTTATATCATCGCTGTCCTTGCAAGGCTTCTTTCGTCATTAATGAATCACCTCTTTTCAATAAATTTTTTTTTTCCCTCGTTCAACAGGTTCTTAAACCCAAAAATTTAAAATCCATCCTGAATCTAAAATATATCCTTAAAAACTCATTTAACACTCTATAAACAACCAAGTTTACAAAACCTATTAATTTGATAAGTTAAAAATATATAGATGGGTGATCCAAGCTGCACAAGAGAGGACATTCACAATTTCCAAAATTTTAACTACTCTGACGCATGCAGCTTCGTTCAAGCTGTATGCGCTGATCAGGTTCAGGCTCTAGATATCATAGGATTCTACTACTGCGGCCTTAATGAGAGTATTCCATTAATGATTGTATTAGGTGCACTCGCCTGCTTTGCTATCTTTCATTTCCTAGCCACCACCACGGAAAACTATCTTGCGCCCGCTCTATCACTCGTCGCTGAAAAATTCAGATTTTCCGAGGCTTTAGCCGGAGTAACCCTGGTTGCTTTGGCTAATGGCGCGAATGATGTTATTGTTGCGTTTGCTGCAGGTGGTTCAGCAGATCCTGCTGGCTTCTACACCGCGCTAGGGTCTATCTTCGGCGCCAACCTGTTCACAACGACTGTTGTTTTCGCAAGATGTATTTATGGTGCCGGTGGAGAAATAAAAGCGAACACGTTCTCGACGTCCCGAGACATGATATTCTTCATTATAGCTTCATCGTATATCTTGATTGCTGGTTTATTCGGAAAGATTCCCGTACCTGTCGCCTTCGGGTTCTTTGGAGTTTACGCCTTGTATTTCTGCTTCGTTATCTGGGCAGAATATAGACTGAAGAAAAAGGAAAGAATTGCGGCAGAAGAAGAAGACGAAGACAAAATGAGGACCGTAAGCTATCAAGTGCATAAGATCGAAGAGCTCAATACAAGCAATAATATCACTGATTTTCTGCGTGAGCACCATTACTCCACAGAAGGAGATAGACTATCTTCGGCTGAAATTCCTAACATGAAAAGAAAAGCCCCTCATTCAATGGTGTACAGATTCAACTGGCTCTATAGCAACACAAGACATCGTCTTGTGCTTAGGTACCAAGGAGACCAGGGTTGGAAAAATAAAACCATTATTGAAAAAATCTTGGCGATCTATGAGTTCCCTATTGACTTGATTAGAGACTTCAGCATACCTTGTGTGAATGAAGCGACTTGGAACAGGAGAATTGCCCCATGTACACCTTTCTTTGCCAGCATTTTCATCATTTGGCAAGTGGGCGCTTGGGACACGTTTTCAGATAACGCTTGGGCATGGGCAGTGGTCGGCATAGTTGATGCGCTCCTGGCATTCTGGATTTGGAAAATTAGTCACAAGCATCAAATCCCTCGACAAATTTTGTTGTTACTGTGTCTCATTGCTTTTGTGTCCTGCGTTTTGTGGGTAAACCTCGTCGCGAACGCCTTCCAGGATGTCCTCTTTGTGATTCAAGTTGTCACTGGGCTTCCAACGGCATACCTTGGACTTACTCTATTAGCGTGGGGTAATTCTGCCAATGACTTCTTCGTAGATTACTCTCTCGCAAAGCAAGGACTTGGTCAAATGGCCGTTTCTGGTGTATTTGCTGGGCAGCTTTTCAATCTGCTGATTGGGTTCGGAGCGTCGATTTCGAGAGCTGCGATGGAGCATGGTACACTTACCTTCGAGTTGACGGATGGTACGTTGATTAATAATCTCAATCTCGTGATTTTGGGATCTGCCTTGATAAACTTCAGCCTTCAGCTCGCGTTTACTTTCTACGCAAATTCCCAATACGGAAAGAAATACGCAAAGGTTGTGATGGTGTTTTATTTGGTGTTTTTCCTATGTGTAACGACCTTTTCGTTCATTCAGGCTGCTAGTGGCTAATTATATCTGAAATGTAGCAGCTTCAATATAAAGAGTGTCTTAGCAAAACAAAAAGAAAATTATCCTTACCTCATAATAAAGAAATGGAAAACCATCTTATATCTTGACAAAATTTATCATTAAGAATGCTCTGAACGAGGATATTTATTTTGATTCAGTTTTGCAAACAATAGCCTCGAGGTCTTTGACTTAAGTGCTTCCAAAACACAGCTAGAACCCAATAATTATTTCGGGTGCTGTTAATAGTTACCCGATTGTTCTCATAGGCAACCATTTCCATGAGCAGTGGGTTTAGTCTCCCGTAACACATGAGAAAGTTTCTAGCTTCATTAATGTATTCTTGGAGAGAAGACAAATGATGGAAATCATCAATTAGTCATCATCATTCTTAGTTTTAGTAATAAATTCGCATTGAGAAAATACTAACCACAGTTTCTAATTGAGCCTGACTCTCTCAAAACTTCATCTTTGATTTGAATTTGACAACCATTCGACTTTCTTCGAACAGGCTGTGAGACAAGTGAAATTTTTGTGATTAACTTTCTTTCATGTGAATGGAATAACCTTTCAATATTTTTCTTATTTATCATAATTATCATCACTCTTTAAAGATAATGGAATTATGGACTCTTGTTATTTTAAGTAAAGCCCCTTTGGATTATGTACAAACAACTTTCTTAATAGAATTTATATCTTCTTGGGGTCTTTTCTGAGAACGTCTTCCAGTTAATCCCATAATCTGGAGCAGTTTTGAGGATGGAGTCAATCTTTTCTTCATGCTCTTTTGTCAGCTTAGTATATGCTCGGACAGGTTTCAACGCACTTTCTAGATGGCTTGGTTTGCTTAGACCCAGTACTGCAGTCGAAACATTCTTATTCTTCAACGCCCAAGCAATCGCCAGCTCTGCAGTTGTCAGCCCAAACTCATTCCCTACCTCCGCAAGTCCGGCAAACATCTTCTTTGTGCTCTCGATATTATCAGGTCCCAAATAGCGCGCAAATTGATAGATATGATCGTTAAAAGGTCCTTCGTATCGTGTCCCCTTTCGATCAAAGGACTCATCCAGAAGCTTTCCTGTGAGAAGCCCACCAGAAAGAGTTCCCCAGGTGGTAGTCCCTAGATTATACTTATCAAAAAGATACGCATGTTCCACCTCGAAGCGATCACGCAAGAGCATATTGTACTGCACTTGCTCTGCGATTGGCTTTGGAACTCCATATTTTTCACACATCCAATACGCGTGGATAATTTCAGCTGCAGACCATTCAGATGTAGCCCAATACAAGGTCTTGTTCTTCTCCATTAGATGCTTCATTGAGAGTACGACTTCATCCATAGGAACAGTAGGGTCTGGACGAGAGCAATAGACGATATCGACGTAATCGAGCTGAAGTCTGGTCAAACTTTTGTTGAGGCCTTCTAACAAGTGCTTTCGAGATAGTCCACTCGCGTTGGGTTTATGGACTAGAGCTTTGATGTCAGTGAAGTAGAGCTTCGTGGTCACAACGTACTCGCTCCTCTGTTTTCCTGAAGCTTTCAGTGCTTTACCAAGCACTTTCTCATGAGCTCCGTTCTCTCCGTAGAATTCAGCAGAGTCGAAGAAGTTGACACCAGCCTCGAAGCATTTGTTGATGATTTCTTGAGTCTTTTGCTGATATTCCTCAGTTTCTTGAGAGATCATATCTCCGTAAGCAATCGCGGAGACTTTAAGACCGGAATTTCCGAGATATCTGTATTCCATTGGGAAAGATGCTTTTTCAACCATACTGTTCGATTGCTTTGACTTCTGAAATCTTATGAGCTAGTTATTTTGTTTATTAAAGCTGCGGGTTGAGCCTTATAAATAGTCTTATTCGTGATTCTTGAATTTTTACTCTTTAGTATAGCTCCTAATTTAACAAGTATTGAGTGATAGAAGTTCGAAATATCCTCTTTTTGAGCATCTCGTGAGAATTGAATGGCCAAAAAATCAACCCTCTAACGTGAGATAATACGTTTATTGTGAGCTGAGAATGTTCAGAGGAGGTGCGAATTGAGTCTGCTGCTCTGAACTAAGTAGAACAGATAAAAATTTTTGGTAAAGAATCACCCAGGATTTAATAAAATATAATATCTTCGAAAAATACTGATGCACTGAAACAAGTTCCAGTTATAGCAGCCTTTCAAGGAAAAGAACAACTAATAGTTGATACTCGAATAGCACTATCTAACCTAGGGCAAGGAGTTAGAGACAACCCTACAAACATTGGACTATCAATGAACATGATTACACTTCCCAATTGAAGGAAACTCACTCATTATCGTCATTTAGATTCTTCGAAGGAACTATCTCTCTAGAATGTGCCTCCTCTCCTTGAAGTCGAGGAAAGCAAATTTCATATAAAGATTGAAACTCATTTAATTGAGTCAATCTATAAATTCATACGGTAAAGTAATTTCATTGTGAAATGTAAATGAAACATATCACTCTGTAAATATTATCAATAAGCGAATTTGACATTTAAAGCATCAGGCTACATTATATTTCTTATTTGCTTCATACGAATTTAACGACTCTTTCAAGTCTATTTCTCTCGGATATGAGGAAAATACATCATCTTGATATTTTGCTGAAGAAGTTAAAGATTGGCTGCTGTCTTCCGTCTGTTTGCAGCATGTCGCTCTCAGTGTTGCCCGAATATTTTGGGTTAATCCATAAGCAAAGGCATTCAGAAACCCTTGCGCATTATATAGTAAATTGATGACCACCACCCATGCTAAACTCAACTCATATTTCGAATGAAAAATGTGCAGTAGCACCTTGAAGATAGCAGGGAAATAGCAGATAATGAGGATTAATGGATAGCACAACAGTTCAAAATTTCTTCTTTCACTGATTTCCTTTAATCTCTTTATCACTAAGCAATAGCTTACGATGCAATAAAGCAGAGCAGTGGCGACTGGAGCCACAAGTACAGTCACTGCCCATGGGTTGTCTTCATCAGGAGAGCATATTCCACTCTCTTCATCTAGAGTATAATAGCCTGCTAGAATAGAAGCTGCTCCTCCAATGATTCCAGTGATCACACCAATGAAAGTGTAGCGCCAGTAGTAGCGATCAAGAACCCCTACATCAGCGCATGTGACACTCACATAAAGGGCGTGAGCAAAGCAGCAAGTGCAAAAGAGTGCTCCAATATTTCCAAAAAACTCGAAAAAAGACAGGATTTTGCAACTAGAATCAGCTGGGAATGCCTCAAAAATTGAAACCACATTCCAAATAATGTCCATTACAGAGAGTTGTACAACCATCTTTCCTAAAGTAGAGCGATAATTTTTTGAGATGGATGTGAGAAGGATGTTAAAAATGCATCCGAGTATGGAGAGACCAACGATTATCAAATTGAGTCTGTAAACTAGTTTGAAATCGTCGGATGAATGCGACAGATTTGCGATTTGCACTAAACTTTCAAGAATAATCTGAGTATCCATGTCTTTGAGTTGAAAAAATTAATTTAATTTTACCTGTACACTTTGCTCATTGATTGTAACAATACCACGAAAAATGCATGTATGTGATGACAAATGACAGAAAATCTAATAATATATTATTTGAAAATAAAAGTATTGCATTTCTATCTCTTATTCCCTTGATATGGCTGTAGAGAGGCGCACCTCTTTCTTATAGGAGGTGACTATAGTCTCTCTATCTAAGAACGAACCTGTTAATGATTGAGTCGAACTTTCTTTCTTCTTGCAGCATGTGGCCTTCAGCGCTGATCCAATATTTTGTGACATTCCATAAGCTAGAGCGTTTAGAAATCCTTGTGCGTTATATAGCAAATTAAAGCATAAATCCCACCCCAAAGATACCGTTGTATCTTTGCCAGAAATACCCAAGATTATCTTGGTGACAGCTGGGAAATAGCACACTATGAGGATTAATGGGTAGCACAAAAGCTCATAGTTTCTTCTGTGGGAGATTTCGTTTAGCTTGCATACCACAATCCCATAGCATGAAAAGCAATAAAGCAACGCAAGAATGGAAGGAATCACAACGCAAATAACTTTTGCGAAAACGCTTTCAGAAGGAGAGCAATAGTTGCATTTCTCTGGAGAGTAGTAGTATCTTGTTGCAACAGAAACTACACCTCCAATTAACCCGGAAAGCAAACCAATAAGAGTATAAAGTCTGTAATATCGGCTAATAATTTCAATACTGTCCTGGCGCACGCTCACGTAGAGAGCATGAGCAAAGCAGCAGGTGCAAAAGAGAGCGCCAGTGTTTCCAAAAAATTCCCAAAAGGATAGAATTTGGCAAATAATGGGAGAGGCAATTGGAAATGCCTCAAAAATAGAAACAACGCCCCAAATGCAATCCATATAGCAAAGCTGAATAACCATCATTCCCAAAGGATTCTTGTGGTTCTTTGTTTTGATTGTGATGGTGATATTAAATATGCACCCAATGATGGAGAGTATAACCATCACTAAGACCCCTTTGCTGATTATTTCGCTCTCTGACTCATCGGGATCGCTAGCGAATTGAGAACTTTCCAAGCTAATGGAATTTTGCAGAATAATATGTGTATCCATGCTTTACGAGTTCCTGTGGCAATTTATTGATTTAATTTATGAAGTTTTAAGCGATTAATTGTTACTTTTCTGACTCGAGAATGAAACATGAAACAGTAATCAAGCGATATCATTGCTGTTGTCGAGGTTAAACCCTGCTGATAATTTTTTCATTGATGAGTATGAGGGGTATAATCCCCTCGATCCAAGTCTCATTAATTGTATCCATGATTTAAATCTTCTGGTCTCATACTGTTCTCTTTTAAACTCAAGAAGATTGGCATCCACAAATTGAATTGAACTCTCTCGAGGGGAAGCATCTTTATGGCATTGCTTAATTTAGAACTATGCACTATTTGTTAGAGCCTTGGTGCGCCTCTTTTCAAAGGATTTACCTAATCAAACTACATGAATTATACTCTTGATAAGTCCAGAGCTCACTCATTTCACGATGAAATAACGAAAAATAAAACAAACCTATATAAAACTCCTTGACAATCAAGGACAAACCACTGCAACAGTGGCAATAACACCAATATCATGAACTCTCTTTTAAAATACAACAACAATAAAATATCCAAGAATTCAAAAAACGTACCATCTCTTAAAATGTAATATTAATCGCCACCATCACCTTTTATCTTCCTGCCTCCGAGTCAGCAGAGAGCAGAGATGCTCCAGGACTCAGATATCTGTGATTTGAACCGAATGAAGAAGCGTGTTTGAATGTAGATTTCATTGTGACACTAGCGAGTCTCTTCTTGCAACATTTGGCTTTGAGGCCTGTGATAATCCTTTGTGATAACCCATAAGCAAAAGCGTTCAGAAACCCTTGCGCATTAAACAACACATTGAACAGGATATTTAACCCGAGAGATAAGGCAACGTGCGCATTGAAAGCAAGAAGTACTGCCTTGTACATGATCGGAAGATAGCAAACAATGAGGATCAATGGGTACAACAACAACTCCAGATTGTTTCTTTTGTTGATCTCTTTGAGTTTGCTCATGACTGGGATGTAGCAAGTGAAGCAATAAAGCAAAGATACCGTAACTGGGAGTATAATTATCATTCCCGAGATCCTGTAGATATCCGTATCTCGGGAATAATGCCAGCAGAGACCAGTGCTTTCTTCAATGCCATTATATTGGATTGCAACCGAGAGCAATCCACCAATTATTCCTGCTATTATTCCAATATAAGTGTAGCGTTTGTAATATTGGTCGATAATATCAGCTCTGTGCTTCACACTCATATAAAGAGCGTGAGCAAAGCAACAGGTGCAAGCCAGAGAACCAGCGTATCCAAAAAACGCACCAAAGGACATCATTTGGCATATTATCTCGGAATAAATTGGAGCGAACTGGATGATAGAAATACCATTGTAAAGTAGATCCATAATACAGAGCTGCACCACCATTTTTCCTAAAGAGTAGTCAGAGGCTCTCAAGATAATAGTTATAATGAGATTGAATGCACATCCAACTATGGAGAGAATATCCATAATAAAGTTTGCAAGGAATATTTTATGTGTGTCCTCGTCAGAGGGAGCCGCTAGGTTAGCAATTGACAAGCTAGTAGGATTGGTAAAAACCTCGTTGAAAATCTGGTCCAACATTACTTCTCCAGTTTATGCAGAAATTTGTCGTTTTTAATTATTTTCGCAAAAATTGGGCGTCTAATTTATGAGTCACTAAACATAATATATAGAACATTCATTAATAGAGAGAGCGAAACCTTGAAATCCTATTTTCTTAGACGTTACTCTGATGTTTTTCGATAGATTATGTCATTTCCTCTTATTCAAATTAACTGAACAGGCCTCTCTGCTGAACTATTTTCTAACTATTCTTGCAAAACCCATCAACAATCGCAAGAGTTTGCTTCGTTCGTTCATTGTTTGTTTTTTTTTTTGTTTGAAAAATAATCAGAAATAAACAAACGAATACCATTTTTCAAACGTTCGGTACGACGTCCTATTATTTCTAATTTTGACAATTAGGGAATTTCTTTCGCGCTTCTCAGCCAAAACTCCTGAATGCTTTTTGTCTTTGTAAAGTATTAAATAAAAAATTAAGATTTACCATACAAGATATCCGTGGTTTGCGGAAGAGTCTTATCCATGGACACTTTGCCTGTAAGTCCTGAGCTTCGTCTCATCCCCCAAACAATCAAAGATAACTACACCCACTTCAAATTTTCCTATGAAGCAAGCTACTACAGAGTCTACCAAGCAATTTCAAATTCAGATGGCGCTGTTTATTCAATCCGTGTCCTTAACACTGACTGCGAATTCTATAAAAAATCCCCTGACGCAGCTGCAACCCTGTTTCTGAGAGAAATTATGTATCTTTGCATGCGTTTGAAACTGGAAGACATTAAACTCGAGCATTTCTGCATCTCGCAGGGCCTCATCGCTTTCATCTTGCCTCAATATTTTCCTCTTTCCCAAACCTTAACACCAGAATCAGAACTAAACATCGATCTGCTGCTCCATGGTCTCAAAGAAGACCTCCATTTCCTTCAAAATACTCTTTACATTTCCAAAAAGTCCATCAAACTTGAAGACGTCTATCAGATCAATGAAGGATTTTTGATTGGAGATTGGGCATCGGCTGAAGAGAGCAATCAAAAAGATACTGAAGCTTCGCTTCAGGAAATCCTTAAAAAGTTGGAGCTTTCGGGTCAAACGATAAATAAATCAGCATGGCAGTTTCAAGAATCAGCACCCTGGAAGTTAGCATGGTGTTCTTTTATCATCAACTCTGTTTCTATTTATGACTCGAAGAGCGAGACTCTGTCTCATTTCGATGGCACAAAGATAGAAGAAGGTAAGACCAGCTTAATTTGAGTGTTTCTGAAGCAGGCTTCGTAGGCTGTCATACGTTGATACAGCAGATACCCAACTCTCCCTATCTCATCTCTTCTAATTATGCTTATTATGAAATACACTCTGGATTTGAGATCTTCGATCTTTCTAACAACTTCAAAAGCGTTTTTAGCATCGAGCCTACTTACTCTAGCAGTAACAATTGTTGAAAAGAAGGTAACTTAACATTTCGGATAGATATTTGGGATATTGCATGCAACGCAAGAACTAATCGCGTAGCTCTATTTTCGATTGCTGACGAAGTAGCGTATCATTTGATTGACGGTTCGGATTTGAATAAAAAAATGGTTAAAGCTGCTTGGCATAAAGACCATTCTGGTAGAATGATAACAATGATATAAGATTTCTAAACTCAAAATCTATAAAGAATGGATCGCGAGCCTCACTTTTAACGATGATGGAGACCGGCTTGGGTTGGTAGATGCTGATGGATTGTTCCTGGTGGTGGACGTAGATACGAATACAGCTTTGCAGAAGATGCAAGTCGGAAGGGCGAAGACCGGTATTGTGCAGGTTTTATAATGATTAATGACTCATGATCAGGTTGGACAAAATGCCGCTGGAACAAGTTCAATCCGCAAATCGCAATAAGCTTTGACAAGACGAAACTCAATTTCATTGACCCTAATAAGCAGACAATGCTATTATCGAAGGATGCTGATATACATAATGACTGTAAGTTAATCCTGAAGCAATTTATATAATGAAATATGAACAGGGATCACGTGCATTGACTGGGAAAGGGAGGGATCACTCCTTGCTTCGAGCTCTCGAGATAGGGCTGTCAAAATATTTGACATGCGTGAAGGGAAGGTCGTCAAGAATTTTGAAGGTCTACACACAGGTGATCATTGAATCTTTAGAAATCTTAGACATTTTTCCTTAGGATTCATTGATTCTGTGAAATGGAGCCCTTGTGGAAAGTTCCTAGCAACCGCCTCATCTGATACTAAAGTAAACCTCTTTGAGTTCGCGACTGGAAAAATAACACATCAATGGCACACCATTGATAAACGTAAAATTCCACAATTATTAACAATCGTGTGCTAACCCAACTCGTCATTAGAAGAAGCATCCTCCGTGTGCTTTTTGGAGTTATAAGCCTCTTTCTTCTCTTAAGATAAGAATCAGAGAAACTTCAATCCTACAGTTTTTCTTACCTGCTTGAGAACATGCTAACTGCACCTTATCTATATATATATCACATTTTAAATCCCTCAATGTGTTAAATCTCACAAATTCCCTTGAAACTTACTTGATTTCTTCTATTAAATGAAAGATAACTGCTCTAAAACCATCCTAAAGCGTATCTTAAATTTTTCTTGGGACTGCTGAGCTTTTATGGCGCCAATATGCTTCAGATAGTGCTAATAGTGCAAGCGATATGTGACTTATCGAAGAAAAAGAATAATTTTAGCAAGTACGCAAGCAAAATATTCTTTTCCATTGTGATAACGTGAATGACTTAAGATTCATTAATAAAACTAACAACTCCATGAAAAAATTATTGATGTATTTTAGCTATAGTTAGTCGGGCTGAATCCTCTCGGTTTTTGCATGAGGAGGAATCCAACTTCGTTCTCTGCTTCCGTCGTCCTGGATTCCAATATCACGGTGTTCTGGGTTATCTTGATTCTCTCTTGTTTAAGCTGTTGCACTTGTTCTTTAAGGTGGGCCATCTCCGCTTTATCAGCCTCGACCAATTTCTTAAACTCCTTTTCCACTTTGAGTATCTCTCCTCTCACATCGGTTTGTAGCTCATCCTCCCAGTCGCGAGAGCTTCCCTCGTTCGCAACCATCTTGATCCTAGCTAATTGCATTTTCTTTTTTATTTCATTCAGCTCCTTCAGATATTCATTCAAAATGTCCTTGAAGGGAAGGGGTTTAGCATTCCGTTTCTATTAAAATGACGGTTACCTCGAGTTTGTTATGGTGCTGGCGCACTGGAAGATTCATTGTGTTCAGCATTGCGTTGTCTTCGCCGTCTTCTGTGCCATAGTAATCATCGTTTTCGTTCTGGTAGCCTTGGGATGCGCCAGGATTAAACTTTGAAAAGCCCTGCATTACTAATGTGTTTGTAACAGCGCAATATTTTGAAGTAAATTATTTGGTTAATTCAATAAGATTGCAATATATAAAACTGACAAAGCACTATCATTATAAATTGACTGTAATTGAACAATTCTGAGGGAATACAAATAGGATTGAGAGAATTGAAGCTATTGGTAAATCAGCTTACATACTATGGCTCTCAGAAGAGCTTTTTTGTATATCACAACTATCAAATTGAGTATGATGAATGAAAGGTAAATACATGTTTTTCGGTCAGCAAAGCTATCTCTGTACATAAAGTCTCAATGCTCGAGCAACAGTGTTCTTTACGTTAAATTTTAAGGTATTGAACATAGGTCAACTTCTATCATTTCTTTTTAGAATACCTCTTTCATCATACTGTAAGTATAGCGAATAGATAATCCATTAGCAGACAACCACACATTCAAATAACTACTACTAATTACCAATAACTTTCATTGTTGGAAAGAAATAGCGAATCTAGAGATGAAATGACATTTGAAAAAATGCTCATAGAAGAAGTAGAAGTAGATCAAACATAACCTTCTTTCGATATTAATGGTTCATTTTTGCATTCTTGTCATTAAGAGAACCTTGATACGACCATACTTTTCCGATTCGAGTAATCGATTGGCTGTTGAGCAAATGAAACATCATGACTCTCCATCAAACTATTCACCTTCTGCGCTGAGATAGGATTGTAAAACCTTGTGTCTGAATTGCACCTACGATGGGTTGCAGCTCCCCGATCCGTTTGCATTGGAGTCGCAAACGGACTCTGTTCTCGACTTTGACTCGCATTTCTTATCCTCGCTTGATAATTAGACCGTGCCAACTCTCTCTTCACATCCGATAATGTCACATGGTTCAGATTTGCTTCTCTTTCAGTAGCCGCGCTCGATTGGATTGGAACCCCCATAATCTTTGAGACCTTTAAATCGAGTACTTCTCTAGGATATCCATAAAACTTGTTATTAAGTAACCCACTTTCTTTCAACGTTTGGAAATACTCAGTCTGTTTGTCAGGATCTCTCCAGGAAAGACTTCGATATTTCGTAGCGGACTCTGCAACCTTCCGGATCTCAGGGTCTTGGAAATATAACTTCTTTTCATCATAGTCTGTTGGAACAGTTTGGATCGGTTTCTCAGCTTCAATGAAATTTGAGAAAGATAATATGCCTGTCGGGTCTCTCGCCATGGTGATTCCTTCTCTATTGATGCTCTTTGGTATCGAGCTGCCTCTCGTCGTTTGTATCGTAGGAGTCCAATCCGAGGTTCTTTGCGGAGTCTTGATTTGTGAGCTGTCTCGCAAGGTGCGGGAGGGAGTTCTTGTCGGAGCATACGATTGTTTCAGGCTCTGAAGAGCTTGGAAATTATATTCTGCGCGAGATTTCGGCTCAGGTTTTTGAAACTGTGCTGTTGAAGAATCAGGTGTTCGCTCATCTTGGTATTCCTTGAGCAGTGGTTTTACTCGCATTGCGCCGAGACTACTTTGAACCCCGGGTTTTACGTAAGGCGAATAAGACATATTTTGCTGTAATTAATTTTATTTCTAATTTTATTAATGAACCTATCGGGTCGATTTTGACTGAATTTGAAAAAATCTTACTAATTTGAAGCCAGTCAATAGTTGATACAATCTTCTACTTGGTCTTTGAGAAAATAAATTGGTGATTGTATGTACTATAACAGGCTCTCTTGGGAAGAGGTTTGAGAATAGTCCCCTTTGAGATCTACTTATTTCACTTTTCATGTAATATCTATCGTTAGGATCGGTTTGAACGAAAATTTTAGCTTTAATATGAATATTAGGACGACTTTGGCTCATTGATAAATGAAAGCCTCTACTCAGGCTTTGAGGTATATTCGGTACGATGAAACTTCGAGGTTTTTGCGAATCAAAAAAATTTCTTGCCCATTTATGAAGTTCATAAATGAATTTGTTCGTTCAGCTAGTAACTTGAAGAATAAAATAAATGCGAAAATCCCACACACACTGAAGGGTGCAACATTCTAGATACATAAACCCGAGCTCAGTTATAGGAAAAGCTCTTCAATAGATGTCATTTGTAAATTTCATATGAGAAAATTCAAGTTTTTGCAAGCAAAGATACTTTTGGAGGTTCTTCCATTTCTTCTTCTGGATTGGAGAAATTCTGCATCAACAATCGCATGAAAGTTGCAAATTCTTTATTTTTGATTTTCCCATCATCAATCATCCATGCGCGCATGTATGGTAATTGTTACTGAATAAGTTATATGAGATAAATCTTCACCTGATTTATCGCGTTTGAAGACGTCATGCTTATCACAACTCTTGTTCCTCCTCACCAATTACCAGAAAAATAAATACAAAACTAATCATTCAAAATCTACTTGGAAACTCGCGATCTCAAGATCTGAAGAAACTGAAAATTTGTTAGTGATCTCGTTAATGCTGATATATTATATTTGTAAGGTTCATGACTACTTATTGATTAGATAAGCTATTATGCATGTAAGACAAACAGCTGTATTACGATGAACTCTTAACTAACGAGAAGCACACACAATACGTGTTTCTTCTACTTTTCTCCTCCCTTAGCGTGGACTTCCTTCCAGTAATCATCGTTGGTGGCGGCATTTGGGTCAGGCTTGAGGGTCTTCTTTCCCTTCTTCCAGCCAACTGGGCAAACTTCACCGTTTTCATCGGCGAATTGGAAGGCTTCAACGAGTCTCAAAATTTCGTCAACGTTTCTGCCGACTGGGGTGTCGTTGATGGAAATGTGTCTCAAAACACCCTTCTTGTCGATGATGTAGGTAGCTCTATAAGCAAATTAGAGTCAAAAACTGTTTGAAGTCATAATTAGTACCTGAAAGTGATACCTTCTTCTTCGATGAGGCAGCCATAAGCCTTAGAAATCTTGTGGGTGGTGTCAGCAAGGAGTGGGATCTTCATGTCACCAAGACCACCAGCAGATCTTGGCTTCTTGGTGTATTCCATATGGGAGAAGACGGAGTCAGTGGAAGCACCAATGACTTGGCAGCCGAGCTTCTCGAACTCTTCAGCCTTGTCGGAGAAGGCGATGATTTCGGTTGGGCAGACAAAGGTGAAATCGAGTGGGTACCAGAAGAGGACAACGTACTTTCCAGCGTAGTCCTTAAGGGAGATGTTCTTGATACCGTTGTGGTAGGCTTTACCCTCGAAGTGTGGGGCAGGCTTGAGGACCTTAGCAGTGCATTCAACAGCGTCGACCATTTGGAATATCTATTGTTTTTTTTTGTTTCGGATTTGGATATTTATGTTTCTGGATAATCAGCGTATCTATTTAAAGTAGATGATGACGTCATTAGCCTAAGACTCGAATACTTGAAATCTCAAAGAATTGATTCTCAGAATCACGAAATTAAATGAAGTTTCTTTTGGGTGTAAGACCCTTTAAATACAAAGCACCACCGAATCACTGCAAAATATATCTCAAAGAATGTTCCAGGCACTTGGGAAAAAGTAGAACTAAAGGGTGGAGGCATGAAAACTATTTCCTGCCGTCGTTGACGACGTATTTAGACTTCGATGATTCGATTAGCTGGATTCTCTTTTCCATAGAAGGGATTTTCCTGTATTTAACAGCCTTTGAATATCCAATCGTGATTTGAACCTGATATTTCATTAGAAATAACCGATCTTGCCTCGTTTCTTAGAGATAGGAATAAGTTTCTAGATTATTCCTTGCTTTATGGAAGAAGAAAAAAAGCAATTTTTTAGGAAACACGTGGAAAGTATATGGCTCAAAGAGCTATTCCAACTTTCAAAATCCATAAAAGAATATTCTCGAAAAAAGAAAATTGGATTCACGTTGCCATGCAACAGGTTCTGCGGCAAATCAAATCTCAGTAGTCATATTGCATCGTAAAATCCTTTCAAAGGGGAAAGAGCTGAGCTTCTGATGGGAAATCTAGGCCTGGTTACTCTGGGAAATAAGAATTGGAGTCGATTCGAGGTATTAATTGAAGCCAATGCTCTTCAAAATGTTTCACATCTGAATATTGTGTTTGGAAATCTTTTCTAAGTAGTATTAAGTTCGTTTCTTTTAATAAGCGATCTGAATGATTTAGTGGAAAAATATTAACTCATGAGCGTTTGATAAGCAATATTGAATACGTTTAGATTTCAGTGTCAATTGAAATTAATTAATTCTGGGACATCTCATCACAGCAAGACGTATTAGGCTGCCTCTGTTGGTTTAGTATGATTGCTTCTCTTTTTTATGAACTTTTGAAAATCAGCATAACAAGATCTTCTTGACCTGATTATTTTAAGATCGTAATTCTCATATTTTGAAACAATTTTTCAAATTCGGTAGAGAGGAAGTATTCTATGAGGAAGAGAGAATTTTTTTGTTTCAAGTCTATGTTCGAAGATGCAATCAAAAACCAAATCAGGAAATCACCGGTGTTCCTCTCGTACTCTTTTCCAAATTCTCAAGCAAACAGTTATTTCTATTGCTTAAGGATCTGCATTCATAGAAAACTAAATAAATAGGTATTATCTCATTTTAGATCGAGAGAAGAGCTTTCAGCTTCCAGCGATCGTTTAAGAATATCAACAAATGAAAGGAAATATAATTCAACGAGATTTCTCTCCTAAGACCTTTAAAGGCGAATATCCCTCGATATCTAATCCGATTACGTTAGAGCATTCAGAAACAGAAATAACCTTGAGTATCTTTAACCAAGTAAAAAATTAACATGAGTTGATGAAATAGTATAATGCAGATTCGTTGTTTCACTCAACACCGAAAACGTGAAGGCATTACATTATTCAAGTCAGAATCGCTACTTTCACCTCAATCATATAACCTATCGTTCACAGCAGCAGTTCATTTTACTTTTCTTTTTTCTGGTCTGGAACAAATTTAGCAATGCTATTCTTTCTCAGAAAGTCTCTTTCACGTTTTT
>ENA-UOTX01000678-UOTX01000678.1-compost-metagenome-genome-assembly--contig:-NODE-678-length-33500-cov-23.339796_pt1 | contig 33500 bp, 38 predicted proteins | sample MGYA00238143_ERZ746982 | MGnify/ENA primary metagenome ERZ746982 (study PRJEB28758, sample SAMN06268862) | compost metagenome | isolation source: single cell | place: USA: California, Emeryville, Joint... | reverse complement strand
ATTAGTTTATTATTTAATTCGATAGAAATTAATCATGGAATTAGCACTTCTGGTCTTTTTCTTAAGCAAGATTTTTCATATTTTAGTCGTGGCCAGCTCCTCTATGGTCCACCCAGTCCGCTTCATCCACAGGGACATCGAAGGCCCCTCTATCACTCGGCTAATGAAAGCTCACAACCCATTCACAATGCGTTACCTAACTCAATACGAGCCTTACGAGAGCAATTACTCAATCAAACTACGAGGAAGCACGGATCTTGGATACTATTACGCGACGGTGTTTGTGGGCTCTCCGCCTCAAAAACAAACGGTTATTGTTGACACAGGAAGCAGTGTCTCAGCAATCCCTTGCAAGCGTAGATAATCTCCTCATATTCCCCGATAACCCGCTCATATTAGAATGTACTAACTGTGGAAAAACACACTCTGACCCTTACTACAACCCTGAAGAGTCCAAAACAGCATCTTATCTTCATTGCAATCAGACTGCTGGTAAATTTCAATGTAGGAAATGCGCTAAAGGCGGGTCGAAATGCAAGTTCTCTGTGGTAATATATCTCAATAGCTCGCGGAGATTAAGTAACATCTGCAATATAGACCTATACTGAAGGCAGTTCGCTCGAAGGAGAGTTCATGAAAGATATGATTTCTTTTGGAGATGACTATGAAGAGCTCTTTACCACTAATAATGAGACAACTAGTACGCACAGGATTCGGCAATTGGAAGAAAAATATCATCATGAGAAGTATCAAGCGGTGTTTGGTTGTACTTCAAGGTAATTTCTCTGGTGAATGTTTTCCAATCAATCTGCTAGTGAAACAGGCTTGTTCTTTACACAGGAAGCTAATGGGATTCTTGGACTGGGGCGAAGAAGCAATAGTAATTCTGATGTTTTGAGGAGGATAATAATAAGTTATTTAAAGGCACTCGACATCCACCAAATTTTATAGATTTTCTCGCAGAGTCAAAAGATCATCTTGGAAATGCTTTTTCGATATGTTTGGCTGAGGAAGGCGGATATATGACGATTGGAGGATTGAATGACGAACTTCATCATAACCAAAATCGGAAAATGCATTTTATCCCTTTAAAACAAGGAGATCAATACTACGTGGAGCTTAATAACATTTTTGTAATCCCAGTCAAATTGACTTTGCTAATCTCGCACTGTGTATATAAAGGTGGAGAACACGAATCTAATGTTCACTAAAGAGGAACTCACGTTGCCGAAAGGCGTCTTTTTTGACTCAGGTTCTACGATGACTCATATGCCATCCCACATAAGAAAGTAACCCCATCTTACAATTGATAACAATACTCATTTCTCTTATCAAAAGCCGGATAGTCCATTATTTGGAAGATTATTGCTCCGCCTGTCCTCAAGGCTGCGGTAGTCATCCCAAAGAGGAGCTATGCTTCACGAGAGATAAAAATAGATGGCCGAAGCTCAACGACTTCTTCAACACCTTCCCAGACCTCCAATTCCAGTTTGGCAACCATCTCTATACTTGGAGACCTGAAAACTACTTCCATAAGCCATCTTCTGACAAAGAAGAATATTGCTTAGCATTATTCGACTACTCGTAAGTTATTTTCATACGACAGCAATTGATTTACACTGAATTATTTAGCGATAGGATCATTTTAGGAGCATCTTTCATGAAAAACCACGACATATACTTCGATAAGGTCAACGGGATGCTGGGCTTTACAGAATCAGACTGCTCGGGATCTGACACTGGACCAGCTACTCATTCACCCAGAGTCCCTAAACAGTGTGCAGGGCCTCACTCATCCATTAGGAAAATGGCGCCGGTGCTTCAAGCCACTCAGCCTGATGACATGAGAGGTTTTATTGGTTCTTGAACGCAGTTTATTAAAATTCAAATAGATGTCTTGATTGTTGCTGGCATCTTCATTGGAGGAATAGTTTCTATCTATTCGCTTCTCAGATACCGACGCTATCGCATTCGAAAGTCAGGACCACAAATCCCTTTGGCAAGGTATTATATTTAGCATCTGACTGACAAAGATATTTACTTTCATACGTATTATTAGAACTCCTAGCAGTAGAGTCGATGCCGGTAATCCACTCTCTATAAACAACATTCCTATCAACGCTGAACTCGGAGAAGGAATCAAAACCACAAAACGCATCGAATCCGTAGGCGGAAGTCTCTCTAATATTGAAGAATTATCAGACCATCCGCCGAAAGGCCGGATCATAAGAAAGAGCGGGGATAAAAATGGAGAGTCTAATGGAGGCGAGATCAAAAGTGCTGGTACTCCAGAATATAACTATCAAATCAGCGAAGATGATGATGACCACCTTGGTGGGGTTGAGGCTAGCTATGAGGATATTAAACACGATTCGCGCCAAGTGAGTGAAACTGGTCATGATGAATCTCATCACGCGATCGATAAGCGCTTGAAAGGTAATAATAAGTTAAACGAGAGCATTCCTGAGAACGAAAAAGCTTAGAGAATTATTTTTTACTGACTCAGTTTTTTAATATTTAAAGTCATTTGATAGCGAGACTTTCTGAATTCATTGGCAGAAAGATTTTTCAGGATTGATACTAAGTGTGTTATTTTTATCTTTTTCATACCTACTTGTCATGATTAATGTATAAAAGATATATTTCCTGTTTTTTATATGAGGAAACCAAATCAAATAGCATGAAACAATACACTCATCTAGTATAGCTGTCTTTCGAGGGTTATCACCGGTTCCCCAAATTCATCAATGAGATTATATCATGATCAAAGTTCAATTTTTATAAACAAGTAATGGGTTTGAATGTGAGAGCTAGATTGCTCTACTCATATATAGAAAAGATATCCTGGCAGTGCCTTGGTGTTTTCTTGAAAAGAAACAAAATTCTGAATATGGGCTTTATTTTTAACACAGCGCGTGATTACTGACTCACTTATGAACGCAATCAAATTAACCAACGTAGTAAAAATTAATTTTGATTCAAAGCATGGCAAACAAGTGTTCTCGTTGGCTGAACAAGTGCTTAGAGCGTTATCTCGAGCGGAAGAAGATTGTCTCGCGCCACCTATACCAAGTGAATGAAAAAGGTATCAGAAGCGTCGGAATCGCGTATTTTTTGATAATCATCCAATGGCTGCAGCTGCTAGGACTAACGGCTTATGCCAATCACCCTGACGACATCACAAAGGCTGAACTCGCAAGCTTACGAAGCGATTCACTTGGTGTTACGCTTCTTAAGCTTCTCCATTACACTCAACTGCTTCCACTTCAACCATATATGGGTGTTTTCAATCCATTCATCCTCATCTTTTCTTATTTCGTACTCGGACTGATTGTTGCGAATCTTTATGTGCTTTTGCCTCAGACAACTCGTTATATAGCACATCGTCGATGGTGCTTGAATTTTCTTCCGGTGATGCTGTTGCTATATGAATACGTGATTTTTGTTCCAGGTGCTCAGCTCTCAATGTGGGAGAATATCCCAGCGACCAACGTTAATCCAGCAATTCCGATAGCGATAGAATGCTATGATAAGGCTTTAATGATTATCTTTGAGATAATGTATTACACAGGATTCGCGCTTTTACTTAGAAGTTATTCGTTCATGATGTCTTTTCGAGACTACTCACTGAATGTCCTCTCTCGACCTGCATCCCGCCTCCGAGGCATCACCTTAATCCTAAAATTAGTGGTTGTTGTAATGACTGGACTCGCTCGAGAGGGTAAAATGGCACCCTGGATCGCTGACGTAATGGCTTTATGTACGGGAATCATTATCTTTGTTGATGATGAGCATAGAGACCAAAACTACCACAACCGAAAGGTTGCAACTTTGCAAGGGACGTGCGCTGTTATTTACATTACTTTCAATATAATCGTGATAGTTTTGCACACATTAAGTATCAAAAGCGCTCCTGTGACAAAGCTGCTGCTTGCAATAACTTGCTTTGTGACGTCGTTTATCGTCAGAATTTACTGGAATTGTAAAGGTCATCAGGAGTTATTACATCTCAGAACAAATACCGACAAAGTGTCATATCTTTGTTTCCAAGGCTACCTTCGGGAGGTCATACGAATCACCCAGCAATGTAAGCCATCCGCTGAAGATGCCCTACGATACAATATTATGGTGTTAAACCACTCTTCACATTGCAAAGATGTGGTCTGCGCCTGTCAGAGTCACCGGGCGTATCTCAAAGGCGACGACCTCCGTACTCTCAATAAAGCGAATACGCCTGTGATGGATATTTTCTTGAAAAATAGTTTCCAAGAGGGCCAACAGCTGATTTCCAACCGAGAATTTAACAGGAATTGGATTTCCAGCATGTATTGCGTCTTTTTCACCAAGCTGAAATGGGACCCGAGAGAGTGCTTTCCCGTAATGATTGATTATTTGAGCTATATGACCTTCGGGGCGGATCAAAAAGGCAAGGCGTATGTAACCGCGCTGAGATTTCAGCAGAAAATCCCGAAAAGAGAGTTTCTCAAAGCGGTTATTCTGGAGACTATTATCAGCGAGATTGAGCAGGAAATCAAAAAAGATCTTGACTATAATCAGACGGGGTTCTTTGAAACGCAATTTAAAGACGTAATAGAGTTTAGTGAAACTAAACAGCGGTTTTTTGCCAAGATCGATGAGCTCAAGCAGCAGCATTCGTCCTTTTTTGCGTATTTGCTCGAGCCTAAACTCGAGATCGATAAGATATTTAAAATGGGGAACACCTACCTGAAACTAAGAGACGAGATCGATAAACTGTTTCTGCGGGCTTATAAGTTAAATCCAAATGATTTGGCATTGAATCAAATGCGCATCGACTATAATAGAGACATCGTCGAGACCCCAAGTTCGGACTATCAAGAGCTCACTATTAAATGCAGGGAATTGATACATAAAAAATACAGCAAAGGGAAAAAGACCCTCTCTGAAATCAAGACAAGTCAGGCGCTTTGGGATGAGAATGCCGCTGTCGCGATAATCGCATTAGGCGAGCAAGACCCTGGAAGATTGGTAAAGTATACGCCGACTTTGCTGAAGATGTTTGGTTACGAAAACGAGAATGAGCTCCCAGCGCTCCATATTAATTCCTTCATGCCCCCGACATTTGCGAAGAGGCACCGCGCGATTTTGTTGGAATATCAGAATAAAGGGGAAATAGACTATACTCCTATTGTAAAGAGGCTCTATGGGTTTTCTCGAGATGGGTATGTCGTTCCAATAGAGATGATCATCAAATTTGAGCCTTTTCAGGGTCAGCCAACCGCAGCAGGACTTCTCTCGCGAGCAGGCAGTGCGCTTGGAGGTATTCATATTATCACGCAGCTCGATGGTACAATAAAATGTTATTCAAAGCAATTGAAGGAGATGCTGGGACTGCCTGAAACGAAAGTTCTCATTGGCATTAATATCGTTTATTTGATTCCTAAGCTGGCGAAATATTTCCTCGGAAGCTCAAACGGGACAGGAGTCTCGATGGCTCAGCAACATCAAAGTGGTGGATACGAGAGCTTCAATATGATATTTGATAAGCGGATTCTGTATAAAGAAGCAAATGAAAGACTCAAAGCGAGGTGCAAGGGAATTTACGGTGAGATTAAGCAATTGCTTGGAGAAAAGTGGAAAGAAGAGCTTGAATTGCGAAAATATGGGTTCAATTGCTCAGCCAAAGAAGACGCGAAAAGGAGTGTTATGATTCCACAGATTAAAGGACGTTTTGCTGAATTATACCGAGATGTCCAGAAGGAAGCGCTCGACGTGTTTAAGGTCAATATGAATGTCACTGACCAGAAAATTTGGCGAGGAGAGATACAAATAGTGGTGATTCACATAAAAGAATTCAAGAAAATCACGACGTTTAAGGCGAAAAACAGTATACTAGAGCGTCTTGAGTTTTTTAAACGATCTAAAGGAGGCGACCCAGACCTATCGAACAAAAAAGCGGAGAAATTCTCTTTTGGGAAAGAGAATTTGGTCAAAAAAGTTAAGCAAATGCAAGAGGTTCCACATAATGCAACGTTACCAGAGTTAGATATCAAATCTCTGGCAGAGGGTGGTGATGATAAAGTTGAAAGTATTGAGGAAAAAATTACGTCTGAACCTGTGGAAATTAGGACGACGCGGAAAGAACTCACATTTTTTGACCCCCAAGCGATGAAGAGGCTGGATAAAGCTGAGAAAAGAGAGCCAGAAATGCCTATTGGAGAAGAAATAGGGTCAATTCCACTAAATTTACAATTGGGAAGGAACCAATCTAACAATAGTGAGGCCATGCGGAAGCAGATTACAGGAGCTTTTGAAGTAGATATAATGCAGAAAACGCAGAGTATAGCTGACGGAACTTGTGGTAATACTGGAAGAGCGACTGCATTTGAGTATAACAGCAATTTATTTGAGCTGTGTGATCAATTTCCTCTAACAAATCGTGACTCCAAATATAATTACACTCACATACCTTATATACTAACCGAAAAACCATTACACACTCAAGTGCATCCACTTACTGATAGAGCCGACCTAGAACGGGAGGACGCTTTTCTGACGTCACCAGATGAACCAGAGAAGTTCAACAGTAGCTGTAAGGATATCCCGGCTGTAGTTTTACCCAAAACTGATTCAATCGCAATGCCGAAGGTAGTTCAGGTGGATGAGGATGAGTTACCGCCTCATTTAGGGTCAAAGCGGACATCTACCGATGATTTTAGTATAGAATCAAATGACTCTAGCTCTGGCAATTCCGTATCAATACACTTTCAAAGAGGAAGCCATTCATTTATTTCAAGACGGGCTATGCGAAAAGTTTCTTCCGCAGGTTCTGCTCGTCAAGGTTCTAAAAATATCAAGGCGATACGTGATATCATCAATACAAACAAGATCTCAGGGTTTATTTTGCAATATAGTCGTTTAGCGAGCATCATACTTATAGGTATGATCGCATTGATGGTCACCCATTTTATCATCGGATACAACGGGGTGAATTTACTAAACCAACATTTATCAAACACAGTGAATCCATCCATTCTTTCAATAGGCTTCGGGAACTTCATGCAAAATTTGGTAAGATTTGCTTTGCTGAGAGAGAACAAAATTGTTTTAGACACACCCTATGAGTATTGGCTTGAGTATGGATATATTTACTCCACTAGTTTCGATGCTGTACAGACTTATCAAATGGGTTGTGAAGGGTTTCAAACGAACGATACGGCGCATATTTTGACGCATTTCAAAGGTGATAATAATTTATCCCTTGTTTTTGAAGGGTCTGAAGCAGAACCTATGCAGCTCTATTCGGTGCTATCAATTCCTCTATACTACATGAACGAATTTCTCCTTGATCGCGATGACGAAAATGACCAATGGGATGCATCTGCCACTTTCATTGCTTTTTTCGTGGCTAACGAGGAAATGCTTCGATATATCTATGATCAAAATCAGTACTACATTAATCTCGCACATGAACATGGTTCTGAGAAGCAAGAAGCTATATCAACCTTTGTCTTTGGAATTTCTCAGGTCATTATCTTACTCATTTCACTGGTCCTTCTGCAGGTTTATTTGAAAATTTTACGTTCCAGACACGAGATCATTGTTCTTTTCTGCAAACTGAGCACAGACGATATCATCTCTGAAGTCAAGCGATTCATGAAAAAAGACGATGTTTTCACGCAAATGAGAGTGAATCAGGTGATATCTGAACAAAAGAAAAATCACACAAAATTAAGACATAAAAGCTCATACAAACTCCCGAAGACCTCTTACATGCGGTTGGTTCCCGCGTTTTTTATCTTGTACTTGGTGTTCAGTAGCTATTTTATCATCGATTTTGAGATTATGGACGTTTTTATTAACAAAATTACCTCCATGACCGGAAAACTCAACAACTTGATCTCGCTCCTTGACGCTTCAAACGAATTTATGGAAAGGTCTCTTCAGATGTTTAACATTACCAATCAGGACAATGAAACGAGGGCGGAATTTTATCATGATAAACTTGTGCTCTCCTATAACCAGACTATTGAATATTTTGAAAACTTTAACGACTTTGTTTCGAATTATGAACTTCTAGAGTTCAGAGAATCCTATAATTCTATTGTTTCTAACTACGTTTCAGCCGCAAAAGAGAAAGATTTCTGCTACTTACTTTCTGTAAGGACTTATTCTGACGATTATACTCCTGAAGATGCGGTTAGGGACTGCCAGGGATTCTATGGTGGAATCTCGAACCAAGGATTTTTGGTTTCATTCAAAAAGATCATTGATTCCATGTATCACGACTCAGATCTTCTGGTAAACTTGCAGATAAATGACGTGGAAACGGTGGTGAACATTACTTCATCCAATGAGTTCAAAACTTACGATAAGTTTAGCTTTTACGTGATCCTATATATGGAACAATTGGTTGTGATATTCCTCAAAAATATTAAAGATCTCGCCGAAGACATGGCAATCAATCAAATAGGATTGCTGATATATGGTCTTTTGCAGTTCGGACTATGTATAGTAGTGGGGTGGTTCCTGTTTCTGAGGAATATGAGCCGGGGAATCAACAAAGCTAAAAAGGTCTTAAACTTGCTGCCGATGAGTATTATTAAAAAAGACGCTTATATTCGCAAGTTCTTAAAAGCTGAGACTGCATAATCTTATCATTGTATAAAATACTTATATCTTTGAGAATAACGTGATTCATTATTTCATTTGCATATCACCTTATCTCATTTAATAATTTCTTTTGCTTGAATTGATATCTCAAAAGGAATCAAATAATATTAAAAGGATTTTTTGAATCATCCTAAGATTTCATGGGATATCGAGATTTTTTCTTGTTTTAAGATCAATTTTTGAAAGTTAAGTCTCTACGCTGAATTATTGACGAAATATCTATCTGGATTGCATAAATTATACATGAAAGATACCGATCTACAAAGAAAACAGCCTACATAAACTCGTCAATAATGACACCATCGCTGTTACAATTCTTTTGGATAGCGGTCATCTTCATCGTCATCTACGGCTTCAATGTGATGATGCTGCATTTGTTGAGAATCCTCTTCTCCTTCATATTGCTCGAGTTGCTGCAATTGGTGTGAATGCTCTTCGCCTTCACCTTGACCTTGACCTTCTCCTTCTCCTCCTAGCTCCGCCATTTGGATTCCTTGATGGTCGTTGTAGGGAGAGTTAAACTCAATGTTAATGTTATCCTCCAACACATCGTAATTCATCTCATATGGTCTTTAAATGATTATTATATTATTAGCATGGGTTATAAGTAAATAATGCTACCTTTCATTCTCAATTCTTTCAATCTGCTGTGATTCTCTAATACCTTTTTCGGTTGGGACGTAAAGCAGTTGAAGCACGAAGATGTATAAGTTCATGAGGGTGATAGACAGCAACACTCTTGAACCTGTAGAGGAAAGTAAATTAACCTATGCCTCGAAAGATAAAACCTACCGTTTTCGTTAAACGAAGAGAACGCACCTGAAAAGATGACTAAAAAAAGGGAAACGTTAGTGAGAGAAGGCGCTACTTAGGAGATTTACAAACGAAGAAGGCGAAGATGAAGAATGATGAGAGCACGAAGAGCAGTTTCTGGCGCCAGATTCTGGTGTGGAAGTTTTGGATGATATAAATGACCTCTTTGAGCAACCAAATCAATGCCACCGCTAAATATCATTAAATTAACGGTTAAGGTGAAAGAACGTAGATATATCTTACCGCATAAAAGGATAGCGATGATTTTGAAAGCAAGGAAAGTCTTTTGATATTCACTATCAAAATCAAACCCAGGGTCTTGGAGGTAGTAATGATTTAAGAGACAGAGACTTGCAAGAACGAACACCCACAAAATCTGAATGAGACTAATTCAGCAAAATTGACTAAATAGGTATATACCAAGAGGAAGAGGACTTTCCAAATTGTGAGAGTCTTGGTGTTTCTCTGTTGGTTCTCTAATCTGATTCTCTACAATGAAAGCGATAAGCGACTTGGAATGAGAATAGTCGATATTTTACTTGATATGTAGTGAGCCAGAAGGCGTAGAGGAATATAGCGAAATTCACCGTAAAGAGCGTTGAGAAAAAGAAACTAGAATTTGATTATTCGATAAGCTGAAAGAGCCGCGACCACTTACGATGTTTCTCCTGGGACCAGAATGACGAGAGCGTAGAAAGGGTTATTGAACAAGATAAGCAAGAAACTGAGGACCATAATTGCCTTTTGTTCAATAATCCAATCTCGGAACATGCGTAACCCTCTCATACGCCACATATAGACGAAGCAAGAGATCATGGAAACGCAGACGAAGGTGTATCTTAACGCAAGCAAGTAATTACTATAACTGGTGGCTATCATCGCGGCCTTTGAGGGAATATATTGTGAGAAAATGAAAGAATAATGTAACTGTTACTTTGAAATTTGCGCTGGCAATTAAGCTCCTGTAGATCTCGGAGTTTAATACTTCGATTATTATAAGATAGGCGCCGAATTTCAGCTCTGGTATCAAAGCTACGTTAGTTTCATCGCATTGGGATGTATCATCCTCCTTGAAATCCGATTAATATAAATGCGATGCAGTTATATCTACGCTGGTGCAATGAATAATAGTGTTATGAACGACCTCCTTGACGAGAGTCTCTCCAATCTGTTCTCCCGTAGTCAGTTCGTAAATACTCAATTTGAACTGGAAATCGACACTAAATTCTATAAGTTGATCCATTAGGCTGATAGAAATAGCCGAAATGTATACCAGGAGTGCTGGTTAGGTTCCCGATATGAGGGTGAAGAACCACGTCTACGAATAACAGCTGATTCAGACCAGAAACGTTCACAGCTCTTTTCATGTATACTGGTTGAGTCTAAATACCGATAGTGTGATATGAGAGGAGGTAAACCACTATTTCTTTACATAGAGATCGAATCTACTCGTCGCGCAGTTAGGTGTGATATTTACATTCTTGATACACCAACCGTACTCGTCATCTTGGGTAGCATTCGCTAAAGGATCAGGTACTATTGATGACAGTCAATGAACAAGAGCAGGAAATCATTGCCTTACCGATGACTGACAGAATGAAAAAGAGTCCGAGCAAAAAGATCAGGACAGTAGCAAGTAAAGTGACTTTTTTAGGCTTGGTTTCATCAATCTGCAACCTCACAAGGCTAGGCTCTTGAGTTAGATGGATAGATTCTAATGGTTTTACGTGTGTGAGCGTGCTTGAGATTCCATTTGAGTGTTTACTATTTGAAAATTTAGAATTATTTGTTCTGACAAAAAATTTCTCAATCAAATTACCGTAATGCAACTTCGAAAACGATATTTTTGCTGCATTTATGGATCAATTGGCGCTGGAAAAATTACAATTAAAATTGATGTGTCAAGTAAGATATTCTAGTCAAGCAAAACTCAGGGAAGGTGTTTCAATTGAATAGAGTTGTGGCTTTGGGCATTGATTATGTTAAAATTTGGTTTTTTGTGACTAGATTTGTTTAATGTGTGAATAGTTTTTTGATAATTTAGAATATGTGATTGCAGCAAAACGGATTAAAAAAATGAAATCATGTTGGATATTCATGCTTAAATCGATGTATATTGCTGTCGATTCATAGTTTCACGAAAAAAAAGAGGTTCGGATTCAATTCTAAAAATAGTTAAAGGTTCAATTCAGCTCGTTGATGCATGAATTGCATGAAAATTTATCTTCACGTTTGTTAGTCATGTTTTTCATGACTATCATCTTCATTTTCTTCTATCTGAAAGTGCTGCATCATTTGAGGATCCTCTTCAGCTTCGTGCTGTTGCATCTGAATTCCTTGATGGTCGCTGTAAGGAGAGCGGAACTCAATATTAATGTTATCCTCCAAGACGTCGTATTGCATCTCAGTAGGTCTATTGAGTGGTTATTATCACCATTTATCATTCATAAACCAAACATACCTTTTTTCTACTCTTCTAACTTGTTGTGCTTCCCAAACACCTTTATCAGTTGGGGTATAAAGCAATTGAAGTAAATAGATGTAGAGATTGGACAGCGCGATCACCAACAGTATTGAAGTGCCTTCCAAATAAACAGAATTGTTTTAACTATGCTATAAAGAAGGCTCTTACCATTCTCGTTCTTCCTGTCGAATAAAGAGAAGATGTCTATAAACATGAGGCTCAATAAGCACAGGGTATTGATGAAGAAATGATTTACAAAGGAAGAAGGCCAGCATGAAGAACGCTGAGAACACGAAGAGCAGTTTATGGCGCCAAATTCTTGTTCTAAAGCTCTTGACGACATATATGACCTCAACGAGCAACCAAAGCAACGCGACAGCTATAGTCGTATGTGAGTGAGAATTAAGAAAAAGGGGATAGCCTTACAGCAGAGAATAATAGCAATGACTTTGAAGACAAAATACGCGTTTTTCTTTTCGCTGCCGAAATCGAAGCCAGGGTCTTCCAGGTAAATGTGATTTAAAAGCAAAAGACTCACCAGGACAAACAGCCACAACAACTATATGTAGTTAGAAATGAGGTTATTCTCAGTAAAATCGTTAGATCATATGTACAAAGAGGAAGAGGAATTTCCCAACAGTGAGCGTTTTGGTCTTTCTCATTTGGTTCTCCGATCTGATTCTCTAATATCATTGCGATGAGCGCTATTCAAAGATAAAAGAGGCTGCTTACTTGGAACGCAGTGAGCCAGAATCCGTAGAGGAATATGGCGAAATTGACCGTAAACAGTGTTGCAAAGAAGAAACTAGGGATTATAATTCGATGAGCAGAGCAGAAGCGATTGCCTTACGAGCCTTCTCCCGGGAGTATGATGTTGATTGCGTAGAAAGGATTGTTGAATAAGACGAGGAAGGCGCCCAAGACCATAATCGCCTTCTGTTCCATAATCCAATCCCGGAACATGCGTATGCCTCGCATTCGCCACATAAAGATCGCATAGGTGATCATGGAAACAATGCCGAAGGTATATCTTAGCGCAAGCAAATACTTGCTGAATTGCTCTTGTATCATCCAGGTCTTCAGTGACCCCAAGTTAGCAATTCAACAGAAAAACGTGTTAGTTACTTGGAAATTAGCACTGCTGAGGAGAGTGTTGTATTGTGTAGCATTTTGTACATGAATGATGATAAGATAGCTGCTGTGTTTGATTTGTGGGATCATGACCACGGCTTTTTCTTCACATAAGGCTTCACCCTTCAATTCAATGGTTTTAGACCTTCATTACAGTTATCATTACCTCAGGGCAAGTTATGTAGACGGTATGGTTGGTGGGTTCGAGAATTGGTACCCCGACGGTCGTATCGGAAGTGAGTTCATATACGCTCAATGTGTAGTGGAAATTGACTGTAAATTCTATGAAAATGTTGATTAAACTTGCTGCTACATATGGGAACAAGCAATTACCACCATGGCCGGGCAAGTTGTTATGTGAATGGAAATAAGCGGATACCCAAATCATTTGATTGAGGCCAGTAGTATTGAAAATTCTATTCATGTAGACAGGGTTAGCCTAGGCGAGGTTATTAAGGAACACGCGAACTATAATCACTTCAATGCTGAGGTTGAACGCACTGGCACAGTTAGGGAGGTTTGAAACTTGGTTTAAATTCTCGATACAGAAGCCGGGTGCGCTAGGAGTAATTCTAATCACAGCAGAAGGCACTTCAAGCGATTATGAGACCTAAGTTAGGAGATATCATCGTCTTACCGATGGCTGACAGGATGAAAAAGAGTCCGAGCAGAAAGATCAGAACAACGCCTATCAAAGTGACCTTTTTCGGCTTGATTTCATCGATTTGTAATGTCACGAGTCTAGTTTTCACAATAAGGCCAACTCACATTCAAGGTCTTACGTGTGAGAGCTTGCTTGAGATTCCATGTGTATTTTAAGTATTCAAATATATTTATTCTGCTGAAGTGAGAGAGAGAACAAAAAGTTAAATCTGATTCAAATCAGAAAGCCATACCGTTATATAATTCGACCAGCTCGTATTCAAAATAGTTCTCATTGAAACTGTAGATTTCGCTTAGTGAGCAATTGATCAGTCAATTGGCTAGGTTTTAGTTGTTAGAAGTTGTTTTTTTTTCATGGATGTGGGGCTTGCTAAATGTGGATCGGATCGTAGATAAAATTGATTATAGGTAAATCCGCAATTATCAGCTATCATATAGAATAGTACAAAGTTTTGATATTATTCAAGTAATGAGGTTCTACCGGTCACTTAGAGTAATAAAATAAATGAAGGATATGAAATCGTGGAAGAAATTCTTGCTTTAATTTTTCAACATGCTCTTGGGGCTCAGTCTCCACTTATTACAAAAATAAGCTTCGACACTCAAGAAAAACAGCCTGTTTCTTGCTGCGTTCAATAGGCTGAGTTTCTCTTCAATTGAGTATGAACCCATGATACCAGCTTCTTGCATTCACCCCATCTCGCCTCCATGGATTCGGAGCCCAAGACAACCACGACGTAGTTTTTCCCCTCTACGTTTTGAAATCCGCTGAAGCAAGGACCTGCAGCAGTTGTTATCCCCGTCTTTACGCCATGCCACCCTTCAGGTAAGAGCTTATTGGTGTTCTCCCAAGTCGCTTTCCGTTCTGACCCATCGCTTTGTTCGATAACGCAAGAGTACTTTTGCTTAATAACGATTTGACGGAAGAGGTCATTTTTCATCGCGATGGCAGTCACCTTGGCGACATCAGCCGCCGTTGATCGATTATTCTTGTCGCACAGACCATGTGGGTTGGAATATAACGTGTTTGAGAGCTCGAGCTCCTGCGCAGTCTCGTTCATGTACTGCAAAAAGTGTTTTAATGCGAATTTTCCTCTGAACTGTGCATAGGCCGGATTCTCTCTCACTTTAGCCTTGTACTCCTCTGATTGCATGTTGATATAAGTCCCAAACGATTCAGCAATGCAGTAGGCCGCATCGTTTCCACTAGGGAGCATTAAACCATGCATCAAGTCCCAAATAGATATAATGTCTCCCGCTTGCAGTTTGGCGGAAGTTCCATTCATTTTCGCGGCGATTTGGGAGACTTGGATATAGGTCTCAGTGTAGTCAATGGCATAGGCTTGAATCAGCTTGCAAGCGCAATAGCACGTCATTATTTTCGTAATACTTGCGACTTCACGTCTCGTTGATTCACGACGACCGAAAATCAGCTCTCCGGTTTCTCCATCAGCGACTGCCCAGGCCTTTGCGCTAACCGAAGGAACTTTGACTCCTTTAGGAAAAGTGTTATGCTTTGTTCAAGTTTCCATGCGTTACCTCTATGAATTATATCTTTTTCGAAACTTGTGATTTGTGAAAGAACCGCAGAGTCATCCTTTAGAGACGCTATCGAAGGCTTCTTCCTGAAGTTATTGAGTCTGCCATCACTTGATCTGCAAGAAATATGATAATTTTAGCTATTAAGCGACTGAGACTGAAATCTACCTGTCTCTGCTATTCGAACGCTTGCTGTCACGACTCGAGTTCCTTGTAAGTGATTCACTGCTTCGGTTCGACCTTGGCGTAAGGCCTTTGTAACTGGAGAACGATTCATCCTTCCTTTCAGGGACTTCGACGTACATCTGTCTGCTTCGTAAGTAGCTAACTTGTTTGACTTTATTGTCATTCGCTTGCAGGCTGAATGAGTCTTTTTTTAGAGGGGGCTTTTTGGCAGCGATTTCAGTATTCTTCATTTTTTTTACGAATTAATTTTAAGACCTCAAGTCAGTTTTTGACTTTGCTATTATATTCCTATAACGGCAGAAAATTGAGGACCTTTTCTGCGCGTTTGAAATTGTTTCAAAATTATCAACAGAATCAAACCTGATTTCAAGCGTTCGAATCTGATAGAAATTAGTTCTAATGGCCAAATATTAGAAATTCTCATAGCTAACTCGTAAGCTCTGTCAAACAGCGCGTCAGTGTTAGATCTAACTATTCCTCATTAGTATGAGGTATTTGTTTTTCAATAGGGTTCGAAACCGAAAAATGAGATTAGAATGATATTATCGACGGCTCTTTGCTCTTTAAAACATTTTGCGGACATGTAATATGAAGATTAAGCGCAATTTCGTAGTTTTGAAAGATCACGGTATGGACTACAAACCCTTGAGGGCATGAACATGGAAAAAAGTGCATCGTTTATGCAATTACACTCTTAATCCTTGGTTTACGATTTCAATGAAGTGCTGGAATTGTTTTTTGAAGCCGTCCAGCTTGACTTCGATGTCTTTCCACTCGTTTCTATGGAAAGATTGTTGGTTAACATTCCTATAAAATGTTTATATTAGCTAACGAATTTTCACTGATTTTGTTACTCAATGTTAAGGATGCCTTCAACTTCATCAATTTTTCCATTGAGCTCTTCCTTTTGCATAGCCTTGATAACCCAAAGCTCTGCTTCAAACTCATCATTAAGCTATTTATTTATTCGTTAGGACAAAATCCATCCATTAAGTTACCTTCAGAGTCTTGGCGAGTTCTGAAAGCTTGATAGTTTTCTTGGTTTCAGCGATTCTATAGAAAGTGGTCAAGGTGACTCTTTCTTGGATGCTTTGCTCATTGATTCCTATTGAAAACATCAACATCAGTCCTCAAGAATCTCCTTACCTTGGTCCTTGCAGAAATTGGCATGAGCAGCTTTCCATTTAGCAAAGCTTTCCAAATCTCCATTGATGGCGATAACGAGAAGCTCATAGAGGGTCTTGTCAACTTTTTCAAACTCGCCGACGGCTTTCAAAGCGACAAATCGGTTAAAATCAATGTTTCTTGGGAATTTTCTGAGGATGTTGGTCAAAATTCCCTTGATTTCGGCCTTGTTGTCATCAAAGGCTCCCTTGCCAAAGTTAGCGTTCACCTTGGTGAGGAAATCGTAGTAGACGTCAAATCTTTCTTTGTTACTGAACGAAAATTAGGCATTATGACAAGATAGAAATAGTTACTTTTTCTCTTCTAATGTGTCGACCAATTTAAGAGCAACCTTGTACAGTTCGGCTTCTTGCTTGAAATCGAGCTTAAGGGTATCGCAATGGCCTTGCAAGTTGGTCAAATGGTTCAAGATGACGCTGGCTTTGTTTGTGTTGAGGGCGAGTTGGAAGATGTTTTTCAAGACCTCGAATCTGAAGGTTGGGTAGCTGGTAGCGAAGTTGAACAAGATTGCCAAGGCTTTGAATCTCATGGAAACGCTGCACTTGGTGTTTTTCATGGCGAAGTCAACGATTGGTTGAGCAAGGCGAGTTTGATCCTTCTCGTTCTGGGCAAGGCGGCAGATCAAAGCACCGAGCACTTGGAAAACACTAGTGTAATCTATTAAATGATTAGTATCATGCAGATAAAGGAAAATCATACATCTGGAATCTCTGCCGAAGAATTCTGCAGCGGAGAGGATTTGCTTGATGAACTCTTCATATTGGCGGTCTCTGAGGGCCTTTTTGGCAGTAGCGGAGAAATTTTTGAAGCCTTCCTTCTCTTTGAGAGTGGCAGCAGCTTGAGGATCTGAGGATTCGGTAAGACGAGCGAGTTCTGTAGCGATAAGTTGGTTGATAAAGTCGACAACTTCCTCGTAATGGTGGTCTCCCTCTTGGGTTTCAAATACGGTGGACATGTACTATTAAATAGGGTCTCCTTGGAGTCGATAGTGCTGAAAGCGTGGAGAAGCCTTAAGATAAGCTTTTTAATCAAACCTTTATTAGGATTTTTTGATATATATCCCAATAAAAAGTCCTCCTCGTTTGTTTCCAAATCAAGCTTTCTAAGAGTCTTTACAAAAACACACGTAAAGCTGCTAATCTGGCAGCTGTCGAGGTCAAGCGTAAAGTTGGACCATTGAAAGATGTCTGATTATGAGGTTATAAGAAAATTTCTGCCGTTGTATTGAATTTCTGAATGTTGAACAAAGATAGTTAATGGATCCTGCCAGAGAAATGGCAAGCCGCTAAAGTGGCTATACTCAAGGAAATAACAATTCCTTTGTATGAACTTATCGGATTTGAGGAGGATTTAAGAGACAAAATTGAAAAGTGAAAATTTGGCTGTAAGCCAAAAGAGAAATCATGGATTTTGTGCTTATCATGCATGAAAAATTCCTATTTCCAAATTAAATGATTTAGGGGTGATGCCTCAAGGCGATTTGTGTGGCTAGGTTGAGAGATGGAGGATGGTGTAACTGAATTGGAAAAAAAAGGAGACTTATTGAAATCAAATTCAGTTAACGGGGCCTCTCCTTCATATCTACTGCCTATTAGATCACGTTACTTCTTGATATGTATAGAGAAGATCTATTAGAGAAATCGTAGCTGAACACTATGTCATAATAAGTTTCGATTTTGGCGGATTTTAGCAAATATACTCTGTAGTCGACAAATATTCGATAGTATCTTATAGATCGCTAAAGAAGTTCTTATTTCTCATCGCATCCTTAACAAAAAACAGAACCTAACATATTATTCAATAGCAAGCTGCTGATTGATTGTCTCCTTGGTGACAACCAGCACAAATATCTCTCGATATATTCTTGAAAATGAAGTGACTATAGGGCTAACTGTCAATGAAGGAGAATAAAACTTTAAATATTACAGACCAAAGGCGCTGCGAATTCATTTCTTTGTACGATAATTGAGATTTAAATACTCTGGCTGAATGAACGGTCACAATTATTCCGCCTTCAAGACATCTATTACATGTCAAATCATCTCTAACAATAATAATAAGTCGTTTTTCTCCAGGCTCATCACAGTCGATTGTCATTAAATTTTCTGAACCATATATATTAACGATCAATTTTGTCATTTGATACGCGAAACAATTCCATCATTTTCCCATTTTCAACTCAACTTAATATTCCTCTGAATGCTTTAATGGACTTCGATGGCACTACCTTTCCCGCTGAAAATCCAGCATTTTGAGTTATTTGCCACCATATGAAATCACCATAAGTGTCTGAAAATGGATATCAATCGTTCGGAAGATGTTGATCTGTTACTAGGGTTTTAATCGATTAATGATGAAAAGCCAAAGGACCTTCAGTCTGTCTGTATCTGGAAGATAAATTGAATCAATGGACATTCTTTGCTCAATGACTGAGGGTACTTTGTCCAACGATGATTCCAGCCAGAAATTTTTTCTGTTATGATTTTTTAAATCACTATTGATATCCATGCTACCTGTTTTTAGGAAGTCAGAGAAGAGCAAGGTTACTTCCTATGAGCATATGAGTACAATACAAAGAGGCTTCCTTAAAATATATAAGTACTACTAACATCGCTATACTTTTTAAGATATCAAACAAAGTTGATTCATAGTCGATTTGAAAAATGCATATCCATATTGCGGACTCGATATGAAATTCTTAGAGACTACTATAGACCATAGAAAAACTCTGCCTCCATTAGCCTTTTCCTAGAATTCATTCATTCAAGTCATTTCTTTTAATGACAAGATGTTTCATCAAGTCATCCCTCAACTCGACTCATAGAGGATAAATAATTGCCTTTCTCAAAAAAGGCTGGTTCTTTCAATATAATGCTAATCACTTTCCTAATTTCCTACAATAACTTTTTCGAGATATATGTTGAAATCTCGTGATCATCTACATTAACTAACAAAGCTCTGGTATCAGCAAGATAAGAATATCGAAACTATGAACTGGAGATACCAAAGCGAACTAATTGAACTTACTCTGTACTCATCAAATCAGAAACGATTACCGATATTTTTAATTAAATCAGCCCATTTTAAAATTCGAACACGAGCTCATTTACCCTGACATCCATATGGTCTCTATAACTGGAAATTCAAGCATCCAGCGTATCTTCTTTTGCTAGGATAGCCTCAGGGAGCGGTATTCTTGACATACTAGCTCCAAGCTATGACAACTATAACAATTCTAAAAACAGTTTTTAAGGCACCCATCAGAGATGACCCTGTGCTAGGCTAGTAAGTGTAGTTTCTATGACTAGTCTCGTCGAAATTTGATAAAAAAGTAATTAGACTTTGCTAGGCTTATGAAAAAGAAACTTTCTCGACGTGATTCTATTCTTGATTAATGTTATCACGACAAGAGTTCGCAAGTTTTAAACAAAATTTAATAATTTATTCAATTCTCAAACAAAAATGAATCAAGCTTCGTACGGAATTATCGCACCTCAAATCAAACTCAACATAAATGGGCAGGTCTATAACATGCTTCCCAACGCAACTATGATACATACACTTCCCGGAACCGTGAACTATGGGCCGACTATCTCCACTACAAACACTGTTGTCAATAATGGAGGCCAACCTATGAACCCATCTCCTAACGTGTCGTTTGGTTATCCTACTACAACGCAGCCGATGTGGTACCAACCACAGGCTCTTCCAACGCAGGTCCAGCAAACACAATACATCCCTTCCAATCAATACCCAATGAATCAGAATATATCATCGACGATGCAAACTCAGTTTTATCAAAATCAACCAATGGTTCAAATGCAGCCTCAACAGATACAGCAACAGCAGCCAATTCAACAGAACCAACCGACTCAACAAGTCCAACCAACCCAACAAATTCAGCAGAATCAGAATGTACAACAAATTGAAGAGAAGAAGGAGGGTGAACAAAAAGATCCGACAAAGGACACCCAGAAAGTCCAGCCAACACAGCAAGTCCAACAGCAAGGACAGCAAATGCAGCAACTTACACAACAATTTCAGCAACTTCAAGTGCAACCGAATCAGCAACAGCAGCAGCCGTGGTACTCGAATAACCAGAGCTCTCAAGGCTATCCGACGATGAACCAAGGTTATCAAGTCCAGCAAGGTTACCCAACCCAGCAACAGCAAGGCTATCCAGTTCAACAGCAGCAAGGTTACCCAATCCAGCAACAGCAAGGTTATTATTACCCACAGCAGCAACAAAGTTACGTCTATACACAACAGATTGGCAACCAGCCTATAATAGTCAACGTCCAAAACGGCGGTTATGTCAATCAATACCGCTATTTCATGCCTCAACCAGTCACTTATCAAGTGATTAATGGACATAACATCCCTCATCAAGGAGGAGTACCAATGTATCAGGGCGTAACCAAACAGCAGTTGAGTCTCCTTCCCTTAAGTAAGTACGGTGATGACGATGGTGATGCCGACATTGCTTTGCTTGACCCTGAGGGTGAGTCTGAGATGTCTACCGACAAAACCTGTGCCATCTGTACTCTAGACTATGAGAAAGGGGATCTTATTCGTAAATTAAAATGCAGACACACTTATCATCAAGAATGCATTGACGATTGGCTGGGTAAGAAGAACGAATGTTGCTTATGCAAAGCCAAAGTAGTTTGATCTGAAAAATCTGTTCATGTATCCTTATTTCATGTTGAGGGTTGACTTCGAAAATGTCGGAATATTTCGTACTGAATACTAGTAAGTGATGATGATTTATATCTATTGATGTTGCTCAAATAGAGAGCAAAATGTAAAAAATATCATGAGATAGTACTATTACACTGCCTCAATGACGGCAGGATTTGCCATACGAATAGTATGTAAGAAAACTAGAAGTGCCTCTCTCTCTTTTTTTTTTTCTTTTTTCAATTTATTTTAAATTGCGAATTTATGACTAGTTAGTGTATGTATCGTCTCGAATAAGCCATTGATTTTAGTTATGATACTAAAGTTTTCTTCAGAAAAGTTAAAACGCGAAAAAATTCAAAATTAGAGTAGAAATCGCTACAAGCTATCCTCCACTATACCTATTGAAATTAACTATGACACATGAGGCAGTTTTTTGAGCCGTTCGTAGAAATATGTGAGTCCTTTGCACCATACAAGGTTTTGGAATTCGTCGAGTGCTCTATATGATTAAACCATTAAGAACAAGGACAATCGTTTAGTAGTATTACATTTTAAGCTTTTCATTCTGTACGCTGCTGTAATATTTCAAATAATTCTCGTTCATTTCTTGAATATCTTTCTCTTGAACGTGCTGAAAGATCCCTGCGAAGACCTCTTTCAGATAATTTGTAATCTTGCCACTTTGCTGGCACTTTTTCCAGACTTTTTCAAGGTATTCTGCTTTAATTTTCTCATCTCCGAGGGTTTTATCCGTCTTGTCGACAAAACCTCTTTGGTTCAAATAATCAGCTATCGCGTCGAATATCAAGTAGAGATAGGTCTTTCTGTTCACGGTAAGAGACGCTATCAAGACGTTCAATGTAATCGTTAGGGCTCGATCCTGATATAGCTCTTTTTTTGTGATTTCTTTCTCCTCTAGGAGAATGAAAATCTTTTCTGAATATTCAATGGCCTGGGGTTAACATAATTATTTATTAATATTATCGAATCTAGTCTTGTTACCGTTCTGAAGTCCGTCACGATCTCGCTAATCAAGCAGACAACCCAATAGCATTCGATCAACTCATTGTAGTCGAAATTCGCCTGGTTGAGGTAGATTCCAATCGATTTCATGACCCATTCCTTCGCATCTTTCATTTTGCCTTTGAAATTATTCAGTCAAATTCAATATTCAGCCAATAGATTACCTAACGCAAGCTGAAGGGAAGCAATCTGCAGCGAGATATGAGCGCTTTCGACTGTCTCCGTCTTTTTCAAAATTTCGTAGACTTGATATGCCTGAATGTAATTTTGGAGCGCCTCTTCCTTCTGACCCATTTTCGTAAGCAAATACGCTAGATCCTTGTACGCTTCTCCCGTGTGTAAATGGTTTGGTCCGAGCACTTTGACGCTAGAGACAAAGCGACTGTTGTATAGCAGAAGCGCATCTTGAAACATTTCCTTATCGATATAATATTTCCCTAATATCTGATAGAGTTTGGTATGTAGCGGATGCAGCGGCCCGAGGTGGAATTTTAATGCTTTCAGCGCATTATCAAAACACCTGAAACAGTCTTCAACTAATCCCCTTTTGATGTACGCTTTCATCATCAGAGAGTACGGTTTGACGCACTCAGCGTGCAATTTCCTGCAGAGATTCACGCTGGCATCAGCGCGTTCAAGAGCTTTGGGAATATCATTCATATCGAAGTAAATTTCTGCCATGTCCGCTAATAAATTTGGATCTCGTACTTCATTATCCATTGACAACGCTTTCTCAATAGCCATTTTCATTTGGCATGCTTTGATGCTCAGATCATAGCTTTTCTTTTCTCGGTACTCTTGGTACTTCTCGCAGTAAACCCGCAAGTCGAGATTTGAAAGAGGAGGGATTCGGGATTTCACTTTGAATCCCTTAAAATGCTCTACTGTAAACGGCCTGACTACAGATCCTATCGGTTTCGACAGAGTTTCTTCATCTAATGTCATTTCTAACCCGCAGTGATGGACCACAGCATAGTATAAGAGTCCGGGAACGAGGTCCTGGCGTTTGACTTGGTTCATGCTGCAGTTGAAATCATGATGAATTTGGTGCGAGAGGATCTCAGCCCAAAAAACATCAGGCTCTGGGCCTTTCCCAAAGAGCAAATTGAGAAAATCTACAACGCATTCAGCTTTCTCAGATTGCACCTGCGCGCTGTATTTTTCGAAATCTTCTTTCGCTTCAGCATCGTCGGGAGCAAACCTCTTTGCTTCTTTCATGGTTCCTTCGCCTCTTTTGAGACCTACGATCGGATTTAGAAAAACTGAGATAATATTCTAACAAAAAGTTGTACCTAGCATTCTATTCATCGCTTTGAAATTGCTTCTGTAACTCTTCTCAGTTTTTTGAATTTCCCTCATGAAATTATGCATTAACTCAGCGATTTGCTTCCGGAAAATCTTTTTTGCTGATCTCGCAATCATCTCTATTAGACAGATATCCCTAATGTGTTGGGCGGTAGCCTGTTGGCGCACGAGCTCAAGATATCTCATATTAATACCCGCTTTATGGAAAGCCTAATAATCAAATCAACTGTTATTTGTTGTCCAAAAGGTAGTAAATATACCTCTGTTACAGACTCACTATCAATGGGGAGAACCTTCAACGACTGTAAGTCTTCAATTAAGGATTTAATATATTCTTCCCTGAGCTCTTTGGCAGCTTCTTTGACTTCAAGATCGTCTTTTATGACTTCATCGGTTTCTGCATTGCTCAAAAAGCCATCCGCGCTTAACGGACGTCCGTATTTAATGAGAAATTCTGGTCTCAAGCGTTTGATAAATGAAATAGGGCTTTCTAAATCAGCGTCAACAGGGAAAATCTCTGCGGTCTTCATAATGTAATGAACTTCCATGGGCTTTGGCCCGTCCTTTCTTGGGCTGCTATTGGCGTTATCATCCGAAAACACGCAGCGGTGGACTTCAGCAAATATAGAAAGCTCTACTTGAACAGGCTGCGATTTAGTATCCTGCATGTAGATATGTTCCTTTTGAATTAATAATATTGAAGCCAACTGCTAAGAAAAACGCAACTACTTTGAGATTCAATGGTCCTGCGATCGCGCGAAGATCCTTTATCAGTGACCTTTGGATTTTATAAACGCCTTCTGAAGTTAGCCCATGCACCAGCGTTGAATCTCCATTGAGAGGAGGGGTCGATGTCACTAAACAGCGGAAACCCTGATTGAAAAGCTAGGGATAATCCGAGACGAATTTATTTACTTTGTAGTCGACCAAGCAATACATCGGGATCCTATACAAAAGGTTTCTGGCTTTCTTATTTACTTCGAACACTTGATCGCCAAGCGCTTGCGCTGCTCGAAATTCTTGAGATTCAAAGTTATCGAAATATATATATACCAATCGATTAATAATAATTACCATGTCCATAAGATTTAATCAGTTTTTGTGTGTATATTTGCTGTTCTGTGTCCGCTCCTTCCTCATTTTCGCAGAACCCATGTTCGCACCAAGTGACTTTGATGATAAAATTATTCACAAAATACATCTTTTCTCTGCTTTCTTTATCAACGCCTTCTTTTTCTTTCCCAAGCTCAATTGCGTACTGGTTCCGAAAAGACTTCGGGAAACTTAGATCGTCGATAATATCTTTGCAAGTCCTCACGGCTTATTAATACACTTTATTATGTTTTGTCATTATCCAAATACACATACCTTTTGCATGAAGATCGCCCATAAATTCAAATATTTTTAGCGCGCTTCGAATCTGCATATCCGAAAAACTCAGACTGTTGAAATGAGCCTCCCATAATTGATTGAACCGATATTCCCATGAATTTTCTAATTTTTTCAGCTTTTCTAATCTTTCTTGTTCTTCCTGCTCTCTAATTGAAAAGAGTCCAGTTCAATGTTTATTATTTAGTTGAATCTCACCTCTTTCTCTTGAGTTCCTCCTCCCTCTCAGCCTCTCTTTTCTTCTCTTCCTTTTTTCTCTGTTCATTTAACTTCCTAGTCTGCTCTTCTAAAAACTTGCGTCTAACTTCCGCCTCTTGCTCTTCCAGCTGCTTCCTTTTTTCTGCTTCCAGCTCTTTTTCTTTATGACTTTTCAATTTTTCTTCAAGAAGTCTAAATTGTTCTCTTTCTCTTTCAATTTCCTGTTCCATGAGCAGCTCAAACTCTGATTTTTCTTCAACCACGGGATTCAGTGTAAAACCTCCCCCACCATCACCAGTTGCGCCGATATTCTCCAGCCGTCTTTTATTGTCAGGCGATGCCCTTGATTTAAACTGAGGGGATTCCTCTTCCTCCAAAACAGTGGACAGCTTTCGAAGCCGCTCATCATCTCGTTGCTTTTTCAGAAACTCCTCCTCTACTTTCTTTCTGATTTCTTCTTGCAGTGCGAGTTTCCGTTTTTCGATTTCTGCAGGATTACATCTTTTGAATGCATTAGCCTATAGTGACACATATATTATATATATATTGGAAAAGCTCAGATGCCAAATTTTACAAATTCCTCCTTTTTCTCTTGGTCAGTGAAGAAAATAGTCCAAGTTTTTTGTTTATCTTTGCCAGTGGCGCTTCTTTTGACTGCAACTTCTTCTTTGACTTTATGTTTCGATTTTTGTAGCGAATAGCTCGCCATAAAAATGATCTGAATGGATGAAAGGAATGTTAGCCGCTTGAAAGAGAAGTGAAATAAACTTGAAGCCCGGCCTCCCGCTTCTTTTTCTTGAGGATTTGTTCAGGAGCGTCCTCTAATTGAATAGCACGGAGCATCACGCGCTCTTTTGGGACGATCTTCGCTGTCAGTGTAGCAATCTCCAAATTGCCGGCTATCAGAGGTGCATGATTGAGTTGTTGAAGGGGTGAAAATTGTACTGAGAGCTTCGTCTGGCACTTTAGAATAGTACATTAATTCTCCATCATGTATGACCAGCAGTCTTTTGTTTAGTGTTACGCCTCCTAATCACAGAGAAGGGTGAGAGGTGTAATGTAGAGTGAAGTGAGCTACGGTTGCTGAGTTTTTCGACAATCTGCCAATGAGAAGGACTGAAGTTCATTTGTTCAGAAAAAGTGATTAAATACTGCTAACATAAATTTTTAAAACGTAATGCATTCTCGAATTACTGAACTATCCGCTCATTTTCCCAATTATCATATACTACTCCTCTCACGTAATTATTCTGAGGATCTCATAGGAAAAGAGATCCAAATGGGTTAGGTTGTCATAGTATCGAGAAAATGATTACCCCGCGCAAACAGTTATCCCCTCAATAAACCTCTCAAGTCATGGCTCCCAACAGATGAGAAATTTAGTCGCATCTACAGAAATTGGATTTTCGAAATGACTGGACAAGAGATGATTTACAATTTAGTATCTCCCAATCAATTGTCTAAAGGTTCATGGGATAATTTGGAGAAGAATAGTTCATTCTATCATTTTTTCATTATCCCTTTAATTTTCTATAATTGTTGCTTAGCTTACACATAAGATTATAACATTCAATTTCAAACAAAATCAAGAAAAAAGATTTTAGATTGACCCTCTTTCGCAACTAAAAATACTCTATTTCTCAGATATTTTGTTTTCTGGTTTGCTGCTCCATTTCTTCTTCTTCCATTCCTTTACCTATTTCACCTTTATGGTCCTCGAGGTATTTTTGGTATTCCTCTTTCGTGACAAACTTTCCTTTTATTCTCGGCTTGCTCCCGGCTACCTGGCTCCTTCCAGAAAAATTCCTTGTGAGAGGATGGTTCAACCTCCATTTCACTATTTTTTTCTTGTAGCGAAGTATCTTAAGCATTCTCTCGGCCCTGGAATAAATTCCTGGCACCGATTTGGAGGTTCCTCGATCATTCCTTTCCTCAGAGCCGTCTTCGTCCTCCTCCTCTTTAATACTAACACTTCTCGCGTTCTGAAGCTCAAAGTTCATGTGATTAGAATTATGATTGGAGTTGTTAAGAATGATCCCCAGCAAGTTGATGGCGTTCAGGCTTGGTAGCGATCTCAGAGCTCCGAGTTTTTCTAAAGATACACGTCACTTGACTACATCGCAAAGAGAATTTATTTACCTTTTTCTTGTGTTGGCTCACTGTCAACAGCGTTAAGAGTGAGATTCTCAAACTGATAGTTTAAATTTCCTGAGGGAGTGTTTCTAATTCGTAGGCTTTTTTCGATCTCTTCATCGAGAGAAGTCACCGATGAAACGATTGACTCGACGTTGTCGGACTTGTGAGGGACTGTTTTCTTGGACGAATTATGAGGTAAAAACGCGACCTTTTTATTCGATGCAGATTTTTTGAATTTATCTGGCTGATTTTGGAGTTTCTGAGCACTTGCTACGCTCTTGTAACCTGATGCGAAATTGGTTAGTTTTCTCTCAATTTCAGTGAGATGCTGCAGTTTATGCTGCAAGTAGCTTGGATCGTAGGAGTCGTTGCCTTTCGATTGATCTGTTTCGGTTTTGTTTGGGACATTGAGACAAAGTTCAGCCAATTCTCCTCCGTATTTTCCTGCTAGTAGCTGATGAATGTTTTGAGTCAAATCATCAAGAGAATTTGAATGCTTCGGTCCGGTGTTCAAAGCCGCTGAGAATTGCTCGTTCGCATAAGAGTGCGCGATGTTTTCATGAGAACGAGCGCCTTCGGCTTCTTCTAGTTGGTTTAGCATTTCTCTTTTAATATTTGGATGTCTGATGTTTGGAAATTGATTCGCGAAGTTCTTTATGAATGAAGGGATAGTCTCGGAGATGTCTTTACTAGGCTTTCTGGCATTGTCAGCTCCCATTGGCTCGGAGTTATACCGCTTGAACGCCGTGAAGCTGGAAGTAAAAACCATTTTTTGATTATTTTCGAAATTGCCTAGACCTATCCAAAATGAAGAGCAGTGAACTCATACTATCTTACCTTCTGATTGTTTCTTCGAGAGGCTTAGACCGCCCAGTTCTTTCGGGCTGCCTTCGCAATAGTCCATTTGAACTCTGTCAGTTTTCATATGATTTCCTATGAAATGCAGAAATGTCAGAAAGGGTGATTCAATTTTTTAAGGGAAGAGGTTGACAGACGCGGATTGGCAAGGAAGGTGTTTTCTTACCTGAATTAGGGGTTGAGACTGAGGTGTTGATTTATGAGGGAGGTGGAGCTTTAGATTTAAAGATATGTCTTGTGGATTCAGTGTTGATTAATAATTTGGTGTGGCAAATAGCCTTTGGTTGTGGATTTGTGAGTGAATTAATCTGTAAAGCTGCCGCGTAAAAATCAACTTAAATTCAGCAATAGCATTCAGTTCGGACAAAGGATTACCAGTATCTATTTGCGTAAATACCGAGAAATCGATTCGAAGAAACAACGTAGCAAGGTATTGTGATGAAGATAGCATGGATCTTCTGGCGACCAATGAAGTAGAAATAAAGAGAAGTTCGATCGAGAAGATCTATGAGTACAATTCCATTGAAATTAAACTCAAAGAATATGTGCTTTCAATCAAACAAGTCAGAGCGTGATGCTCTCATTTAATAAACCATTGAATTCAATGAATAAGGCAATACCATCTTTGTTCTTATCGCACGTTTATAGTTAAGCATTATCGAGCAAAGACATTTGAAAATTCAAAAACAAAAAATCTGCTTTAGACGAACTGGACTCTTGATCAATAAATCTAATCAAAGAGAGACTTCTTGACATAAATAAATATGCAACTAAGATTGTTTTGAACATCAATAGTAATCAAAGGTTAGCCTTATTAATTAGCCAAACGAAAATCCTCCTTCTATTTAAATGAAAAACTTGTTAATTGCGTTCGATAGGGATAAAGCCTTTTGCGTAAGTTTCTAAGTCCAGAAAGCTTCTGATTTTATCGCAAAAGCTGTCTGACTCTACCATATGCTCTTCCAGCAAATCCAACAGTTTGTTTAGATCTAATTCTTTCTTTTTTATCCTTTTAGCCAAATCGAGTCTCAAAATACTTGGATGCCTATTCCCATGTTATAAATTAAAGCTCACTTGGAAATTTTTACTTTAAGTTCGGGTTGTAAATGTTCTCTTTCCCAACCTTTAATCGGTTGCCTTGATTCTCTTTCCCATCACATCCCAGAGATTTACGAGAATTGCTTTTCATTATTTGACCTTGTTTTTTCTCGTGAGTTGGCCCTGTTTCTCTCAAAACCGAAGGGGAGATCGGTCTTGACGTGGGAATGGTTTCTACGTCTCTATCATCGTATTCAGGCTGGTCTAAGAACGATGCTTTCCTTTGTGAGTTCCGCTGGAAGGGTAGTTCTTTAGAGCGCACAGAACCCCTTTCTGGCCTTTCATTCTCATAAGATTTCACATGGCTGTCTCTTTGTGAACTAAACCGTGAGGCTTCATTCGCCTTATCGACAATTGAAGAGAATGACTTTCTTTCGATGGAAGGCCTTTCTTGAGAGCTGTAAGTCTGAGGATAAAACTCAAACCCTTCGCGTTGGTATCGCTGACTAGCGTACATTTCGACTGGAGTTTGCACTCGTGGAACTTTTAACCTTGGGCCTAAAGGAGACTCTTGAGTGCTCGGCTTAGTGAGTTTTGTAGGATGTGAATGATAGCTATCTGTGGATAATTCAGTTCGTGATAGCGAATGGTAATCGATGCGGCGAGTAGGCTCATTGCATTTGAGAGACGTAGGAGGTTTGCCGCGTTTAGAAAATGTTTCTCGGTAATCATTTGAGTCAGTTTGGACTCCAAAAGTCGGCTGGCGTATTGTACTTGACCGTGCTGAGCCGCTTCTATTCGAACTCTCTAAGGTCTGACCTGACGATTTTTTCTGCAATGAACTGTACTCTGACAGCTCGCTTGTGCTGTAATAAGCTCCCTGGCTCATGTTCTGTGCTGATTTTGCTATTCTAGCTGAGTGAGAAGATTGAGTCTTATACTGTCCATCGCCTTTTTGCTTATAATAAGATGATCTAACATCTTCTTTTTCATTTGGTGTTGCTAAAGAAATATCATTGAGGTTAGAGGCCCGGAATAAATGCAAAAGATATACCATTGAATACGATTGGATGTAGATTACGATGAGGTTCTGGAGATATGACTGTTGAGTTTTTGGTTTTGATGGAATCGTCAAGAAGAAGTCTTTTCGGTTTTATATCAGAGTGATCTTCGCTACAAATGGACGTGTTGAATGATTTTTCATTGTGGTGTGAGTTGCGCTTTTTCTGTTCCGTTCGCTTAACGCGATCTCTGAAGTCATTGATGAGTCTGATTTGAGATTCAGTGAGCAAGTCCATTTTCTTTTAATTGAATAAATCTTTTGACTTGAAAATTTGAATATACACGTTCCTTCTGTTATTTTTGAAATTATTTTACAGTTAATATTGGACAAATCAATATAATGACTTTTCCTCCAGGGAGTCCTTCTTGCCGAGCTGAGTCATTATTGTATTTCTAATATTGCATATCAAACACATATCCACCCGTGTAGTTATAACGGATACCTATTTTTAAGAGAATCGTTAGCACAGTCTTGAGAGAAAATGACACTAATATTTCTTAAATAGCAGAAAACTTCGAAGTAAAATCCATATCCAGCTGACTCACAGCGTTTTCTTGAGGCCGTAAAATCAAGTTGGATGCGATAACAGATATTCCATTTGTCATTTAAAGGGTTAATAGAGGTGCAGCTCTCAGCAAGTGCTTTATTTTCTGCTGATTGATCATAAATTTTATCCGATCTTGATTTTATACAATAATTATTTTAGCCTCATGGAGTCCGAATTTTCTCTTAGCGACAACGATTTCCAATGGCTTTCTCAAAAATTCGATGATCTAATTCCTTTTGACAAATCAAAGTTCTGGTTCAAGGCAAAACTTGTTAGTAGTAATACGCTTTCAGCGGTCAAACTCTCTCACTTTGAGAATTCTGACGACTTTGCATCAGCTATCAAAGAAATGCCTTTCTTAATGGAGTTTACTCATCCTAACATCATGCAAATCTTGGACTTTGATTTCTTAGAAAAAGATATCAACTCTTATCTCATCGCTTCTGCCTTTGAATTTGGCGATTTATCGCTCAAAGATCAATTGGATGACGGCAAAAAATTCTCAGATAATGAGATTCTCGGACTGCTCTGGGAACTCTCAGATGCTCTGAATTACGTGAATCAAACCTTTGGAATTGCACATGCCAATCTCAAGAGTTCTAATATTATTCTCTCTCAAGGATCGTATAAAATGTCTGAATTCGGCAAAACTCAAGAGCTTCGCAATAAAATCAGGTCTAATACTCCATGCTGGAGTCTCAACATGGCCCCTGAATACAGATTGAGTGAGGTTGCTTCTCAAGCAACAGAAGACCTTCTCAGACTTGACGTGTACTCGCTTGGTATAGTCGCAGCTGAGCTTCTCGGACTCAATTTAAAGAAGCTTGAAGCGAGGAGAGACACAATCAAAGCATTTGCTAACATCATCCAAGAAATGTTAGAGGGCGGAGACTTAAAATATGGCGCTGACCTTAATGGCTTATTGAAGGAGATGCTGTCTACCAACCCCAAAGAGCGCCCTTCGATCAGTAAAGTAGCGCATTCTCTCTACGAATTATGCAAGAAGAGAGGCTTTGACCCAGCTGAGCTACGCCAGAGCAGAATTGCCAAAGTCAAACATCAATTAGAAAACGAAGGAAAACTGGTAAAGAGAACGAAACAGCAAGAAATCCAAAAGCTGTTCATTCAAGGCTACCAAGCTCACCTTGGAGGAAAATACAAAGAATCGATCGATTTCTATGAAAAGCAACTCGCTCTCTTAATTGAAAATAAAAGCAATCAAATAGAGATTGCTAAAGCATACAGTAGCCTTAGTGTTAGCTTCAAGAACATTGGTGACTACAAAAAATCCGTTGATCTGCAGACAAAAGCTCTCGAGATAAGAAAAACCGTTTTTGGAGAAATTCACGCTCATGTGGCTGAATCTCTCTCAAACCTCGGTGTCACATATCAGGCCATAGGAGAATACCAAAAAGCTTTGGAATGCAATGAAAAGGCTTTAGACATCAGAAAGCAGATTCAAAAGGATAATTCATTAGAAATTTCAGTGTTGTTAAACAACAATGGCGCCATCTATAGGCAAATAGGAAAGTATGAAGCCGCGAAAGAGGCGCTAGAGAAAGCATTGGAAATCAAATCAAAACTACTTGGCATGGAGCATGTGGACACCGCGCGGACGTTAAATAATCTGGGATTAGTCGAATTATAGCTACAAAACATTGAGAAAGCACTAGATTATTTGAAACAAGCTCTGAGAATTCGGATTAAGAAATATCAAGCCGAACATCCGGAAATCGCTCAGTCCTTGAATAATATCGGAGTAATTTACTGGCAGAGGAACGACGCGAAAAACGCGCTTGAGTATTTGAAAAGAGGCCTTGAGATGAAGCGGAAGTTCTTAGGAGAAAAACATCCAGAAATAGCGCTGGCGATGAACAACATCGGGCTGGCCTATATGCAGGAAAAAGACTTGGAGACTGCGCTGGGATACTTTCAACGCTCACTGGAAATTCGAAAAGAGATATTTGGAGAAGATCATCCTGATGTAGGGCAGTCTTTGGTGAATATTGCTGCGATCTATCAAGAGAAAGGCGATGGAGAAACTTGTATAAAATATTATAAGGAAGCCATTGAGATAAAAAAGAAAAAGTACGGTCCGTCACATCCTGAGATTGCTGCTGCTCTGCTCAATATTGGGATAGCCTATCATAAAAAGCATGAGTATGAGCAGGCTTTGAAGTGCTACGAGGCAGCTCTCGCAATGTATAAGATGTTCTTTGCAGACGATCATAGACAAGTTCAGAAATGCGTAGCAAATATTCAAGCAATTGAAGCCAGAATGAAAAGTCCAGCTAAGAAAATTTGATTCTCAAATATACAAAAAGAAGCAATAGATAGTATTATCAACAGTGTATAATTTCTATTCCTCATGAGCGCATTCATCATGTTTTAAAGCCAAAAGATCGAATAGAGTTCCTGCTCATATTAAAATAAATTTTCTTTTTGAAATTTCTGAAAATTACAAACTTTCTCAAAAATATAAAAGCTTTCAACTCGCTGTAACCATTTTCACGTTCCAAAAACGCCATGGCATCTCCTCGAGACCTCTCCCAGCGAAAATTTCGAGTTCCAAACTTTGCGCCATTTTTTGGGTGTGCTGATCATATTACCCTCTTTAAAAAATCTCG
>ENA-UOTX01000677-UOTX01000677.1-compost-metagenome-genome-assembly--contig:-NODE-677-length-33539-cov-26.806347_pt1 | contig 33539 bp, 19 predicted proteins | sample MGYA00238143_ERZ746982 | MGnify/ENA primary metagenome ERZ746982 (study PRJEB28758, sample SAMN06268862) | compost metagenome | isolation source: single cell | place: USA: California, Emeryville, Joint... | reverse complement strand
CAACAACAGCTAAATTTCTGAAATTTAATTCACATGCTTCATAAAAAAGCCATTAAATAATTTAGTAAAATAGAAATGAAATCAAAGGGAAGGCAATTCATTTCAGTATCATAATTCAGTTTTTATTTTTCAGATAGAGCATGCAATAAATCAATACTAAGAAATAATAATTAAAAAAAACGATTTACACGATAATATCAAAGTTGCGTGAAATATCTGCAAGTTATAGATTTCATGATATCACTATATTTAATCTCTGCTATAGTTGTATAATGTGTGTCATCTTCCCCTCAAAAAAACTTCGTAATATAAGGGTGGCAAAAAAAGACTCCACTGTAAACTGCCAATATCATATGTGTTAATGCATTCCAATCGAATTTTTCGATTTCCAAATACTCGTTAAACTCTGCCTGCTGTCATTCTCAGTTGAGATATCTTCACCATTGCTATATAAAGTGTCAAATAAGGTTAACAGGAGAGACAATTACCTCAGTTGAAGACCTTCTGATTTTTCGAATTCACACTCATAGTGCTTATTCTTAGTTTTGCTTGTCTTCTTCTTCCCAGAACAAGCTTTTCGGAACATTGATTCCAGGACTCGAATCCTTTCATCTTTTTCCTCTGAGTTCTAAGTTTTTATATCGGATTTATAAGGGTAATTTGTACGAGAGATTACCTTTTTTAAGGTCATGTTTTCTATACCCAATATCTTAATCGTATCGCTTAGATCAATAACCTGCTCCTTAAGATGGCACGTTTCGTCAGTCAGTTGTTCAATCTGCGCGCTCATTCTGGAAACTTTAGCCTCAAGCTTACGAATGATCATCATTTTCTCGTCCTCAGGGGTATGATTTTGGATTCCTCTATTAAGTTGCTTTTTCTCTTCGCTTTCTTTTGGTTTTGAAACCGCTTTGTGATCCGCTGCTTTGGAATCAGAGTTCGTGCCCGAAAAGTGTGAAGATTTTCGATTTTTATCGAGAACCTTTAAGAAATTTTTCGCCACTTCCGGTGTAATATGCATATTCAAGTTGAATAGATCTTTGGCGTTTTTAGTTGAGTGAGACCCGTTACGCTGAGGGAACAGCTCACCAATCTTACTGACAGTGGGTGATGGCTGATGTTGTGGCTGCGCGTTCTGGAGCAAAGAATTATTACAAGTTTCAGAAGTTTTGTTCTCATTGTCTCCACTTAATTGAATTCGATTATGATGTGGTTTGAACCCAGAAGGCATCGTGCTCATGTTTTGACTCAGGTGGGCGGTTCCAGCCTGCTTTCCAGCGAAAAGGGATGGGTCGTTACAGCTGCTTGTTCGTGTATGAAGTCCTCTCGAACCTGAATTCAGAGCCTCTATGTCAGAGCTTTCAATAGATTGATGTCTCTCGCTAATGACATTTAATCCAGTTAAATCATTTACAAGCTCCTGGTCAGTAAATTTCTCGAGTTTTTTCGTCGGCGCAGGTGGGTTCGAGTTGAGAATGTGCGCAAGGTCGCGTTTCTTCACGACATGGAGTGGATTCATATTCGAATTGGGATTTTTTGGCACGATCCAACCGATATTATTTGGGATTTCGTCAATATCTTCCACAATGATATTCCTTTCCTCCTGCTTATTTGACGAAGCCTCCACGGCTTTCTTGGTTGCAGCTGTATCTGAAACTCCATACTGCCGAGCAATTTCTTCCATGAGGTTTGGATTGGTCTTTTTAATATTGAGCATGGCGTCAAAATCGTAAGCATTGGTTGATTGGGTGCGTCGGTGGAAATTTTTCCCTTTTTTAACCGAATTAAAAAGATTATTGGGTTGGAGAGCCTCGCTCTGTGCTGCTGTAAAGATCTGATGCATGATTACTCCTGTGTGTGATGAGTATGGGTTTTGATGGCAGAAACAATTCTGCGAATAAACAAAATTTGACAGGAAATTTTTAATTACAATGCACTGAGATAAATTATGCGATTATTTGTATATGTAAAATTGAGAATTTAAAACTTGATCACGCAGCACCAACCAAAAACTTCCTAACTGCTTTTCTGATTTTATCGGGAGCAGATTTCATATTGAGAACACTCATTAATAAATAATGTACCTCACTTCCTCAAACACCTTTATTTGGTTTCCAACCTTCAACACAATAATAGCACCTTAAATTGAGAATATATGGAGGCTGAGTGTCTGCAATATCAGGAGAACCTTAGTTGCAAGGGAGTAAGCGATATGTACAATCGCTACAATATTCAAGATCGACAAACTGATTAGAGGGGAAGGGAACTGTCATTGAGAGATAAATAAAAGTCCTCACGTGAAAGAAGCAATCTCTCTTTTATATGGATTACTCTTCAATATTAAGGATCAAATAAATCAAGGCAGATAGATAAATATATAAAATTATTGATGGAAAATTCAAATTTTTTAATTGGTTTTATGCTCAAGAGAATCACCTATATTCCGCTAGACGGCCATGCCTGATTTGAATATCTTTCGGAGTACATTAGCCTGAATTTTGCTGGTTAAACTTTGTTTCCGTCTGTCTCTGCTATTTGTGGAGTTTGTGGTGCTAGTAAGGAGTGACCCATTCAGATTTGCTTTCAAATCCCCTGTGTTGCCTCCTTTCGAATCGGTTATGAGGGTAATATTTGAATAGATATGACTCGAGCTACTATGTTCTAGAGTATGTAATGATTCTGAAGTTGCAGTATAATGAGTATTTCTTGGCTTCAAGATTCTCTTTGGAATAGCTGTCTTTATGGGCGTTTTTTCTTGGATTTGAGCTAATCTGCCAACAAGAAAATTCGTATCCGAGGATAATTCAGACATCGCCTCTGAGTGCTTCGAAGTTGGAGTGTGGAAGAATGAAGGAAAGTTTTTAATTACAACTTTTGGTGAGACTCTTGCTGGGGAGCTCAGTTCAATTCTAACCTTGGAACTCATACTTTTATAAAGCTCCTTGGTATTCGTACCAGAATTATTGCATTGGCTGTCAGTATTAACCCTTGCAGATTGGGGCTTAGTCCTGATAGATCCAGATGTAAATGGCATGCTGGTCTCTGTCCTAATGTGAGAGATGGCGATCTTTTTTATGTTGGGGAAGTTTTTCAATGCGCTCTGCTTCGATGTTGGATTTAACTCTTTGGAGTTATCAGGCATTGGCGAAGAGTTCAGCAGTCGTTGATCGCACGTGTCTTGATTGCTGCTGAAGGTGCTTTGCACACTTTCTCTCTTCATTTTAATGGCCTCGTTTGGGATTTGTTTTAAATTATCAGTGTTGAATATCCATCTACTCTCACTCGGCAATTCAAATTCAAATTTATTCTTTTCGTCTTTACTCTCAACATCTGTCGAGAAAAAAGACCCTTGATGCAAATTAGCGCCTGGAGAGTTCACAGGGTCTAAAGTTCTGATCCTGTTGAACTTGGCAATTCTTTTGGCATGGGTTTTAGAGGGGGATTTTATGATAAATAAATGAGCATCCAGAGAAGTTTCTCCTTCACAATTCGTTTGAGATGCGGGTTTAGATCCAGTATTCTGAGCCGCTGAATAGGCGTTATCGGTCAGATCGAGCTTGAGAGCACCCCAAAACTTATCATCTTCAGAGTGATGAGGTTTCTGAAATGTTTGGTTTGCAAGGTCGACTCGATGATGCAAAAGATCGTCAGATTCTGTTTCTGGACGGTTGGAAAGTAAAGAAATCTCAGTTTCGATGACTTCGGATACTGTACGGTTCTTGCAACTCTAATGAATTTCAGATAAGATTTTCCCTCCAAACCGAAAGATTTAAAGTTTACCTGAGAGGAGTTTTGCTCTCGACTCCAATAAGGCTGAGAACTAAAGCGGTTGTTTGCTTGGAACTCTGCAGTTTCGATAGAACTTGAAGGAAATCCTGCGAAGGTGGCGGTCCGTCTCAACCCTTTTTCTTCTGAATATTCGGCTGGAATCGAACAATTAGTGGTCTTCTTTAAGAGCTTGAACTATATATTTTGAAAAATGTCAAATGTTAAGAGACTGCAGGTTGAGAAATTGGTACGTTCAACTTTTGTGTTTTCATACTTGTTGTGTCAAACGAGAAAAGGATTCAATTTTGAATTTCAAAATTACTTTTACATTTAAGCGTTCAGTAGAGTTATTAAATTCAAAATTAAATTATTTGCGGAAAAAATTGTAGAATGATATTTTTTCAAAGTTTGGCGTTTAAGGACTATCTGGGTAAATCAGAAATCGACTTTGGATCTTAAAAAAAAAAAGTCGATGAAAAATTGAAAATTTACTAGTTTCATCATAAGATTCCTTTTGAATGAGGTTGTTGAAGCTAAACTTATGTACATTTCACAAAAGGATTCAAAAGCTTAGAAACACTTCAATTTCGAGGTTACACATAAATTCGAACTATCTCACGAGAAATAAGAAAGAACAGAACAGCTTGTTGATAGCATTGAAATATTAACAAGAAAAAGAAGTTGGAAGGACACATTCGCGCTCACTTCAGGAGCAACAACTGTCTGGAAGATGAATGAGAGAGACTGTTCTTACTAAAACGACTGAGAGAGCAGTCAAAAACTTATTCCAGCAATCATTGAGAGCACCTTAGGTGTTACAAAAGAGATTTTAGAAAATCAGTGTAAAAACTGATTAGATATCTACTTTTTATCTTTGCAAGCAATTTTTCCACTCGAGGTCTATTAATCATATTCTGTCCATATGATTGCTTGAAAGCATTTTTGAGAGTAACTGAGATGTAATAATATTTTCTCTAACTACAGAATACAGCCCTCATGGTATGCTATTTAAGTTTTATGAAGTTTCGTTAAAAAAAAAACAAAACAACAAAGCCAATAACTGCTGTTCAAAGAAAAATTAAAGGGACTTTTATTCTACGTGTATTAAGGCATTAAGCAAAACTAAAAACACAAATTCATCTACACTCGTTTGAACGAACAAATGATCTTTCTGATCTTAGTTATTTGTTTGGTGATCATTTCAGTCATGATTTACATGTTCTCTGGAGGCAGCAAGCCACAAAGCGTCAAAAAGAATGACAATCGAGACAGCGGAGCAAATTTAGAGCAAAGATATTCCGAAAGTATTCAGCTGCTCTCAAATATGTCCAAAAGAACTCTAACAAAACCCTACAAGTAACTCACCTATTTAAACTTCCCTTATCCCCCCTTGCAAAGGCCTTCAATTTCAGTTCATCTGAACAACGTAAACAAATAGAATATTCTGTCAAAATGCTTAGTTCGTTCCATTTAGCTGGCAATCAACGACGAATTGGAAGTTATAGATACCACTGTATTCAAAGTGCTCCAACAATTGCAAAACCGCTTCGAAATCTATTGCATTTACAAAGTAAACCCTTTCAGATAACCATTTGGATATTTGAAATTCACAATAATTCAGACTAAAGAAGAAGCAAGCCGAACTCACATAGAAAACCTTCACAAACTCTGCTCTGAGTTTACTAAACCTCATGTATTTTTCCTATCTCTAGCGCCTTCTTTATTCCCATCATGAAACAGAGAATCCTTAGCGCGAAGACAGAAGAAGCTCTTATTGCATACCTCAGACAACTCAACTGCCGTTTCCATATTGAAAGTAGGGTTTCTCTTTTTGGTTCGGACTCAAATGACCCGTACATCTAGATAATCCACATATCATCAACACTGTGGGCCAGCATTTGAAGAAGATAATAACCACACGATCAGAGATTTATTCAGGGCGCAATCCAGCCAATACTCAAACATTTCAAACAGTTAAGGTAGGATCTTCAAATAGCGTTCTTGATATCTTATGGGCATTTAAACAGGACATTGGGAACTATCTTGAAGCGATCGCTAATGAATCTCCCTAAAACCTCAAGTTTTTGGGAGAGAAAAAAATCTTAGACAATTTTCTACGGTTTATGTTTAGGTATCTCAGCTAGCTCTTTTTGATGCGTGACCATTTTTTGTATTTTTCTGATGATTTGATTAAACAAAATTATGACAATTCCCAACACAATAAATAAGATTTTAATTCGCATAAGTAACTTATTCGACAGAGGACCGTTTTTCCGACAAAGATGCTGACTCCAGTTTCATCGTTCAAAGCGGCTGTAATGCTTCGAAATAACCGCAGTGTTGTGAGCGTTAATTTATTTCTTCTAGGTTTATGAGCGTGATATGAATAAACGCACTGAGAAAGCTGCGGAGGGTTGCAAGTTAATTACTGATGCATGGTCATTTGAAAGGAAATGTCTCAAGTTCTTTGAAGACGAAGAGGAATTGTGCAAGCATATGTTCCTTTGCTATCCCATTCTTCCTATGCCAGTGAGTGAATCATTAAAATACGGAGATAATCATGGATTTATATTGATAATAAGATTGACACATTGGCCAAGATGCTCGTGGAGAAGTTTAAAAAGTCTGAGGCATTTTTATCAGACTTTTGGAAAGGTGCTGACTCCATCTGCGTTATGGAAGAAAAAACAGAGGCAGATATACTTCGGGAGTCTGGATCTAAAGCCTTGAGGATGACTCTGAAAAAACTGTCTGGTGGGTTAAAGCTCAGCGATAATCAGAAAACTAAGAAAGGCCAGAACGAATTTGATTATTGCATGGAGATACTCTCAAACGTGCCTTATATTAAGCTAAAAGTGCTTGACATTCTGAAGTTTTTCCTTGAAGTTATCTACCAAGTTAGTTATATTCTAGTGGATATCTGTGACGTTATTTGTCGTGTAGGATAAAAACGACATGAGGTATAGCTACTACCAGGCCGGAGGCATTGGACTCCTAAAGAAATTTATTCAATGCTCGAATTCTGACAAGGTCATTGTGCGGGTTTGTTCAATCATCGAGAGCATAAAACACAATCTCAGATATTCAGATGAACTCAATGAAGACATTGAAGCACGTAAAATATTCAAATTCGTGGAACGTGCTCTGAATAGATGATAATCTCCCTCTAGTCCTGCTTACAAAGAAGCATTTAATCCCAGAAAGTTTGTATGAAATGCACAACTCACGAATAGGAACACCAAGGAACAGGAAATCTCAAGGGAAAGAAGATAAGAAAAAGAAGAAAGAAAACCCTTCGGAAGAAGTCGAAAGTAGCGAAAGCGGAAGCAATGCAGAAAACACTGAAGATGAGGAAGAGAAAGCCAAAGAAGACTTCATTGCTGCAACTGAAGAATGGCTTTGCACGCGTAAGCTATTTGCTCTATTTTTTTCAAACTTGATCCTCTTAACAAAAGGTGAAATCTTACTAATTGGCAAAAACCCGTTCATAAGTCAAGCGCTTAAAAATCCAGATTTTTTGGAAATCTTCTTGATACAAATACTCGATCCCCAGCTCTTTCCACTCACCGATAAAAGAGTATATTTGCTGACTGAATGCATGTGAATCTCATCAATCTCATATTTTGACACTTTTAGTGTATGCCTTGGGAAACAACATTCCCTGAAGATATAAACCTTTCAAAACGCCGAGAAATAGCATCTTTCAGCAGAATCGAAATCGAAGACTCTGACAAAAGTCCATTACGACGAAAGAAGGAAAGAGCCTATGAAGCTATGAAGAACACAGCTGCCAATCTCCGCAGTTACAAAACAATGGAGGTCCTGACCGACACTCGCAACTACAAATACCTCTTGAACATGAACCATGGCGCATTGGACAACTTCTGTATCTTATTCTTAAATGAATAAACACCATCTCATGCGTTTTCATTAGATAATCTGGCCTATGTATCCCTCAGCCGAGACGATGTCGTCAACAATATGAATCACGTCGCTAAACTTATGGAATTTTTCACCTTAACAGATCAGGACGTTTCGGTGAACCTGATACTGCACTACAATTTTCCCTTCAGATTCCTTCAGTCATTCGACTATCAGCAAGTTCCTGCTGTCTATATGGTTCTCTTTGATCTCTGCGAAGGCTGTCCAATTAGCCTTGAAAATCTAACGAGAGTCTACAAATACGCTCAGTATTCAGGGTTATTCCTCGAGATGGCCATCGCGATTCTATATGGCGAGAGTAAACTTGATGCCAAAAAAAGCGACCTGAGGTACAAACCGAACAACCTTGCTGATATTATTATTACCAACCCTGAAGCTACTATCGAGCAAGATTTTGCTATTATAAGGCACATTGAAAACCGTAAACAGCAGCGGCTTCCTGAATTGGATTATACCGTGACGATTGATATTGATGGGATCGCCGACAAAATAAAAAGATTCAAGACACTCCGAAGTCTCACCCTTGATCTGCCAGCCAAACCAAAAATTAAAAACCTGTCTATGGGAGGACCCATGCTGTCTATTGAAAAAATGAAAAATGTATCCGTCATTGTACGAAAAAGCTCGCCAACTCGAACGAAACGCTTCGGAAAAACACATGTTTACTGAAACAGAAGTGGAATCATCAACCCGCGATTCACGTCGGATTCCTACTACTACTAAAAAATTGAGACACACTACACAAACTAAATCGTTTGCTTCACTTGAGCTTCCTCAAATACAAAATAATTTAACAATGAGTGTCTCAAGCTCCCGCAGAGAAATAGATACCTCAACAGATCCAATGAGTATGGCTAAGTTGCCATCTCCTAGCAATTCTAATGAGCCTAAAATGCTCATAAAACCCACATCTCCAGATCAGCAGCAGAAATCAAAGTTCACAACTCCTGTTCTACGCAAAATAGTAGCAGTAAAGCCGGGTATAAGTAATACAGGCTCAAAGATGATATCTCCTTATCTTCTCGATGAAAGCCTTGATCCTCGTTCAATCAGACAGCTTAGTGACCTCTATCCTGCCAATTTGGATTCTTTAATGGAAAGCGAAATGGAGAAGGAGCTAAGAGGGGATAATTTTTCGCCAGAGCGGATCCTTCAGAAGGACGAATATCCTCTCAAATTATGTGAGCTGCTCCACATAATGATAAGGAAGGTCATTGAGAAAAGAAGCTATACTAAGTTGGATTTACCAACTGCCCCACATGGCGATACGTTGGGATTCTGGTGGGCATTGCTTGATCCAAATAACGGTCAGTTCTTTGAACTTATGATGAAAGTAAACCTCATTCGTGAACCAACATGACCTGAATAATATCTTTTTTGTTTCGTAGAATTATCTCTTCAAGATTAAAGTACATCATCTGAGAGAGTCTAACAGCGGTTTCGAGGCTGGAAACATTGTCAATTTAATCCTAAAACACCTGTAAGAAGATAGAGACAGAACATACTGTTATCCTACTTCATTACGCTTGCTACTAGGCACATACGTGGATTGGAATTTTTCAAGAAAAGAATCATGGAAATCGCGCGCTCTTTCTTCCCATTGCTTTGCAAAACGATTATCTATAGCTACGCTTGGGGCAAGCGAAAAGACATCAACGTTTACATTCAGTCCCAAAAGGTAGACCTTCTATTTTTTAGTGAGAAAAATCTCAATCGGCCTTAGGTGCAAAATCCTCTTGGAAGCGCTCGCTTGATGCTTGTGGAAACACTGTATCTGATCATTAAGAATGACGAAAGCAACAACCACCGGATCGTCGAAGATATTACCTTGCCCTGCTGGAATGTCCTCTTCGTTTGGCTTTTTGAATACAGGTATGCCTACAATTTTCATTAAATGGCAACTAACTTTCTCTTTGTTAAAAAGAGTGAACAATCTGTTCCAGAATTGCATGGTCAAGATCTTTGAAATCTTATTCTTTTTTAGCGATCAGAAAATCATTATGAACATCTTATTCAAATTGAATGTTTTGCCAAAGATAAGAGGCGTACTGTCTGAAGTCTATCAAAATAAAGTAATATTAAGGACACTGTTCTCTCAGGAGGTGTTCTTCTGTATGAAGAGGATCGTGCTTCTATTAAATGACACTCTTCAAGTAATTTCATTTTATTGCTAATTGGGTCACTCATGATTACGGATTTAGAAACGGGAGAATATTGATATTTTAAAACAACAGATCAACGCGAATGTGAGCTGGAAGGAGCTAAAAAAACTGATAGTTGACACGCAAGCTCCAACTTCTGGATTGAGTGGCTTAAAAATCAAATCATCTACCACAGGCAAAGAATCCATAAAATCTGAGAAGCAGCTCACGAATTCTGCTAAGAAAAATTCTGTTTTGGACACTCGTTCGGGGGAACGTGGCAAAGGAAAACAAAATCTCCTCCTACCTGCACTCACGAGTCCCAAGTCGTTAGAAGCATCGGCAAAAAAGCCAGGGCTTTTTAAGTCTCCAAAGGCAATGAGAGAAAAACCTTTACTTACGCTGCCTAAATAAATTAATGTTTACCAATGTATCTTGGCAATAAATATGCAACATTTTGCTGTTCAATACCGAGTGTCTCATTTATTTACTTCTCATTGCGTTTAGCAGTTTTAAAGTATATCATATTACTACTCAACGATCGTATTGCAGTCAAATCAATATTGGTGGTTTGAGCGAAAACTGTGTTTAGAAACAGTGCTGATGTTGATGAACAGATCAAGATGGCCAACGCGAAAAATATCCGAGTTGGTTCGTTCTTTTCATTCCATTGATGGAAGTTTGTTTATACCGAGTCGGATTTATATAAGAAGAAGAAACCCTTTTTAATATTCACAGATTTGTCTAAGGTCAAGGAATTGAAGGATAATTCAGAAATATTAGGATTCACAACTCACTGCTGTTCTTCATGTTTAGAATGTGTGTATTAACTACGCCATTTGACACCTACTCCTGATTACTCTGAATTCATTGTGTTGTAAATCAAAAACAGACATTCGAGTCCCAGTTGAAAGAAAAAACTCGCTTTTAATGTCTATTACTGCTATCGGTTATTCTACATTTTGTGATGTTGCTTTCGGATGTCACTTCTCATCATTTGCTCATAGTACATTAAAACAATTGAGATTGTATTTTAAATCAAATTTAGTAACTCGTTGCAATTAGTTGCAGTTTCAATGCTTTAATTTCGAGTATTTCATTTTAGAATCTACTTAATGATAGCATACTTGTACCCGAGTTCAGAGAGTGAAAGTTTAAATACTTCCATCCTCTCTGCTCTCAGTTTTAGTATTGCTTAAAGTTTGAATCAGGTTAGTATTTCCTTTCTGGAATTGAAAACTTATTTGTGTTTCCATTGAATGTTTAAAACTTTTCATTAGTAGATGGTAATATCCAAGCTCTTAGCGTGCTTGAATATTTGCTTTCAGCTTATTCGGATCGAATTCTTTAAAACACAGAGCAATCGCTTATGACAATTGCTTTAAAACGTCAATAACTAAAGTTTCTACACTTTTTACAGTTTCTGAATGATCTCTGATAATTTATTTCTTTGAATACCTTCTACACCAAATTTTCTAATTGAAGCTGACAACAGCTTTCTGTTATTACACATCACCTGATGGGATTACAATTTGAAAGATTGCTTAAGATCAAATACAGTTGTACCAGACTCCTTTGTTTATGCCAAGTTGTTACCGATTACACGAATAACATTTGAAAATTTAAAATTTGATTTTGTAAAAACATTGGGACTCAAAAAGAATCCCGTTTGGATTTAGTTTGAACATTTTGGTGCCTATGAATCGTCTTGTTGGAATTTTTGAATGGATTGGTGACCTCGAAATTACCGGTGACCCTGTAAAAACAGATTTTACAAATATGGTTTCTTGATTTATTCAAATTTTAAAACAATTATAAAAATCTTTTTTGAATAGGATTCTAATGCGACAATTTATTTAATTACAGAAAAATGAAATTAGATCGTGAAAGATGGAAATGACAGGAATATTGGATAGTGATTTGCTAAGCCATTAGAAAATGAGTGTGTTCTGTGAGTAGGTTCATTTCGCTTTTCCTCCATTGTTAGACTTTCTGCAATTCTTTTGGAGAAAAATGCAGTCAGCATCGTTTCTTACTTCTTGAAAGTAGGAAGAACTGAGCTTGTGCCATTACGAATTCTTGTTTACCTCAATAATTAGCTAAATTAGATCGAGTCTTTCCGTCTCTTTTTCAATTGGCATTGAGATCTAGGAAAAATGAGATCTGAGCATAAATGAATGAGGTCCACAGTTTCTAATGAAATATTAGGATTGATATTTTTAGATGAGCCACTAACCTTGACCAGGTATTGAAGGCTATTTTGTTCAATTTGAAATCAAGGGCAAAATCTTTTGAAAATCGTTTTTCTACATTGATAAGAGCGAATAGTATACATATCTATCATTGAGACAGAAATATAGGCTATGATCTCATGGAAAAACCGATTTATTGTTTTTTACAATATTTGTTGAGTTCATTCTGTACTGGTATTACGCAGGTTTAACAATAAATACATCAAATTTAGATCTAAAAAACATTCGTGTAAAGTCATAAAATGCCATCCTTATTCTGAGTAATCTGTCTTTAACCACTCAGCTATTATCGATAACCAATTCTTTCATTATACCAATGAATTGAACAATTTAACGGGAAAAAAAAAAAATATACAAGTATTCTCACATTATCTTCTTCAGGCTTGTCATTTCATGCCGGTCCAGCTTAATACGGCCTTGAAGTTCCCTGCTTATTTATAAACTCGTCGAAATCGAAATGATGATCGTTCTCATCTATTTGAAGCAAGTTTCCTTTGGTTCGAGCCGTATGAGAGGCGTCCTTTTTATTATTCTTCTTATCTCCGGTGAAATAACGATCTGTTGAATCATCGTCCATCTTCGATGTTGGGAGCACATCCAAATGTGATGATGGATCAGATGAATCTCGATGTCTATTCTTCTTTTCAGGATTAAGAAGAATTTCAGAACCCAGCGGAGACCTTAGGTTGAGATCGCCTACAGAATTTAACCCTTTTGGCTCTGTCTTGGTCATCTCCACCTCCTGTAGGGTTTTGAGCCGTTGAGTTTCCGGCCCCTCAGGTTCAGTATTTATCGAATATGGGATATTCGGAGATTTTTCAGTCTCAGCTTTGTCTTGTTTTTTCTCAGTTGACTTGGTGGGAGTCGAAGCGAACGCATTTCCAAGCGATTGCCGCTGTTTCAAGAATCGATGAACTTTGACGGCTCCTATGGCAGATAGGATAAATATGATGATCCACCCTCCTAGCAATAAGCCCCATCCGATCAGGTTGTAGCCAGTTTGGTTCACAAATATACCACAAGCGCAGAGCTATAAAGAGAGCATAAGTTAAATGAATCCTTTCAAAAAAACTTTACCCAAGCTGCTCCAACATATAGCCCAGTTTCCCAGGGAACAAGAACTCGAATCATACATGGGACAGTAGTTTTATTCAGCATAGCAAGACCGAGATTGAAACACAAAGCAACACTAAGAGTAACTGTTATCGTTCCTTCGTCAGGGAAGAAAACCGCGAATCCTTTGGAAAATGTTTCGATTAAGTTCGCTTAGAGTGAGGAAATAATTACCTGCCAAGAAAAGCTTTGATTGGGTCTCGACCACAACAAACGCTGGTTCGTACCGAAGATCGTCACCATCGTCAGCGATTTGTAGGTTCGGATAGAGGAATGAAGCCAGAGGATAGTATAGCAACATTCCGAAAAATGCAACACCCATGAACACCTTGTGCTTCGTAGAATTGCAGATCATCGTTGGATCCGTGTAAAGAACATATGGGTTCTAACATTGGGAAAGTGAGAAACTGCTACCGGTAAAAGATAATATATCATACCGCGCTGAAATCACATGAATATGCAGCAATGAATGTCTTCATTATCATAATAAACAGCGCTTGACTCAAGATATTCAGGATCTGGGACTGGAAGAATCTCAACTGCGGGAAGCGAGTTCTATTTCCGTTTTTATTTGTTCCCAAGAGTCCTTTTTTCGCATCCTTGAGCGCATGTGAGCATAAAAGAAGGTAGAAAACGGCGATTCCTATACATGCGTAGTAGAGAGTATCATATGTGTCCTAATTCAAAGTAAGTGTTAGTATGAGCATAAATAGTTAGGTCAAGTACCAGTCCCATGTAACCATTTACTGATTCTATGGCCGCTAATGCAGTATCTGGGATGTTCCAAGTCACAGAGGGACTGAAACCAAAGCTTCCCATTGAATATATGGCGACGATTCGAATGATCAAAGCGATAATATTTGAGAAAGTAGTCTTCCAAGGTGTGTTTCTGAAACTATCTTTTAGGTCAGAGTATTCGCGTTCTCCAGTTTGGATAGCAGCCATCATTACATCAACTATAACCGGCCAATCCGGACTTGGCTTATGATCGTAGATCTTCCTCGCTTTCTTCTTATACTTTTTCATTTTTTTTGACGCTCCAGCTCCCATGGCAATATCTCCTCCAGCATTTTTCGTCGCACTTGAAATCTGAATGTTTATCTTCTGCTCCTCACCATTATCATCGTCATCTTCAACGAAATCATCATCCTTTCGTCCTTGTTCCATAACTTCATCAAATATCTCATCAATTCTGTCTTCTTCCTCCTGGCGACGAACATCCTCAAGGTATTTATCGATTTTATTAGGTTTATTTTCATTGGGATTGAAGAAAAATATGTCCTTCAAGAGCATAAAGCAACCCTTTTTAATGGCTCTCCAACACTTGCTAGTCTTTTTGCACAAAGCAATCATGCATTTTCTACACTTGGACCAAGGCTTCTTCTTTCTCTGGGTGATTTGTTCAAAGTATTTCTCATCTCCCATCATCAATGAGAAGTTTTCGTTTTCTCTGAATGCTGATAATTCTCCGTCTTTAGCTTCCTGCGCTTTTTTCTTGGCATCCTCGATCTCTTTTTCCCTTTGAGCGATGATTGCATCTATCTCTTCTTCAGACAATTGCATTATTTTATCAATCTCCTCCTTTGTGAACCCAAGAGCTTTTAGTTTCCTTCTTCTCATGGCCATTTTTCGGTACTTGTTTATCAGATAGGACATATATCTCCATTCATCAGGCATGCCCTTATGCATCGAAGGAAGCAAATGAAGTAGATTTGGATACATGTAGTATCTTATCAGCTTCGAGAGGGCTTCTCGGTCACTGTATTCATTAGGGAATTTCACTTTAGCTATTTCAGTGACAAAGCCTTCGAATCTAGGCCAGTTAATATGCTCAAATTTCTCGCCATGTTGCTTATAGCAATATTTCGAGTACACAAGATCGATCATATAGTCGGGGAACTCCCTTGAAGGAATGACACCCGAAAGCTCAAGCAGTTTCTTATACCCTAAGAAGTCTAGCCAGCGCTCATCATACTCTCTCCAGTTGCCAATAGCGAAGAGTCTGAACACCAACTTTAAGAAGTTAAACTTGGTGTCTTGATTCACATGCACTTTCACGGCGAAGCAATAAACGATCATGGCACGGTACACACGAGGATCTAACGGCCAGAAATCAACGCCCATAATCTCAATTTTGTGTCCCATGATACTCGCATCTTCAGCATATTCCTCAGGGTCATAATCTTCATCATCTACATCCTGATCATCATCATCGCCCAAACCATTACCTGAGAGATCAACCTTCTGGAAGTCGTTGTAGTCGACAGCTAGAATCTCTTCGAGTCTTGGAGCGAACTCTAAAGGCTCCTCTTCCAGGTCGACAGGCTTTTGCTCATTCGGGTCATGAATGGGATTTCCCCACTCATCAACAGTTGGGAAACAGTATTCACTGCAGTTAGCACAAGCCTTGCTGTCATCGCAGAATTTGCACCATCTCTTTTTCTCATACTTCTTTCTGGTTAGGTCGAGAGCATCTTTATCCAGGTCTCCGCTGTCTTTGCCTTCCATCTTATTTTTGAACCTGATTCGGAGCTTCTTGTATGAGTCATGATCGATCAGCATCTTTGAATATTGTGTTAAATGACAAGTTTTAGGAATAGGCCACCAGAAGGCAGGCTTGCCATGGTCCTTGAGCATTTTCGAGAGCTCCTTCTCGCCTTTGTTTATCCAATCTTCATAGATTTTCCTCAAGATATAGTTGTCAGACTTCACTGCGATTCGATCGAGCTCTTTCTTCATAAAATTGTTGATAAACCTGACCTTTCGATCAAACTCAATCTTCTTTGTGAACAAATTCGCGATTACCGCGAGGAGTGAAACAGTGACTAAAATCCACAAGGCAATGGTTCCCACAGTAATCCTGGCTAGCTTTGGGTAGTCCTCCGCGTTAACTCCATAGAACACATTCGCTGCTGGAAGCAGCGCGCCGAGCGGACAGATGATGGCAGTCCAAACATAAGTAATGATGGCGGGAACCACAAATCTCGCGCTGATGGGGTTATACTTTTTCCATTCATTATAGATATGGTAAAGGTACATGTTCACAACAGTGCCAATAGCCAGAGTTAAGAAAACATAGAACGGTTGCTTGTAATCAGCAGCAGAGAAAGCTATCAGCAGAATAATGAACAAAGGAGTCAGGATGCCCACATGACTGACAACTAAGAAGCGAGTAGTGCGGGAGTTCTCAGCAATTCGTTGAAGCTGCTTTTCCTTGAGATCGTTATTCTCAATATAATTCGATATTCTCTGCGAGTGGGTGTCTTGATCAGTAAATAATCGGTCATCGAAGCTCAGTCTTGTCTTTTTGATATCCTTCCTATACCTTACGACGTGGAGTTTTAGTGCCAGATGGCTGATGTAAAAGGTTTCTAAGTAGACTAGGGTCAGTCCTAGAACAAACCCTCTGAGTGGCTGAGAAACCTTTCGAGAAGCATGGAAATAACTCCAGAGCGTTATAGCTGAAGAGACGATCAAGCCTAACGAGTTCACCCAATAGCCCCAGTTTTGGATATTCCATCTAAACATTGTCATTATTTTGTACTGCTCATTGCCATAGCGTCCTTGGACTTCGGTTTCATCCATAATCAATATTCTGAAAATGATATACAAGAAGAGCAGAAGAGCTGCTAATGCACCAATTCCAACGAGAACATATTCGACGACCTCACCCAGAGTCACCAAGTGTCCAAAGCCTTTAACATTGAGCATGGTTCTAAGCACGAGGAGCGGAATGTAGAAGCAAATAAAGAGGAACGCAACAAGCGCTGTTCTCAACTTTCGTTGCTTTTCGAAGAAATAAGAGAGGGTCAACCAGAATCCTACTGACATAGCGGGAAGGAAAATGAGCAAGGAGCCAATTTCTGAAAGAGTTTCGTCATTTAGCATCGCATTAGCCAATGGCATCGTTACAAACATTGGAAGAAAAGCAGCTAGTACAGGCACCAAAGCATTTTTAAGTTTTTGTTTCGCCTGCCAGCCAACCAGCAAGAACCCGAGGATCAAAAACAATGGCGTGAAGAAGTAGAAGAATACCGATAAATAGAACATAGATGGGTTGCCCATTTCACCTTCACTGAGCACATCGAGTAAGTAAATAATAATCAATCCCATTAGTAGTAGTAAGGTGCCTCCCATAGCTAAGCTTGAAATTAAGATGAGCTGATTTTTGAATCCCCGGTACTGAGCCCGAATAAACTTAGAAATTCTGGTCCCAAGCTTTCTCTTCCTGCGTCTTACAGTGGGCGAGCTTGCATTTATATCCGTAGATTGAGGATTAGTCAAATTAGCCTTGTCTTTCTTCAGATCTTGGCGAGAAGCCTCTTGTATGCTGGATAGAGTGGCATTGGTACTCATATTGGCTATTATCGAGTCTTTCAGTTTGTTTTGGAAAACTATCGCCTGTTCTCGTTCATCTTGTTCATCGAGTTGCTTTAAGAGAACCTCAAGTTTTTGCTCCCCCATATACTTGGATTCAGGCTTACTATAGACAATTTTAGCCTTCTGTTTAATTATATTAACCTGCTCGACCAATGATATTCCATGATCACGGAAATCGCTGAACAATTTCTTCTTATTTTCATCCGTGATTTTGTTCATGAGTTGAATTTTTCGAGGGACGTTCAAGAAGCGCATATGCCAATACACCCAAGTGAATGCAGTTAGAATCATCGTCGGGATCGCAAGAAAAGTTGCATAGCTATATCCCCAGTCAAAGTTATAGTCTCTCGGTGTGATTGAATAGTAGATGGCAAAACCCATAATCCATACGAAAACAAGGGCAAACCAGAAAACTGACAACACCATAGAAAATCTCCATGTGTATGCGAAAGCGCAGTCCTCTTTGATAAGTTTGGTCACCCACCAGAATAGATAAAGCACTACAACGTAAATGCAGTTGCACATGCGATTAAACGGCAAGTTCTTCCTTCCAGCAGCATACCATTGCTATAGATAAAACGTATAAAGAGAATGTCAGAATGAGGGGAGATTACAGCAAGATCAACGATCAATATCACTCCTGGTGCTATGCATTGAAGGATAAATAATAACCAGAGCTTGATTCGGTCTTTAAACTCCATGAAACTATGAGATTAGCCGAAATTTTAGTGAACAGTTATCACAGTGATATGATTACATAATCCCATAGTAAGTGAATATAATGGCGCCTGGGACGAGGCGATGAGCTACCCAGCTTTTTTTGGTGTCATTTCTGACTCGAGAAATGTCTCCTGCATCCTAAGAAAAGAAAGGGAGCAGTTAGCAATCGAATTCTTAGCAATTGTAAAATATTCTTACTGATACGGCCAAGCAATAGATAGTCATCATCAGAGTGAAGAAAGCGAAAAGAACTGCAACATTCTTCGTTATTCGTATGTTAATTCGATCTTTGAAAGCTTTCAGATATGCCCGAGGATGAACGAGTTCTTCGTAATCAATCGGTTTAAGGAATGCATTCAGTATGAGAGTGAGATATCTTCCTAACCTTCGGAGTGTAAGGTACGATCGATACAGCGCGTTTTGGACAGATACATCCTTATCTCCGAATTCATCACGCGTCTCCTGACTCGAGAGATCGAATTGTAGAGTGTTCCTCGCTAATGCTTCCAAAAATCCAAAATGCTCTATGTAATGCTCGATTTTATCCTGCTTCTTTTGCTCAATCATCTTCTTCATCTCAACCCGCTCTTTTTTTGTTTTCTTCTGAACTTTTTTCTTCTTTTTGGCTGGAGTTTGAGAGATTAGAATCGGAACATGCTCAGCCTTTTCTTCTTCCAAATCATCAAGGACATCTGGCTCTTCATCTGTCTCATCAGTGACTTCAACGTCAAATTCTTCGATGATTTCGATCTCTTCCCACTCTTCTGGGTCTAAACCATACTCTCTCATCTTTCTGCCTGGACTTTGATCCAATGGGATCTCAAATTCTTCTCCAAGGTAGAATGGGTCTTTTCGGTGAGTACCACTATATTGTTCTCTATTATGAGTGTAGTAAGCATCTCCTTCTTCGTCGGTATAATATGACTGAGTGGCAACGTGGTCTACAGTAAGGAATTCAGCTGCTCCTCTTTTTCCTTGGTTTTTCTTTGAGAGATAATTCGACCGGACAGCCGGAGAAGATTCCTCCAACTTACCGTCTTTAACCTCAGCGATTACGACGATACCTTTGCCATGCTTCGTTTTGGACCCAGCACCTGTAGCCCCCTCTCTTCCGTAACCGTTTGCGCTGCCACTTTCTAATAATCCCTCAGTGCTTGAAGGATTAACGCCACTTTTAGAATAGATGTCAGTCCCATAGTCTGCGCTCGTGTCGAGTGAAGAGCTTTTATTTCCTCTCAATCCTTGCTTTCCCTTGCGTCGGGAATCATTTGTTGTTTTTTGACTTCGGCTTCCTCCATCTGCACCTCCATCGTTCTCATTCCCGTAGTTTTCTTCAGCATCTAACTCCAGAATATAGTTATCCCCTTTCTCTCCATGTGCCCCAAGCCGGCGCCCTTTCATATAATAATTGTTGCCTCGATCAGCAGACCCTGTACTGCCTCTCGTTAATTCATTTCCACCTTGCCGATGCCCATATTCGCCACTAGCGCCGCTACCTTGTTGGTTAGGTCGGGTTGGGTCGAAGTCGCTGTCTTGAGCATCTTGTAAAGCTACACCGCTTCCTCCAGGAAGGTCATAGACATCGTACTCTCCCATTAAGCCGCGCTTTAATTTATCAAGATTGGTGAGATTGAGCTGGTGCTGATTGATATAAGGTATCATTTCAGGATCTGGTTTCCGTGCTTTGGCTTCTCCACCGGGGTGATTTGCGTCTCTTTTTTTCTTATTATGTCCAGCTGAATGATCTTCTTCTAATCCTTGTTGATCAAGTTCTAAAGGAGTAGGTCGTTCGATTTCATCTGTATGATACTTGTTTTTCAGTTTCTCGAGCTCCGCGAGCCTTTCCTTCTGATACTTTTCTGCATTCTGTGCATTCTGTTGTCTGCGCTGTCTTTCTTCCTCCTCAAGCTTTTCACAAATGAGACGTTTTTCTTCTTCTAACCTTTGTTTTTCTTCTTGAATTATTCTTTCTTTCTCCTGTTTTGAAAGAGCTTCTTGTTCTTTCTTCAAGGCTTCTCGTTTATCATCTTCCTCGAGATCCTTTAATTTCTTAAACAGCGAATCTTGATCCATTCCCAGAATATTGGCTAATTCATCATAATCTTCGTCAAATGTGCTTTTCTTGCCATCAGCTTTATCTTTCGGCTTTCCTTTTGCTCCTTTTTTATTTTTCGCATCCTTCAGGTTCACATCCTGAGGGGAACTAATTGCCTCTCCTGAATTCACTTGCTCAGGTGCCTTGTTACCTTTGATTCTGTCAACAATTACCTCCAATTCTTGAATCGGATCTTTTTTGCCTCTGTTAGCAGCATTGTCTCCAGGAGGGTCACGGTCCAGTATCCTCTCGAAGAAGACTCCAAGATCCCAAGGTAGCTTCTTCTTCCGAGCTTTAAATTTTTCTTTGAGCTCTTTCTTCGGAATGCCTAAAATAAGCGCTAGCTCCTCATAGTCCTCTTCCAGCGACCTCTTCTTCTTTTTCTTTGAAGGATCAGGTGTCTCAAACTTTAATTTGCCTCTCAGTATTTCGAGGAGATCATCACGCGGAATATCCAGAGTGGCAGCTAGTTCATCGTATTCATCTCCATGAGGGAGATCTTTGTCTACTGCTGGAGCTTGAGTTTCCTCAGTTTTATCTTCAACCAACTTTTTTGTGAGTTCCTCTCGATTAACCCCCAGAATCCTTGCAAGTTCATCGTAGTCATCTTCAGGGGCTTTCTGATCTGGCTTTTCTTTATTCTCCTCTTCAGGAAGAGGCTTGCTCAGGACTTTATCGAAAAGTAGTTCTAAATTGTCAGGGAGCTTCTTCTTGCTAGCCTGAATTCTTGATTTGAGCTCCTTCTTCGGAATTCCCGTTATCTCTGCCAAATCATCATAAAAGTCTTCTAATGACTTCTTTTTATTCTTTTTCGCTGCTCTTTCGAGTTGCTTTTTCTTTCGAGATGCTCTCAACAGTTCCAGCAATTTCTCTCTTGAGATGCCCAGGAGCTCAGCAAGCTCGTCATATTCATCTCTTAGAGTTTTATTACTTTCAGCTGGTTGTTGTCCTTCCTGGCTAAGCAGTTTTTGCTTTTTTTGTTCCTCCTCATCGTTGAGTTTTTTCAGTAGCTGCTCACGATCAATGCCTAGAATCCTTGCAAGATCATCATAATCATCCCCAAGAGGTGGTTTAGAAGACTTATTATCAACCTTTGCTATCGTCTTTTTCGGAGATTTCTTTTGCTGATTCTGTGAATCATCTGCTTTCACCTGGAGCGCGTTGGGGTCATTGAGAGCGCTTCCCCCATCCTCACCATAATTAGGTCCAGACTCAGTTCCTAGTCTCCCAGCAAGTTCTTCCAGCTCGCTGATATGATCCTTTCGCTCCGTTTTATTTGGCTTTTTCTCACCGGGTAACTCTTGATTTAATATCTTATCGACGAAATGACCCAAGTCCTCTGGCTTGTTTTTCTTTCTGCCCTTTAGTTTTTCTTTCAATTCCTTCTTAGGAATCCCAAGAATCTCTGAAAGCTCATCATACTCCTCTTCTAGTGTCTTTTTCTTCTGCTTCTTTTTGGCAGAATCAGTGTTGTCAAATTTCTTATTGATCCTCGATGCTCTCAATATATCAAGTAATTCTTCACGTGGAATAGCCAGTAATTTAGCGAGTTCATCATATTCATCGCCTTGAAATATTTCTTCCTGTGTTTCTGCAGCCGGTTTTTCTTCTTTGCTCTTTTGTTTTTCTTCCTCCTCTAATTTCTTTGTGAGCTCTTCTCTCGTAAGACCAAGAATTCTCGCGAGTTCATCATATTCGTCTTCAAAAAAATTCTTTTTCTTTGCTGTCCCGTGCTGTAGTTTCGCACTTTCAGTTTTCGGCTGTCCACCAAGCATTTTTGAAAATATACTTCCCTTTGCTAAATCCTTCACAGCATTTTCGGCTTTTCCATCGGCTGAATCTTGCCTACTCTGTGCTCTATCGCTTTCAGCGGGCGAATCGAAGTTAAATTTTTTCGTTCCTCTTTGAGAACCATCCAGAACGAAGGTCTTCGGTTCACCCATCGAGTCAAGAGCTTTCAGCTCGTTCTCTACAAATGACTCTAAGGAATCAAGACCTTTTGGCCGCTTCTTTTCTAATGATTTTCCTGATTTTGTGCTTTTGGACCTTGGGATAGCGCTGTTGTCCTTCGCGTTATTTGCATTCTGTCTCCCTCTTTCACTAGGAATGCTCTGGGCCGATAAAGGATCTCCTTCTTTTTTTAGAATATCTCGTAGTCCGTAGTAAAAATCATGCTTTGGCTTCCGAAGATCCTTTCCGATCTCTTTTACCTGTGTATCAAAGTTTTTTAGAATAGTATTGATTTCTTCGTCCTCGGGATCCGTGTTCTTAGCTAACACTTGCTTACCTGCTGTGGCGAGATTTGCTTTGCTCTCCAGAGGCGAGTGAGGACGGAAGCCGGTGTCGCCGGGTTGATAATTCCCTTGAGGGGTTGGCCTATTGAGGTCTTTATTGAGCTCAGACCATTGCTCTAGACCTGCGAAGATGTCTTTTCTCTCTTTCGTTGACATCGAATAAAAAGTTTCCTTTAATATTACACTGGTCCCAGTTTATTTCATATTCGAAGGAGCTCAGCTCCTAATTTTTTAAACAAAATTTGGGCGAGTACATTTTATTTCGTGGTCAAATAGTACCGAAAAGGATGTTATTCTCTCTTCCATGTGATTCTGATCATCCGGAAACATAACGATGAAATGAAATTTCTAACAAAAAAGCAAAAATCATTAAAATTTCGTTATTCTCTCTTAAAGATACTCTTCTACCAGGGTCTACAGCCTGTTTCCTGACGACAGATTGATAAAGATATGTTGGAAGCTCGCAGCCGAATTTTAGAAATAATGAAACCGACGAAGTTCATTAGCTGAAGAAACTGTAATTTATTAATGTGATAAATTCTGTTTACGAATAAAAATAATATTCCGATAATACGGGTTCTTTTTCTTGGTTCCATAGAAAAAAAACGTACAAAACTTTCTAAAGTCTGGAAAGCGTGTAGAATCTGATTGACTTTACAAATTTATACTTTTTTGGAGGTAAGAAGACATCAACAGCAGTAATTCTTCAATGACTGATCTCTTATCTTTAGAGTTCGGAAAAAAAAAAGATTTATATTTTTTTGGTTTCTTCTCCAAGTTCTTTAGTTCACTTCTTCCAGTTTTCATAATAAGCGCACTGAGACTTTCCAATTTTATGAATAAACTCTATGTATTGATGACTCCATTGGACATCGCATCGTTCAATGATAAAATTCAATTTTTGTTTATTTTCCCTTGCTATCTTCACAAATTTCATCACTCTGATATGACGCAGCACCAAATTGAAATGAAATGTTAGTAGAAAATATTTGGAGGAGATTCGAATCAATTTCTGACTGAATCGATTCTCCTGATATCGACCCTATCAGTGGAAGCTCTCAGGATATCTTTTGTTTTGTAAAATGAGTCAGAAATTTGTTTGATGTTCTCAGAGCTCTGTTTCTTTGATATTATTCTCTTCAAGCTCTCGCAGTATTCATAGTTTTTGTGATTCTTTAGGATTTGTTCTCATTTTTTGGAATATTTATCAATCAGACTAACGAGAAGAAGAAACCAAGGTTTTTGTGAACATTAAGGGCTATTTCTGATTATTTTGAGAGAAAATCAAAGAAAGTCAGGTTTTTTGAAAAATCGCAATCTGCTACGTTTAAAACGAATTTTAATTTTGTTGATCTAAAGTAGTTAGAGTGATTCGATAAGATTAAACAGTGCGAATCAAGTCGGGTCAACACCTCCCCAAGAGTCACCATCTCTTGCGAGAGATCCCTAAGAATAGAAATAGTCTTGGAACCCGCCTTGGTTTTATAGAATTTTATACATCGCAGCAGTTAATCCTCCAACTACCTCTAAATGGATCTATCATTCTATAATAGATCTACTCATCATTAAAGCACGCTATGGCACTCGATAATATATATTTATGCTGTCGAGTTATCTATGTTTCACACTTGTTCATAACTCTCACCGAAAGCTCATTAATGATTGATGATCGACTAATCGATATCAGATTCAACAATTTATTAGTTCTTTTTCCTCTAAAATCCAAGAATAAGCTCCTATACCTTTCTCACCACTCTATTCATGAAGCCTCAAGAGTGCTTACTTGAAGTTTTTATTTACTGAAGAGGCGACGTGTCCTCACAGGAGCAGTCTATTTTCCGACGAGTCCTGAATCTAAGATACGTGTCACGTTTTAGAAAAATCTAAGCTTGGTATATTAAGGACTTCCAGAAGCTCGTATAATTAAATTAAAGATTCAATTTCCAGAATTTACCATGGGTGCTACAGGAGTTATCCTACCAATCTTAGTGCTTGGAATTGCTATTGGAATAGCATTTTTCTATCCAACACTCTTCCCTTCGGTTTCACCACGCTTCGAACAATACAACCAAACCTACACTGAGGCTCTCAGACTCAGCAGAAACAATCAATCGAATCAATCTCAGCAGTTATTAAACGAGTTCTTCAAAAACTACAACGCGTCAGATGACGCTTTCACTTTGGACTATGGCCTTAAAGGCAAGGCTCTTGTCCTCTCCGCTCTTATCGACCTGAATGACAGCAATCCGAAAGTTGCATGCCCTAAGGCTTACGAAGGAGGAAAGCGAGTCATCTCAACAGAAGGCACTCACAGTGCTGCCGTCGGTGACGCTTACTATGCGATGGGTTGGTGCCATTTCTTCTACGCAAACTACTCCGAAGCCATCACTATTCTCAAACAGAGCCAACACGTTCGCTCAGAGGTCCATGGAGAGAATGCCTCTCTGACCTTGGAACCTAGAGATCTTTTGTCCAGGATCTATTTGAGAACTGGCTCTCTGGGAGACGCTCTCGAAGAATCTCAGGATGTTCTGAGAATCAGACATCACGAATACAAGAAATTCACCATGGAGACTCTCAAGTCCTACTTAGTCATGGGAGAGCTCTATGATACCCTTGGCTACGCAGAAGGTGGTCTGAAATTCAAATCCAACGCTTGGGATGTCGTTGAAGACAATAACCTCTCCAGCACAATGCTCGGATTGAATGTCCTTGAAACTTTGGCAATCAGCTGGCTTCATTGGAACAACCCTCCAAAGGCTGTCTATCAAATCAACAGCGTCTATAACCTGAAGAAAGACATTCTTCCTGCTGATAATCTCAACCTTTGGAACTGCCTCTATCTCTACGGTAAGATCCTTCAAGAGAAGGGTGACAACGACAAGGCAAGAGAGAAACTCGAAAAAGTCCTTGATTACAGACTCAAATACTGGGGACCTTCACACCCTGACGTCGGAGATGTCTACTATCATATCGGTTTGTCCTACCTCAACCAGAGCAAATGGGAGCCTGCCGCTCAGAATCTTGAAAAGGCTGTGGCCATTTATGAAAAATACTTCAATAATGAGTATCCTATTGTTTTCGTTGCTCATGATTACTATGGTTACGCACTTGCCAAGACTGCTCAAAAGGAAAAAGGTAAATCTTACCTTGCAAAGGCCCTCGAAGTCGCAAACCAATATTACCCTGACAACCACTACATAGTTGGTAATATCTACGCCCATCTTGCCGATGTTGCCAGAGATGAGAAGAAATACGACTTAGCCATCGAATATGACACAAAAGCCCTCGAGAGCTACCGCCTTTACTATGGTGAAACTGAAGAAATCCCATTCGAACATGAAGAGAAATTGGCTTGGAATCACTTCCTCAAAGGAGAAGCAGACATAGCCATCGGAAAACTCGAGAACCTTATCGAAAGAAGAAAGAGTTCGGAGAGACCTAACCCAAAGAAGCTCAAGCCTATCTACCAGAAGTTAGCCGACATCTTTGAGAAGAAAGCAGACCTCGCCAAGGCTGCTTATTACAGATCCTTAAATCCATAGTCAAGGAATTTTAGGATTGACAATTGTGGATTAAAAATCATTCATCAATAACAATTTCTTTGATTTTTGTTGAGGCTGTTTGTTGTTAGGAAATAAATCTATAGATCTTTGTTGTTTCCTTGAATCAGAACCATGAAATAACTAGCTACGCTTAGGCTATGAAACATTTAGCCATAAACAACAAATCTTGATGGGAGAGATAGCTTAGCTTTTGCTGTGATTAGTAAAAAAATGAAAAAAACAAATCTAAACTTTAAGCAATCGTCAAATCGTCATTGTAGTAAATCTGGACAGCAGGAATGTACCACTCGTCTTTTGGGATATCGAGGCTATCGAAATAGTCGGTTTCGTCTGGGATTTCATTCTCCTCAAGGGTTTTCTGCATGTCTAATGGCTTCGTGAGTCTTTTCCATGTATAGCTCGCCGCGTGAGCATTTATCACCAAATATCTGTCCCGAATCTCTTCGATAGTTTCCTCAGAAGGCACTTCGAGAATGTCTTTATCACTCGTGAGGGCATTCACTACTTTGATTTTCCTCACTTTCTTGCTGAGGCTACCAATGATATATTTCTCATCTCTCCACCAAGGAGTGTCTATAATGTCTTGAGTGCCGTCCTCAGGGATATGGAGGTAGCGTCCTCGAGGGAGGTAGTAAGCCACTGAGCCAGTGTTAACGTCGATTTTCATTTGAGGGTCACGGGTTTTTGCATCAAACCAGTGGGTGATGTCCGTTCCGGCAACATCTACCAATGGATCAATGAGCTTTGAATGGAAGTTTTCTTGGATTAATGGGGTGAGATCATAAACCTTATGGAATAGAGAAACCCAAAGATCGTTCGATTTATTATGAGCGGCGACATCAGCTGGTGTGTAATATCTTCGCTTCTTGTAGGACTTTGGTAGATTTTTTGGAAGTTCAAATTCTTTCGCTTTTCCAGCGTCTTTATCAGGATGCTTAAAGGTGGCTTGCTCAACATGGAAAGTCTTGAAATCGTCGACGTCTTCATCGTCGAAAAAGCTTTTTTTTGGAGGAATGAGCTCTGGGAACCATAATTCAACCTCTCTGGTTGCAGACGTGATGCTGTCGCTGCCATGGATATGGTTGCGCTCTGTAGTTATGCTGAAGTCGCCTCTGATCGTGCCTGGGTCAGAATTCAAGGGATTTGTTACTCCCATCATTTTTCGAGCGATCGCAACGACGTTCAGGCCTTCCCAAACCATTGCGACAACAGGCTTGTCTTTCATTCGGTCGACGAGAGCTTTGAAGAATGGCTTGTTCCTGTGCTCGTAATAGTGCAATTTGAGCAGGTCCTCTGATGGTTTCATAATCTGCATTGCAACCAGCTTGTATCCACGCTCTTCGAATCTTCTAATCGTTTTCCCAATAAGCCCTTTTTGGACGCCATCAGGTTTAATCATGAGGAAGGTGCGCTCTGGTTCTGGTTTCTGGGACTCCATAGCAAAAGAAAAGGTTTACTGCTGATAATTAATTTCTTAGATAAATGCAACTGAATATTTTTTCTTGTATCTTAATTGCATAGCTAAAGGATCATTCAAAGTTTTTTTCATAATGAAAAAAGTTAACGAATTGAAGAAATTTTTTTCATTAGCATTAAGCAAACAAAATTTTCTCTCTTCATTAGCTTCTTTCTGAAGCAGTGCTCTTCAAAACCCAAAATTTCAAATAATATTAGCTAGAGAATCAATCTATCTAACTACTTATTATTATACAGAGATGTTATTCTTTTTAAGATATATCATTTTTTATAACTCTCTAATTTGAGCTTAAGATTTTTTGCTTATGAAAAGTAGAGCATTGATAAACAAGGAAGATAAATCTCATAATACATAAAAATGCCATGATTTTTCGAGTATGCTATTCATCACTAATTCTAAAATTAATGCGTGAGCTGTGTCATCGATTTTTTGGATGTTATTTTCTGCATCTTCTTCAGTTTATTTACTATTTCCGTGAGGAGAACAGCATCGTTTTTCGTCTCCAACAGACTCTCCTGATACTTTGAAGGAATTGGTCCTGATATATTCATCAGGAATGAAACAGCCTCATACGCCAAGTTTATCACTGTCCTTCTATTTCGACAAATAGTTATTAGTCCTACCGTACCACCTTGTATAGAATCCATTAAGACAAAGGTCGTCCCTTTCTTATTTTCTAAATCATAGGAGATACTATGCTTGCGACAAAGCTGAAAGAACAGTTTATCGTCGAGTTGCGATAGTCCAGGGTGATGCAAGAATGGAAAATACATGAAAGCTCGTTTTTCTCTGTCCTCCTCTGAGTGTATTTTTTTCTCTGACAATGCATCTTTATCAGAGCTTTTTTTCCGAATTGGCCCATCTCTATGAGTTTCGCTGGGTAGAGCTATGGTATATTTTCCTGTGTTTTGATCGAGGGTGCCTTGAATCAAGAAATCAAAGAGTCCAATGACTGAGGTGATAGGGGTCATGGAGCAGTTTAGGTCCACAGCCCAATATTTGATAGATTTTTTTCGTTTCTCTTTGTCTTCAAGGATTATTGAATTCAATCGATTCTCTTGAAAAGCTATCAAATCAACACTACAATAGCCAATTATCCCTTTTTCGTAGAGCGCTCTGCCTACAGTGTTGCATAGTGCCTGTAAATCGAGCACAGGCGCAGATTTTTGAGGGAAAAGGTAGCCACTTGTGACATTTTCCATTGCGGTGACTTTGTCGTATGAACCTAACACTTTCACACTACCATTTGGCGCGAGAAAGAAAGAAACTCCGAACCCGTGAACTTCCGACGAAGGTGCATTTGGAGCAGCTTCGATCACTCCACCTCTTTCTTTAAAAGCTCGAACAAACTCATAATAATTCCGATAAAGCCCTCTTTGAGCAATCTTCAATTTATGCGGCAGTAAGGCTAGGAGAGCATCTTTTATCGTTTCGTGATTTTGCTCTGCAATTTCCTGAACTCCTTTCCTAACGTCAACTAACTGCTTGATTGACTCAAGGTTCAACCAAGCCAGCCCGCGTCCTTCAAATTCGTTGTCTATCTTGATAAACCATGTGCTTACTGTCGGGTTGGCAGCGATGGTCTGCACAAATTTGTCTATGAAAGTCTTTTCATCTCTAAACCCGGTCACATAGACAGGAGTTGGTATATTGCACTCTTCGAATATTTTCTTCGAACTGGATTTCTTTGAAAACTCATTAGAAACGATATCATTTCCTGAAAGCAAAGGTATCCCAAGTCTCCAAGCCAACTGAACATCATCAATGGAGGGGATACTCGGCACTAAATAGGCTCTTTTGCCCTTAATATAATCATGTACGGAATGCAGCGCCTTCGGTGAATAGAGAAGTGTTCGCGAGAGCGAAAAATGCTTGGGGAACAAGTCCTGGTTCTCTGGCGTCACTGTTGAGAATCTCTCTTTGAAATCAGTAACTCCACAGAGCTCAAGGACTTTCGAATAGTAAATGATCAGATCGCTAGGAAGGGTATAGGGCGTAACGTAGATTATATGCACAGCAGGGTCTCTAAGTGCAAACAAGCGGGTGATTTGAACGTTTTGTCTCTGCGAAAATTTGCTCATTGTGGTTCGTTGAAACTCGTCATAGTTAAGCCCACAGAGGTGGATTTCGATTCGAGGTCCATTGGAAACCAGAGCCCATTCTTTTTTCAATTGTTCAGTTAGCTCATCGCATTCCTTTCGGTAACGATCTTTCTTAAGCTTAATCTCTTGGACTGTCCTTCGATGCTTTAAAAAGATTCTCGCACAGTTTTGAACTCTCAAGAGCCTCTTGAAAAAATTGTTGGATTTCTTGTACTTCTTTCGAGCCGAGTGCATCCTCCAAACAGACTGGATTTTTATCGCCGCAAGCGTTTCTCTGTTCGAACCGTAATATTTCATGTGGGGATGATTGATGAATCTTTCAATTTCTCTTTTATTCACAATACAATTCAGAAGCTCCTGCAGAGCAGGCTTCCTTGCGCTTTCGATTGAGAGATCTGCAAGTTTCTGCCCACTGACGTAAGCTATTTTCACATCATGCAATCCTAACAACCGCTCGAGGTGAAGGAGGACAGATTCTATCTGTTCCCATATCCCGAAATAATTTAATTTAAAAGCACTGAACTCGGGAGCCTCTCTTACAGTCTTCCCTCTTCGAATCACGAAATGATATCCAGAATTAGTATCAACAATCTCTTTGGAAAGTGTAGAAACGCGGTCGGTTTGAGCTCCGTCTGGAATTCGGTGCTTGTTTTTCGCATTTAAGTGATGATTATGATCCTGTGTTTCAGTTTGAGTATGCCGTTTTGTTGCAAACAGACGAGAAGTGCTTGCTTCTGTACGCCGGGTGCTTTTTACTTTTGAAAGGAAATCTCCGCGAGACGTTACCGTTGTAATAAACGGCGACTTCGCCATCTGAGTTGAAGAATTGACGGCTTCTCTTGGCGTGTTGTAGATCACTGCTTTTTTGAATACCATTCCAGTTCCAAGGCGCTCTAAAGGCAAGGTCAAATCGAAGTCTTTTGGAACGAGACCTCTATTAACCAGCGACATCATTCCGTAGTCAACGTCTCTGTCAGTTAAAGGAGGAACCGCGTAAGGGTTGTCTCTTATCGCCTTGGGAATTGTTCCTATAGGTTTAGTGTGCTTTGCTGTCATAATGCTTTTCCTAGAGAGCGAAGACTGTCTTGAATTTGAGCTATTAATGCTTGAACTCCGCTCTGGATTTGTATTGATTGGCTTGATATTGTATTTATTTCGGAGAAGATCTTGAGTGTACCTGCTGTTTGGGTTGTTGATGATTGCCTGCGAATAAAAACCTTTGCTGGAACCTGCAAAATTGCTGAATGTTCTCTGAGCATTAGTTATCATGAATTCTTTGGTAGATTGTGAGCGAGGGATCTTTGGAAGAGCAACCATGTTATCCGTTTGGATCGTTGGCTGTCGATTAATTGTATTCTCGGAGCTCAAAAGAGATTTTTGCAAGACTTTGCCAAACTTTTGGTCAGTTTCAGCCTCGAGTTTGTTTAATTTTTGATGCAGGTCCGAATAGATGCGCTGCCGTTCGCCTTCTGTAGCATTTCCTATCGGAGCATAATGTGATTCGAATGCTAACTTCAAGTTTCTTATCTCCTCGTGAGTAGAAAGTAATATCTGTTGGATCTCCGAATGCTGTTTCTGCATACTTTAAAAGGAAAAAAATGATTGAAACAGTTTTTTTATTTTGTTTGAAGTTTGTTTCGATAATTTCTGCCGATAATAGCTCTACTTTTTATATTCAATGTGGATCTCTTGTGCCAACGCTTTTACAACTTAATCATTCTACAAATACTTCAGATATACTTTCTCATAAGGGACTTATCATCATTGCTGTAAAGGTTACAGGCAACTTCCAGCAAAGATAGTATTCAATACCCTTGAATTTTGTAAAACAGGTAAGAATCCATTTAGATCTCTCCAGGGCTCAGTGCTGATCTGAAATTATTAAGTAAATTTTGAGTGAATTTGTCTCGACATACTCATATTCAGAGAAATAGTGATTCTCACCAAAAATACATGAAAAATACTTGCGATAATAAATAATCCAAAGAATAAAAATAACAATTGAGGGAGCTTTAGATGAAAACTGCTAGCATAGACAGCTTTATTTTCAACTTTGGTGGCATCAAAATTCCTGGCAGTCAAGTCTTTTTACTCAGAAAAAATGTGATTGGGCTGGTCAATCTGAAACCCCTCACAGATGGACATGTACTCGTCTGCTCAAGAAGAGAAGTGACTCGAATGAAGTTTTTGAATGAGGCTGAGACGCTAGATCTTTGGTATAGTGCTATGGAAGTGCAGAAAACAATGGAAGATATATACAAGGTACTTGAATTCTAGCAAAGGGCATGCTAATTTCTCATTTTCAGAAAACATTCACATGTGTTGTCCAAGATGGGCCTGATGCTGGTACGAACTATCATTTAGAAGCAGAAATCTTACGATAATTTGTAGGGCAAACTGTCAAGCATCTTCACATACACGTTCTGCCTTTTGTAGAAGATGAAAATGAATTTATTAAAGCATCTGAAGGTGAGAATTTTTGTATGATAAGAAACCAAACCTAATAATTTTCCTTAGAGAGGAAGCCGAGAGACCCTGAGACAATGTACAAAGAAGCTGCGGAGTATCGCAAATATTTTGAACAAAATAATGTGGCAGATGTTATGCGATGGTAACTGAGCACAAAGGCAATGTTTTTAAACGCTAGAAAATTAAATTCATCGGTAACTGGAAGATGGCGTTGACTCACTCAACGAAGTACCTAATGCGACTGAGGAATCTTGGATATGGCTTAGTTGAGATCTTCAAATTGAAAATTTCTGTTCTGCAAATTTCCATAGATTGTTTCTCAATATTTTCACTATTTCTTTTCAACTAGTACACCTTCAACTGCATATTTTGGAAACATGGCACAAAATACTTCAACTATGAAAGTTAGAAGTTCTAACAATGAGATTAGTCTTAAGTTGACTAGAGCCGAGTACATTCTAAACATGATTATATGAAGAAGCTATTCGGTTTCAATATATAAGAAATATTTAACTTGAATGAATAACCGTCAACTTTCTTATTGTAAAGAACCGAAAAGTGATAAGGGAAAATGAACTAATATCGAAGAAAAATGACTACCAACTTCGTGGTGTGGCGCTGTTTGGCTCCAGGTTTTGCTCGAATTCGAGAGCTTAATCGTTCTGCAAAATACTTTCAGGGATATGCTATCTAATAAAGCACTTATAATCACTTTTGTAATTCTGATAGGGAACCTCTTGCAATATAGTATTCATTATCCCTTGAATTTTGTAACAAATAGCTAAGCTTTCATTCAAATTCCTCTGTCAATTCCGAGATTCTACAATGATTTTCTAAATTTTGAATTGAATTCGTCTTGACTTGCCCATATTCAGAGAAATAGTGATTCACAAAAAATACATTAAAAATATCTGTGATTAAAATAACTCAAGGAATCAAATAGCAATTGAAAGAGTTTACATGAAAACTGCAGGCATCGACAACTTTGTTTTCAACTTCGGAGGCATCAAGGTGCCAGGTGGTCAAGTCTTTTTACTCAGAAAAAATGTTGTTGGCATAGTTAATCTTAAACCCTATGATGATGGACATGTGCTTGTCTGTTCAAGAAGAGAAGTGACTCGAATGAAGTTTTTGAATGAGGCTGAGACGCTAGATCTTTGGTATAGTGCCATGGAAGTTCAGAAAACAATGGAAGATATATACAAGGTACTTGAATTCTA
>ENA-UOTX01000676-UOTX01000676.1-compost-metagenome-genome-assembly--contig:-NODE-676-length-33569-cov-12.863550_pt1 | contig 33569 bp, 17 predicted proteins | sample MGYA00238143_ERZ746982 | MGnify/ENA primary metagenome ERZ746982 (study PRJEB28758, sample SAMN06268862) | compost metagenome | isolation source: single cell | place: USA: California, Emeryville, Joint... | reverse complement strand
TTCCCTTCTTCAGTCATGTGTTACCTAAATTCCTTCACTTGTTCCGCTGCTAAGGCCTCTCGGTTCTTTTGAATTAGCTTCCTCCAGTCTTCTTTTTCAACTCCATGGAAGTTAATTATATTCTCAAATTCTTTTATTTTCTGTTTCAGTTAGTTCATCGTTTTCAATGATCATTGCACATTCTGTTCCTCTAAAGTCTCTAATGTTGCAATGAGTCCTTCTTATTCTTCCTCCTCTTCTCTTTGATTGAAAATAGCTCCAAGCTGAATCAAGTCATTTTTTGTCTTCGAAAAACTTTTTTAGTTTGGAGACTCCCTCTTCTAGTGGTCTTTTGTCTCTCAGACTGTCTGTATGAGTGACATATCATCATTGCTAATATCTATTCATAATTTAATACGATATTGTGATGCTGATAATGAAGAGCTGTGCCTTAAAGCAATTTTCAAGCTTAACTAGTCATCCTTTAATCACAATCCTCCGACTACTCTACAATGAGGAATTCTACCATCGGCAATGGCTTTCTAATCGAGCCTAAAATCTTCATAGCTTTGAGGTAGAATGATATTTTAGGAGTTGAAGGATAGATTGTAATGTTTTGAAGGAGCTTTACTGATATATATTTATATAGCTATGAAGTTATCACTTATCTCCCATCAATAACGCAAATATCTATTAGAGCTGATTGTCTCCAAACCTGCTCTCATTCTCATCAATCAATCTGCATATCTTCTGCGGTATCTGATTCTCAACTATCAGATTTTTCAGCTCATTCATCGCTTGTTCATTTAGCTTATAATCCCTCCATTCAACTCGCTGATCCAAGCGATCGATACTTTGACCGTATTTATTTTCATACACGTGTCTAAACACCACATTTTTCGGCGAATTCAGCAAGAATACAAACGAAAGCTCAGTATCAATAAACGCTGCTACCCCGCAGTGATACTCTCTCGCATGTTCATTCAAATTCCCTGCCATCTGCCTCCGTTTTCTGTCTTTACAAGCTGAAACGCACATAAACTTCCCACAAATCAAGCAAACCGTTCCTCTTCCTGTAAGTGGAAACTCGTAGCATAAATGACATTTCTGCTTCTGAAACAGCGCTCTAAATCCCTGATAATCCTCCGGCAGAGTCAATACAGCAACATTGGACCCTTTCAGCCCATCAAAACATATTCTTATCTCTTTTGGGTCCAGTTTCTTTCTAACGTATTCAGAAATCCCTTTGAAAATCATCCCAAAGGTTTTCTCATTAGCAGTCACGAACTGCTTCAGCACATCCTTGACTGAAACGTTTGTTTTTTCAAGCCCCAGAATCAAACTCAGGATTTGAGAGCTTTTCAGCAGGTCCTTATAATCGCTCTCTAAATTGAAATAACCAATCGAAGAAGTCACTGCAACAATTTTTCTCAAATACGTTAGCACTGTCGGAAGATCGAAATCAATGTTCTCGACTAAATACTGCTTGAAGGTGTCGATAGTCGCATGTTTTATTGGGTCAGAGATCGACTCTGGGTCTTCAAGCAGTTTTTCTTCAATGAAGAGCTTTAGTAGTTCTAATACTGTTCCAAATAGTATCATATTAGGAATCAATGCGCCAAGGCCTTGGGTTAGACCTCTCTCTGCAAAATACATGTCCCAGATCGCTTTTAATATGAATGTTGTCGAGTTTTTCGCCTCAAAAATGAAATCTTTTGCAAAAGCGACTGCTTCTTCAGTCGAATTCGCTTCTGTTAGTGTCATTAGCGAGAGATCCTTTCTGAGATTGAGAATTTTGTCTGATAGAGCGCCTTCATATTGCTTTAATTGATTCCAGTAAAGATTGCGAGTCAGGGTAGAGCACGCCTTAAGAAGGTGCGCTCTGCTGTTGTAGAACCGCTGAAGGGAGATAATTTCGATAAGCTCCGCATACTGCAGCACCATCTTCCGTACGATGTCTTCAGGCTGGTCAGCGAATTCATCGAGTTCGAGCCTCTCAGCAATAGTAAGGTTCGTAATAAATAGCTGGGCACCGAAAACGTCGCTCTCCTCGTCCTTTTTGACTTCTGCTGCTTCCAACCCTTTGAAAAGCTCCTTTGGATCAGTAACAACAGCACTCATCAAGGAATTTAAAGATAAATTTTCCGTTGTCAAAGAAGTTGTATTTTGGCTCTCTGATTTAGCCGTGGTGAGAGGAATAGGGATAAATATATTGCAAAGAGCCTTGCAGAAAGTACAGAAGAACTCATTCGGCGCGTTCATCGTTTCAGCGTCGATAACCTTTTTATTCTGAAACAGTTCAAAACAATGACTATGCATCGAGTGTTGGCAACTGGTAAGTGTAAAGTAGCCAGAACCATCCGCTTTCTGATCTTTCCAAAGGTTATACTGAGAAGCCGCCTTTGGTTCCTTAGCGTTCGCTTCGGATTGCTCTTTGTAAGCCTTGCAGTAGTCGGCGAAATTGCTTCTTGTCAAGAAAGCTAGATAGCCATATTTCTCAGCATCAGTTTTGATAACCTCATGGCAATAATTGCAGATAATGCTGTTTTGACCATTGTTCTCAAGCGTCTCCTGAGGAGAGTCCAGAGTAGTAGTATCCTTAGCTTTCGCCATGAAATTTTGCTGTTTTTTCAGAAATCTCTCCTTTATTTCCCTCTGTTTCTGTAGCATTTTATTGCGTTTATCTTCCGATTCTCCACTCATCTGAGAATTAACTTCAATCTTCCTTTCTTCATTCATCGGATGGTCAAAATCGACCTGATCCTTTAGTTTTTTCTCAATTCGCTCCGTTGCTCCTAGAAGCTTCTCCACGGAAGGAACGTAGTCCTCGAGTTCTTTAGCTGATTTCAATTTGATAATGAGCTTCTCAATGCTTTCCCTGAGAACCTTAAGCGTTGTGAGATCTATCGCTTTCATTAAGTCTTTATATGAAGATTTTTCTAATATCCTCACACAAATCGAAAGGAATCTCAGCACACCAACAACATCGACTTTTCTTTCAACGAAACTGTGGATAATTTCATTTAGCATCTCAAGATCAGATAAAATCCACAGACAACCCGTCCTCTCGACATCGTAGAGGAAAGGAAGAGTGAACGGCTCAGGGCAGCCCAAAATGATATTGAAATTAGCATCTTTTGCGGCGATTTCCTTAAGAACAGACTGCAGCATCTGAGTGAGGCGGGTATTTTTGTAAAAGATTTGCGGGTCAAGGCCTCTGTTCTGCCACTCTTCTCTGAGTCTCAGTTTCTTCGTCTGCTCGCTTACGTTTACGATAGAGTCCAGTACATGTTGGTCTTGCCCGAGAAGCACACAAGGCTTGAGTCCGAGTTCGATCTCCTCAAGCTTCTGGAATGGGGAGATATGGAGATAGTTAACAATCATTTTCTTAGCAATGACATCAAAGGCTGGCTTCGCCTTGTTCGCTGGCTTGAAATAAAGGCTCACTTGCTTCTTATGGATATTCGCATAGCAGCTCTCGTCTCTCACTACGAAAGAAAATACTTCAAAGCAAGTTCTTTTCCATACAAGCGTAAGAGCAGCCGAGTTTGGATCTTTTTCATCGCAGGTATAACTAAGCAGATTTTTCATAACAGCCTTCACTCTGCTCTTGTCTTTTAGCCTCAAAAGACTAATCTGTGCCAAAAGGACCTCATAATCAGCGAAATCGCTTGCTGAAAAATGATACTCATGGATATTCATTAAAAGATCTTTTAATGAGAGAAGACTGTGGACACTCTCTGGGATATTCGCGAGGAATTTGTAGAAAATAAGCGATTTCAATGACTCGTAAAGAGCATCTTCCCATAGAATTTCGAACTCCTCATCGTTAAAAGTCAAGTCAGGGTTCTCCACGATCAAGTAGGAGACCATAGCTCCCAAAGCATGGAACAGGAGAGAGTTCATTGTAATTTTCCCTTGGCCAAATAGAGGGGAATTTTGATCTTTTTCTTTGCATTTTTTGTAGCTAGCAGAGACCAAAACCCTGAAATTCTTGATTATTTTTTGCTTGGCACTGTCATCTTCGATTTTGAATGGATGCGAAAGCAAAGACGACATGATCTCGAGAATTCTATTAGCGAGAACTGCTTGAGTGGAATAGTACTCAAAGCATCTCTCAGCGGTAATATTGGAAAGAAACTCATGCAAATGGAGTCTATCAGCGCTTTGAAAGTCCATAAGTAAAGAGAACAGAGCTTCAAATACCCCAGTTTTTTGCAATGCTGCAATAGAAGGTGTTGGTCGAGCAAATATATAGGAGAGATTCGATGACACAGAGTAAAAGAGCGAAGAGGCGGTGTTGATTCTATCCTTCACTCCAGTGAAATATAGAAGTTTTCTCAACAAGTCGAAAATTTGATTAAAATAGCTACTCTCCACAGCTGCTAAGCTCAAATCATCCGTCATTAGCATCTGGAGGGTCAGACTATTCATCTTTGTTTCCGTGCAATTGAGACTTTTTAATTCCCAAACCGGATTCTGCAGGACGTTGTCATGAGTCCTTTGCTGACTTGAAGCCTCGACTACGTAGGAAAAATAAGCCATTTTAATGTAAGTCGTGGTGAAATATTTTCTAAACTCGTGGTTGACGAACAAATCGAGAAAGAGGTCCTTGAGTACGGCTTGACAATGCTCGTTGAGATAAGTGCTAAATCGAAGTAATAGCTCCAGGATGGTGCAATTGCATGGACCTTTCGTTTCTCTGAAGCTCATCTTTTCAATGTCATCGCAATTGTGCTTAAAGAGCCATTTTTCGCTCAAAGTGGACATTAATAGCTTGCTTGTGAGCAACTTGAAGCCATCAGCCTTCTGGCAGAAGTCCAAGAGCACAACTCCAGCGACGTGGATAAAGTAGCTCTGGATATCGACGTAAACCAGCTTATTGTCCTCAATTAAGCGGAAAATGAGGTATAGCAGTTCAGAGAACGTCGACACGAAGGTCTTTTCTATATCGCTTGGGATTTGAGCTGTCATCTTCATTGCTTTTTCGCTTGAAAACCCTTGATGGCTTGGACAAAACCCTTCTTTGTCCCAAACCGCCGCGTCTCCGCAGTCGCAAACAGCGCCGCCAGTGGAAAGTCGCGTTGCTACTTTGTGTCCTTCATGATTGGCTTTTTCGAAGCACTCTTTGCATTGAACAGTGTTACCGACATTGGTGATTTCGTTTTTCCCGAGCAAGTCGCAGTCGAAGCAGCAGAAGTAAAGTTCACCAGAAGGAAGCAGTTTTCCACAGAGACTGCTGAATGATCCAATGTCCATGATTTTCTCGATGAGGAGTTCATCGGTAGCGTAGCTACCGCGGATGTGTTGTCGAAGCACTAGGACTAGGTTTTGGAGGAAGGGCGTGATTTTCGCTGGAGTGAAATACCTGATCGAGCTATGATCGCTCAAAAAATGAAAAATATCTGAGTCGAGGTGCTCAAATTCGAGTTTGATGTCTTCTGGATGCGGCTGCTGATCGTTGTTGAAGTCAATTTCTTGATTGAGAGGATCAGAGGCAGGTGAATTATCGTCGTCGGATCCGCTGTACATGATTTCCGATATGGCTGGAGTATTTCGAGAATAAAGATACTTATTTTAATTAAGTTCAAGATGAATAAGTGGGTTTTAATTGTACCGGGTATTGAGAGTCGAAAGATGAGCTAGAATGTTGTAAACCACAAGCAACAATGACAGGATGCAAGCGTGTTGATGTTATCATCATCTGCTGAAGAGAGTGTCCAATTAAAGTGGGTATTTCGATGCTCTAGCTCAATTCGGAGCTTGATTTTTGGAAAAAAGAATTGATTCATTTTAACTTAGCACTATTTCATATAGTCAGTCATAAGAGAATACGATAATGAACTTCAAGTCATGAGATCTAATCACGATGAGATTGGAACGCCGGTCGTTCCAATCTGAATATTCTTAGACTAATCTTTCTTTTATTAATTCTTTTCAGATCCCAAACTTAAGAAGTCAAACGAAAAATATGCTATGCTGAAGCATATGAATTAGTTTGGAGTTTTGACAGTTAGAGAATTGCATCTCCAATTGTATGTTTGCATAAAACTTAGGTTAAGCAGCTACAGTAACTTTGTTTTCATTTAAACAATCATTATCATCGAATACAGGCGGCATTGTTGGCATAGGTGAAGAACTACTCACATTATCAAGAAATATACACTTAAGTATTTAAGGAAGAGAGGATATTGTTTAAAATACCTTTGAGTTCTTAAAATTTTTTTATATATATATGACATCTTTGCTCGAGTAGATAATGGCTTAGTATTTATCAGCCTAAACTCGGGGGTGGTTTTGTACATACTACCCGGGCAAATTTGTATTTTCCACATGATACGCTCTTCCAACGCAAAGTGAATAATTGTATTTCACTGAAAAAAATGGAATTTAGTTTATTCTTCCACCTGAACAATAAATATCCCTTTCAAATGATTTCTATACATGAATTTGCAGAACATTACATTATGGAAAGGAACTGTTGCTGCTTTTCCAGTTTCTATTATATAATAATGATTGACCAATATGCTAATTTTTTATGAGTTTATAGTTCCTAAATTGATTCCAAATCAATTCACACCTCTAACAAATAACCCAAAACCGCTCTCTTGCGTATTTACGAAATTTGAAGAATAAATAACCTCCAAACGGATAAGGGTCATCAGCCTCTTAGCCATTGAGTTGAATAACATGGTTGTATTCGTTCATTCTGAAAATTCAAGTGGTTTTATTAGCTTAACAATTGATTCTTCAAGTGGAAATTTCTGTTCATTAGGGTTGCCCTCATTCTATGCAATTTATCATGAGAAAACAGAAAAATCCAAAGCCATGCTCTTTGCATTGGAATGATTGGAGATTTCTGTCAATGAGTACTGCCTTACAAAAATAGATTTTCCTTCCACTAGTCCCAGGTAAATGTGTTATTCTTCAGGGTCTCTGATGATAAATAGAAAAATCCATATCTTTGAGTCACACACAACAACATTACTGAGAGCATATTATTGAGCTTGCAAATCATAATAAAGGAGTCAAAATGATATCATGCACTTGTAAAAGGGGATAAGGGTATATAATAATTAATGAAGTTGCAAAATGACTCTCAAGCATCATAAGAGCGCAAAACCAGTTTTATCTTAATTAGATAGGTTCTTCTACGTACTTCCATCCCGTCAGAAAGTTCATCTGGCATTTAGGAACCGTTTAGTGAACAGCTTGGAGCTAAATTTTTCGAGTTTGTTGGTTTTTTCATTCACACCGCTTGAAGGTAATTGCTGTATGCGTAAATTTTTGAGATAAAAAGTGGCCGCAGCATTACTAGGTACACAACAGCCTCCTCGTGCGTTTTCAAAACTCATGATGCTTCCTTAGATTAAATAGCTTGCGACTTTGTTCTCTTTCTGAGATTTAACAAATATTTGAAACCCTCAACTCAATTTATTATATATTGAACTTACCAAGCTGGCAGGATAGATGCTCATTTCATTCGACAACGCCTGTGAAGCACTCTCTACGAACATGCCCAATACTCGAAAGATAAGAAGAACCATGAACATTATTTGCAATTATTTTAATCAAATTTATCTCAATTGATGCTGGAATTCCCTAATTCATAGAATCCTGAGAAAAATGGAACATGATGATATTGAGCATATAAAGGTAATAACATATATACCGTGGCTATAAAGCTTGATAACCGATGATTTACAGGACTTATCACGTCTAGAATACTATGAATATACTTTTGCAAAAATAGTTCGAGTCGATGGACTCAACTCCTTTCAAAACTTAAAAATCTTTTCGATAAAAGTGACTCTTCAATATCCTTCTTTGTCAATCTTATCAAATCCCAACAACTTTTCCAAGTCCTTTTTGAAATCATTAAATTCCTACACATTTATCATCAGATCGCGTTCTACACAATCAACACTTACCGACATCAATTCTTCGAGGCTCTTCGGCCTTTGAAAACTCTCATTACTTCCATAAAATGGACAGTACTTGTTCATCATATAGCTCACACTTTCACTAAAAGCAATCAAATCAACCGCCATCACATTTGCTAATTACTTCATAGTATCGAGCTGTGCATAAAATTCCTCTTCCGCGAAGCATCCCTCGCTGGAGTAGCCAGAAGGGTTCACTTCAATCGATTCTTCTTCGGAAATTTTTATTACTTTGGTCTGAGGTGATATCGTCGACTCCTCATCAGATTGGGAAGGCTCCAATATAGTTTCAGTCACTTCCCTTGGTCTTTTTTGGTTCCTGTTTATATTCTGTAACAGATCTCTGAGAGTTAAGCTTAGGACTCATCCTGAAGGAAGGGACATACCTGCGGCCTTTCTGAAAGAAAGGATGCATGTAAATTAACTTACAATGCTCTTTTTCCCTGCAGATCTTATGAAATTCATACATGTTAAGCTAGAAAATGAGGAGTTGATTAAGGGGAAAATCATGAAATTTTACCTGCCGAATAAACGAATTCATCTTCGAATGCTTATAATAACGCGGAAGAACGAAGTTCTCAAAGGAGTAGGGGTCTAATATTTTAAGATAAGTCCCATCCTCGCTCCAGCAAATAACATCCGAATACTCTCTTGTCTTTGGTTTTTTTAGAAAAGATGAAAGGAAGAAAATAAAGGTACCCCGAGGATATTGTAAAGATTTTCCAAGAAATTGGATTTGTACTTCTTATGCTGCTTGCGTGGGGGTCGTCCACTGGTTGTTTGCATGGCAGAGAGGGATCTATAGCTTTAATTGACTAAGAAAAGGATTATTAAAAAATATAAAATTGCTGTGTGGACTGTGTGGAGCACTGGCGATTTTTTTGATTTCCTTTTGGAATTTGGAAAAAAAACTGTCTGTACCAATCATTCCAATTATACAATTAATTCTGAATAAAAACTTTTTTTTTTCAGCTTCTGAATTATTTCAGGGTCTTACTGGGACTTCTGGTTAGAGATGTTCCATGAGCAAAAACAAATCAGCTTTCCTAATACACTGCTATCGCAAGTTGACCCAGATAGGTTTCAGCGGGAAAAGTTGGCATGACTAGCTCGCTGTGGCAAGTTCCATTTTCCTTCAGTATCGAAGTTCACAGAAGAACACGATTTGCTGGGTTTTTCCTTACAATTAAAAATGCGAATAAAATCTACAGACACTCAAAAAAGGAACACAGCATAAATCATTATAAATATTTTGTTTTGAACAACTATCAAAATGTTAGCTATTCTTATTAATTATGCCTAATTATTCACCTAGTGCTCGCTGTGTGCATGATTTATGCTTGTGTCTGGAACATTACCACGCACAGTAAGGTTTCGACTTAAATTCTATGGCTATATTCAGTCAGTAAGCACATAAAAGGCATTGCTTGCAATGGGATAATGCATATGCCTACTTAAGTTCTCCATTAAGAAGGAGTTGAAAAGCTGTATAGCTCTTGTGATTGTTAATCCGTGAGACTCACTGAAGCAGAATTACCCATGGGTGAGGCAAAACACTGAGAGAGAGAGGCAAAAAAGAGGAAAAGCTCATTTTGCAGATAAATGCATCCATTCAAAACAGAAATTTGGCTCTGGTTTAGATTCATTCAATTATATCGTCAGCATCATAATGGCTCCTTAGAGAAGGAACGAAGTGTGGTGATGCGCTTCAGAAGGAAAAGTTTTTAAGCGAAGAAGGGAATGAATTAAAAGTTTGAACCCACTTTACAAAAACAAATTCTCAACTTCGCATAATTAAATTTTTTTCGTTTAAAAGCTTCATTAAAAGTCGAAAATAAAAAATTGCCAGCCTTTCTACGGAAACGGTCTCAAACGTTCTTTACAGGAATTAGATTGGTTATTAAAATTAGACTCACTGATAAATTTGATAAACCCAAGTTTAGAAAGTTGCAGTGCACAGATTTTAGAAATTTAGCTCACTGACACACTCCAAAGATAATTATTTATTTATAGAAAACTGAATTAGCTGTGTATTCTTCAAAATGCATTCTTTACGAAAATCACAATAGTTACGGCCGCTCTTGCTTAGAATATCGCAAATAGGAGGGTAAGTCTGCACTTTGGGTTAGTTGGCACTCAGATTCCGTAGGCAAGCTTGGAATAGTGAGAACAAGTAGTAGAATCTACACTCTAAATGTGAATCATTAGCAATGTCTGCGTCAAAGCTGCACTATTTCCTCAAAGTATTTCCAGACACTTGAGAGTAAATAGAATTCCAGCATTGTCGATAATAAACAGTATCTTTACTTGAACACGCGCAAAACCAGAGCTCCTCTGAGCGGTTTTTGGTTTCTGTGTTTCCTTAGGATTTCTTAATGCTGGCTGCTTCATGAAAACTGAAACGCCTAAAAAAAGAAACTTCTTAAGAAACATTCGGAAAGAAAATTTACACAGCAGAGACAGGTAGTAGTGACCTTCCCCGTGGTTTCAAGAGCTAACTCTTGGATTTCTTTACATATTTACTGTGGCCGATTGTAGGAATCGGGAAATAACAAATTTGAGAATTTACATTGAGCGCTTCCAGCTAAATCAACAATCTAATAAATCCCAACTGGATAAAATTTGAATAAACGAAAATAGTTAATCTTATATAACTTGCTATCGCGACCATGACTCCAACAATTTCCTATCTCCAGGCTGCTGCTGAGAGACACTCTCTAAGAAACATTTCTGTCTGCAATGTTTTGATTTCTGAGATGACGAGATACATGCGTGAAAATTGTAGTCTAACAATCATGAGAAAAGGCAATTCCTTAGGAAAAAATGGTTTAGAGTGCCAAGCAATGTCTAGTTTATTAGTGGGACTCCTGCTTGAGGTGAATTCAGAATTCCTGAAATTGAAAGCATATATAAATGCATAATTTTATTAAGGCTTCGAAAATATAGAACGCTGGCACTTAATCAGTATATTTACTGGCGTAGTGCACAGTCAATGGGTACCACTGGAAGCCTTTCTAATCTAGTTGTGCCAGGATTTTTGCTTGTTGCCTCTGTGAGCCATTTCCTCGCTGGTGCTTCTCAAATTATCTGAAGTTGAGTAAGATGCGTTCTGGCTAATTGACACAGCTCTTGTGACGCTGTCTTCTGTTGAAAGCTGTGAATATGGACAATCGTATCGGTGGTCTAACTATTTTCAATCGAGATTCTAGCAAACACGCAAAGAAATTGCCATGGATTCTTCCACTGTTACTTATAAATTGAGTTACTAGTTGAATTCTTTCTTTTAAACTCTAAAGCCCGAATAAGCAAGCACTGCGGTTCTATTTCTAATAAAATTGACTCTTTATGAATGATACATAAGATTCATGGGTTTTGGCCCTGTGCTAAGCTAATACAGCTCTTCAACGAGAGACAAATTACAGGAAGTGGTGAGTCAAGTGGAGGTTTTTTGAATAAGTCAATAACTAAACTCAAATGACTGGAAAAATGTCGTATATTGGTAAAAGTATTTCCATTATATTACAAATACCCTCGAGCAAGTGCTTGGAGTGATTCGAATAGCAATGAATCCACTGTTAATGTGGCAAAATCATTGAGAATTCAATTTGGATATTCTTTTTAAGAAACTTGAAGAGAGAGAGATACTTTTGACTTAATTTCGAAGGCTAAGTTCAAAAGCAGATAACAAATTGGTATGGAGAATCAAATATACATCTCTTTGGTTTGAAAGCTCTAAGATCATAGATATTGAAGAAAAATCCATCGCAATTATTCTCTGATGGTCGATGAATGAAAAAAGAGAAGGTATTTGAGAAGAAAACCGATGAATTTCCCACAAGAAAGATGTTGAACAAGATTCGCAATGAATCAGAATGCAATTTCATCTCAAAATCATTGAACAAGTTCGCAATTTGTGTCTTTCATTTTGAGCATTTTGAAGGTGGGTAGTCAAGCGGAGTCTGATTCTTTGGATAGGATAGCAAACCACCATCTGGTAGGTAGTGATAACGTTAACTTCGAGAGAAAAGCATCCATTAATAAGGGGCAATGAAAAATTGTGCTAGCTCTGTTAATGGTTCAATGCTCACTTTAAGAATTTCGCAGTTGAGAAAAATGCTCAGTGTCTCCTGGAAGGCTCGGTGGCAATGGTGATCCGAGACACTTCAAAATAGCAATGATTTGAGGCTTTTTAAATGGAGATTTGATTTATGTCCATGAAAACCGTTGAGTCGCAGAATTGCAAGTATTAGAATTATTTATGTGCAACTGTGCAATGAACAGTAATAGAAAAGAGACCTGATTTGTCGTGTCTTGAGGCTTTTTACAATGCGCTGAACAATGAATCTTGGTGGTTCATATGAGATATTTTGAATTTTAATCGCTTTTCTTGGACAAAACTTCGCAGACTCATTTTATAAAATTGTTGATGGATTACTGTTTATTAACACTTCCAAAACGAAGCCAAAAGGAAAGACAACTGAGATATAATGTGTTATTTCATTTGTAAGCCAAGAATAATTGCAAAAAACAGATATAATTCATCCTTGTAAATATATTTCTGTCAAATTGGATGTGCAAACTATAAAAGCAAAATTTTCTTATTGAGATAAATGCAATCATAAAAGCAAATTTAAAAAAAACCAACGTATACAAACCCATCTCTACTTCAACCCCGTTCGTGAAACTTGCTATTCAACGTCTTCTATGATATTTCTACGAATATTTATAACAAATTCTTTCGTACATTAATAAGGTTCTCAAATCGTCGCCCATCTTACCCAAATATCTCCAAATGGCTCAAATCTCAATTGATTTGATAAGTTCTTATCGTTCTTTTCTTTCAGAGTGCCAGCCTATTTCTCATAATTTTTCTTGGTTCGTCTTTAAGAATGATGAAAGTGAGTCCTATTGCGAGAATATTCCTCAGGAACTTTATTGAATACATGGAAATTAGCTAATGTTAAGCAAGTAAGTTTGCTGCTTTCATTTTGTTAGTTATAGATTTGTTTGTACTGAGTCAAAAATACTAAAGAAAAAAAATTAATGAACCAATTTTCAGAAAATAGAATCCACAATTCATAGACGATGGAACTGATGGGCACCCTGTTGGCTCAAGTTGAGCCTAGGACATGATTTTTGAACAAGACAAAGCAAGAGGAAATTAGCTTTACTTACGTTAATTAACTCATAAATATCGGTTTACGTTTCAAAAAACGGGTTTGAGTAATTTAACCAAGTGATAGAAATAAACCTTTTGATATTTAATAAGCATTCTGAATATTCCTCTCAAATGAAAGTGCTTTCGGTGTTTGCAGAAGTGTTTCTTGGTGCCCTCTTCAGCTTACCTTGGCTGATAGCTTATTTCGTGATTTTTGACGACGTGGATGCAACTGAGTGCACAGGCATTCCATATCAGTTTGGAGAATTCGCTCGGTATGCTTACCTCGCGGCGGCTATTGTATCTTGTGTGATAATACCCATCATGCATCTCTGGCATGCAATTGAAAAAACGCAGTGGCCGCATTGGATTAGAAAGGCGGAGCATGCTTTTCTCTTTGGAGTGTGGCTCTATGCTGTTATCGCACTTGCTCACAGAGGTGATTGCCAAGCCACATCTTATATTAGGTTAATTTGGGCAACGGTTCTGTTCCCTATTGTGGCAGGCCTGCTCGTTTGCTGCTGCTTGGGTATATTCACGAAAGGAGGAGCTGGAGGATATCGCGAGATTAAGCAGGATCCATTCGAAGAGAAAATCTAATCAAGTTTCCGCATTTATATTTTATTGGTTTCCTTGAGAGTGTTTGCTATTCATTTCTATGGAGGTGGTGATGATGATGTATTTTTTGTACCTTTATAACTTTTCTAATCAAAGTTGATGAAATGGATATCAAACTTTACATGACTTCGAATCGACCGTATTATTAGTTCACGCTTGTTTAACGCTTTCTCATGGATGAAAAATCCTTATTGAGATTTATTCTTTTGCAACTAATAAATCCTCACAGAATAAAGGTTTTACATGTCGCATCATCACATACATTAACCTTTAAAACTGGTATTCGTTCGTTCCAATTCGACTGGATTTTTTCATTAACTCAAGAGATTCGAGGTGTCAGGCACGTACTCTGGACTCCCATCATTACATTTTGGACCTAAAATTTTGACAAATAGTATTACTCTGAAGTTAATTCTGAAAAGTCCCGGGAAAGCATTTCTATGACCTTTTCGCCAAGGTGTTTCAGGTATTACTTTCGGCCGATGATCTGAGACTACTGGAGGAAATAAAATAGCATCAATTGAATCTCTGAATAATAAACTGATCCAAAGAACATATTATTTGTTTATTTTAAATGACTGTATGCTAATGTCAGACTCGCTCTCTCAAGGACCAAAGAAACCCAGAAGTTACAAAAAATACAAGTCCAATTTCTTGGAGAACCTTGCAGCGATACTTGAAGTAATGTTTTTCCCTTTCCTCCTTAAACAATGCCATGAAGACTAGTGACTATTCGCATCTAATTTGCTGGAGTGTCGATGGCAGCTTTTTCAAGATACTGAAACCTCAGGAATTCGCTGCAGAAGTCTTGCCTCATTTCTATAAGCATTCAAACCTTGACTCATTCATTCGGCAGGTATCTTACGTCTTGATAAAACCTTCTCATTGCTCACTGCACTACAATTCACATTGCGAATTAGCTTAATATGTATGAGTTCGAAAAAGTTCGATTCCATCAAGAGGTTGACGCTTCTCTGCCTGCTTATCGACATGGATTATTTCAAAGAGGGCGAAGGTAATCTCATTCGGTTTTTAATTGAATGGTAATCTTCATTTTGTAGGGATTTAATGGAAAAGATTGAGAGAATCAAGCCAGCCAAAAAGACGAAAGAGAAGGAGGATGCTTTTAATGAAACGGAGGCTGCTATTAGTGACAGAACCTCGAAAGAGTTTGAAGTCTTAGAAATTTATCAGCAGTTCCGCTAACTACTGAGATAGGCACCGAGACAAAAAGTTATTCGAGTATCTAAAACAGAGTCAATCAAGGCTAACGAGGCCTCAATTAATGAAGACACATGCCCTACTTCTAGTCCTAAGGACGCAAGCTACTGGGCGAATTTCTTCAAAGAAAACTTTTCTATTTCGAAATAAAAAATAGCGCAGATGGAGTAAGTTTTTCTTGGCCAAAAATCTTTATTTTTTCAATGGTGATCAGTGTGATCGCAGATTTCTTTAGAAAGAAATATGGAGAGGTACCAGAAGACTTGGTAGACAAGTTTGAAGCGCAAACAGTCGAAGGAGTAAAAGCAGTAGACATTTTCCTTGCAAGTTTATCATTTTAATCTGAATAAATAACCACCATAGACGTACTCCGAATTCAGAAGCGATGTTTTTAAGTTATTGGGATTTGACAAGATTGACCAGGAGTGATATTTAATTAGCTAGTGAATTGAATCGTTTTGCAATAGTAATAACATTATTATGTGTTGAATTTTGTTGATGATGCATGTACATAAGATATATGCTGAAAAATATCTTTGATGAAAGATTTTCAATGTATTTTTATTTCCACAAGATCAATTCATCTATAAACCCCATATTCAGTTCTTTCATCCATAATGGTAGCAATATGAAAGAATCAGCTTTCTTCGTTTATTCACAATAGCATTTCTTGAGAATCCAAGTAATTTACAAAAGAATCAATAAAAAATTTGAATCAATTATTCTCCAAGAACACGAACGAGGAAACAAAATAATTAAAACCGTCTCAATAGACTACTTTCCTAGTGAAGCCATGCTTCTTGCTAACTCACAATCTATCAACAGGTGCCTTACCTTAAAATTTAAAATTTCAAAGCTAAATCACTTGAAAATTCCTGCGCGGTGTAGCTCTCGGAGTAATTCGAAGGCTTCACCACCAAAAAGCCCAAAAACGTCCTCATAAAAAATATTTCATAATCCTGACAGATCTCCGGGATGTCCCCATAATGCTCCTCTTCAATTTCAATATTATCGATAATCGAACCTCCATCTATGCTCTGCTCCACGGGATAAATGCTTCTAAAATTTTTCAAACTGAGGGCTTTCATGGATTTTCTTCGATAAAAATCTGTCTTTACAAAGAAAACGCGCTGGAAATGCGAACTATGATAGACACTCATCTGCGGCTGGTCTCGCAACATCATAATTGGTTTCACATCGCTTGATTGATAATCCAAAATTTTATAATTTTCACGGTTTTCATGCGTTCTTTGGGCAATTAGAATGATCTCTTCTATGGGATCCCACCCTATGAATCTCGAAGAAATCATCATTCGCCGATCGAATTTCATTAGCTTTGTATTTTTGACTCCAATATTATCAAATTCAAGCAGCAAGTAAGAAGAGAGCCCTCTAAGTAGCACTGTTTTTGTCTTAAGACTGTAGTCCAAGCTCAAAAATTTGTCTTTTAAATCGTGCTCAGCACTATCGAAAAGCACTTCGCAACAGGTTTCTCGGTTCACTCTAGAAAGAAACACGATCTTTGGGCCTAGAATGACCACAGACCCAAATAGATGAGGAATTTCAACGAAATCGATTGAACTTCTGATCTGGGGTAGCGAACTGGTGATATTCAGACTTTCACATATTTCGGCGAGATTGAATGTGTACAGAAGCTTAAGGGAAAGGAGGCTTCGGACTTCTATCTCCGGCTTTGATTCATGATAAAATAAGAAGACTCGTGATTCTTGGGTGATTTTAATCAAGCTGCGTGAGTTAAAGTTACTTTTGGGCACGCAGATTTTGAGCGATTTGATCAAAGTGGATTTTCTCAACTTCACGAGAATGAACCACAGAGTATTAGGTCCAGTAGTGGTCAGTACGATGGCTAAATCTAAAATCCCTGGTTCTTGGATCATGATGGGTCTGCCAAAATCGCCGCAGCTCGATTCTTTCATGATAAGCACTTTGTTGTGTGCAGGATTAGCAAAGACAAGGCCGACTTGAGGGTTAGGGTTTTGGAGTTTCCTTGTCTGGATAAACAAGCCATCACTACTATCTGGATCAAGCGCAAGAGCCATGTTTTTGATATGACGTGTGACGAGTAGCGGATGTTGACTGCAGAGTTAATTCTTTAATTGAATGAATTCTATCGAATCCTCTTACTACGCACTTAATCAATTTTCAAAATGGAAGAAATAGCATTTATTCATTGCGTATTGACAGCAATAAGTTGCTTCGTATAGAAATGCAGAAATCCAATAAGAATCCTGTTTGGAAACGGATAATATTCATGTAGTTAAATTAGCAAACCTTGATAAACTAGCGAGGTTGAGATAACCACTTTGTCCAGTATCATCAGCCTAAGGAACGGCGAGGTGCGATATCTAGCTCCTTTGATGTTGAAAATGAGTTTTAAAGCCGCTTCGGGCTGTAAATAAAGAGATAGCTATTTCGCTGTTTATAGCTGAAAATAATGCTTCACTCAACGATCCTTTTGCAATACAATGGGTGTTTATGGCATTGTCAGTGGGAGGCAAGTGAGGAAAAAAAACTACTAACAAAGGGTTTAGAAAGTTCCAAAACACTCTAAAATTATCGTTCTAAGATAATTCCTTTAAGAATTTTCCAAGTTTGATAGAACTAATAATTTGAAAAACAATCAAGGATAACGTGAATAGGTTAGCTAAGAATGCCACGTTCCATCACTAAAATGCGTTTGCGGGATGTCTTTCCCTATTGCATCCAAACAAGTCTCTACTATCCATATTTCTCTTTGTAAACGATTCAAAGTATCCTTGGATAATTGATTAAATCTCATGAATCACAGGCCTGATCAGATTTCATAAATTTCCTCGCAAATTGGTTACATTCAAAAAAAACCTGCAGCAGTGCTTGTAACACGAAATGCTCAAACAAAACGAAAAATTCCCTGAAAATTGCTCTCATCGGTGCGGCTTTTCAATCTTATAACAAACAAATTGTAGGATTCTGAAAAATGCTCATGTCCTTTAAAATATTTCTTGTCTACCTAGAAATATGTGATTATTACAACGAGTAATAAACGTCTGAGATGTTCTGATTCACATTTATTGACACGTCATTCAAGTCACTTATTTCAAGCAAACTCCAACCTATTATTTCCAAATAATTCTCACCATTAGTAAAAACAAAACCTAAATGAACCACCAATTCGATCCCAATGACCGTATCCAAAACATGATTCACATGGAATATGGCACTATTGAAGACGAAATCCAAAGGAAAAGCCGCCAACTCAAAAGGCTTTGCTACTACGCACTCTATCATTGCAAATACTTGCCTTTTCTAATCTACTTCGTCACCTCCGTCGAAACGTCACAAACATGTCTGCTCCTCTCAGACTGGGACAAGCCTATAAACTATCAGAATTCTCCCTCAACGAGCGAAATTCGGCGAAGCAATCCTTTCGACGTTCTAATAGGTGCGACTTTGAAGATCTACTTGATCGTCGATCTGCTCTCTATTGCAGTCTCACTCATATTGGCTCTCTGGTTGAAACAAGATTGCAAGGCTTATCGCGGAGCATTGATATTTATATTCTATGTCCTCGTTGTGGGGCAACTCCTGCCTCTTATGTTCGTAACAATTATGACAGTGAGCCGAGGGTTTAAAATATGTGCTGGAGATTACTTGACCTCGGACGAGCTGGACCAGCCAGCAGCTTCGAAGGTCTTCTTGCCTCGGCGAGCAGCTTTCTTAAGAGTTCTGTTCTATTGCGCTTGGCTTCAAATCGGTGCTATTACTGGCTATTTGCTTTATTTGTTGGTTACTTGGTGTATCTCGAAATCTAGAGGGAAACAAGAACCTCTCCTCGAGAAAGCAAAATCTAATTAAAAAGCCGGAGCACTTCTTCGGATGCCCTAATCTCGTTTCTTTTCATATAATTAGACTCAGAGTAAATTCTGTTTCAGGATTCATTTCTCTCTAAACCCAGGATTGAATAACTATTCTTTAACATATCCAAAAACTAGAGGCAAAAATTTTAAATGAATTTCAAAAAAACCAACTCGAATTTAGCATTAGCACTCCGCCTGACTAATAATTCACTCATAGTAATGTTACTTTAAATATTTGTCAATGATCCGCCTTAACTCGCCGACGTCCAGTGGCTTAACCACATGATGAACCGCACCAGCATCCAAAAATTCTTGCCATTTTTCCTTAGTAGTATAAGCGGTGCATCCGATTATGTTTAACTTCCAGGGACTTTCGAGCTTCGCGTTCCAACTCACTAATTCTCGGCAAGTCTCAAACCCGTCTTTTACCGGCATATTTCCGTCCAGCAGTATCACTCGAAATCTCGAGCAGGTCTCCGAGCATTGTTTCGCCTCTTTTACAATGCGAAGGCACTCGATCCCAGAAAGCGTTGATTCGAATGAGATTTTCATCGAAGCGAGGATAGTCGTGAGCGTTAGGACATTGAAACTGTCATCATCGACGACCAAAACGTGTGGACAGCCACAGTAAAGCTGCTTTTCATTTCTTTTAATTCCGCTTTCCTGAAGCTTCAAACTCTCAATTGGCTTACTTCCAAACGAAAAAGCCAGAGGCTTCCCATCCTCCTTATCAGGGCTCGCAGATTTTTTGTAAGGACTTAAATTTTGAAGACTCATGTCCTTGCAAGAAAAAATATAATTCGTCGTTTCCGGCTTATCTTCCTCTAGGTACTCAGAGCTATTATATTCATCGAGATCAATGGCATTTTCATTATATAACGCAAGGGGTTTTTCATCACCTTCCTTTGGCTTGAGGGCCAAAGGGGTTTTGGATTCGGTTTCTAGTACGGCATCTTTCACCCAGACCTGACCAGAAGCTCTTAAGGGCTTGACAGAAGGAAGCGCCGACTGAATCGCGGTTCCAAACGCTGTACGAGACCGGAGGATGAACGAGCATTTGGTACCTTCTCCCCATTTCGATTCGAATCTCAATCCTCCTTTGCTCGCGTCTTTAGGTCCCAGCATAACAGCAAGAGAATTTGAAATCGAGAGGCCTAAGCCGGCTCCGGTTGAGTTGTTAGCTGCCTTTTCGCCCAGATCAATCTTTTCGAACCTCCTCATTAGTTTCGGCAGATCTTCCTCCTTGACTCCGATCCCTGTATCCTTGACTGAGATTTTCACCAGCCCACCCGGCTCAAGAACCGCCTCGATAGATATCGACCCTTGGAGAGTAAATTTGTAGGAATTACTTAGCAGATTTAAGATTATTTGGGTTAGTCTATTGGGATCCGTCCGAATTTTGGCTGGGATCCTGCTGTCAATGGAAAGGGTCAGAACGAGTTTCTTTTGCTGACATTGATGTTCAAATAAGTAGTGACATTCTTGCAGCACCTTCCGGAGGTCGATAACCTGCGAAACTAGCCGGAGTTTCTTCTCTTTTATCTGCGACATGTCCAAAATATCGTTCACAAGGTTCAGTAGCAATTTCGCGCTTTTAAACGCTGGAATGAGCAAATTCGCCTTTAATTGCTCCGGGATCAGCTCCGATTTCAGCGCCTCGTTAACCAGATTTATATTACTATTGATGGGCGTGCGAAGTTCGTGGGAGACTGAAGCAAGGATCTCGTCTTTGTACTTCGACGCCTGATGTAATTGAGATAAGAGCTGGAATTCTGGCGCTTGTCGAACGACCATCAATATGCATTTCTTCCCTTGATAATGGACGGTTTTCAACTTGATTTCAATGCTCTCCTCTGACAGGTCCTTTTCCCTTGAATCATTCGTGTCTTCATACTTTTTGAACTTGCCTAGATAGACGATACACTCGTCTCCTTGCTTCCTCTGAGATTCACCATCGTCTACTATAATCGGCAGCATAGATTCGCTTGGATCTTGAACCGGCGGGGGATCGCTTAACTTCTGTGCGAATTCTTCCAAGATAGTTCTTAAGTCCTGGGTTGGTGAAGACTCATTGTCAGCGCAATTTTCGTATTTCCTTCGCAGTTCAACAAATTTCAGAAGAAAATCTTTAGGTCTCCCATAGCTGCTATCTCCCTGCGAAAAACATACATTGAAGCACTTATTGTAGTACAGCTGCTCCAGCGAGGCGTCCAATACGACGATGCCTTCAGGAATAAGGTTCAATATTTCTTTATGTACCGAGTCCTTTTCCTCTAGACTCATCTTTTGCTGAAACAGTTTCCTAAAGGATCTATCTTCGAAATAGGTGAAAATACCTGTAAATCCCAAAACTAAAAGGAACCTGAGCGTCGTTGCAGCGTTTTCTAGAACGGAGTAGCGCTGACTCGCCCAGCTGTTGATGATTAACGCGATAATTGTGATACAAATTAAAACGAAAAAAGAATTCCACCGACTGAGAATCAGCTGAAACCCCAAAAAAAGCAAGAGGAACTCGAGTCCAGTGACGTAATAAAGATAAGGCGTATCACTATCTTCGTTGAATAACTGAACGAGCGCGTAAGTAATCGGAAGAGCGAGGAGCAAAATGGTTGAGCGTCGAAACGCGATGAATAAGATTCGGAGACATTTATTCGTAGTCGGGATCTTTGTTGAGTGAGTTAGAGCGAACCCGAAAGCTAGCGGATAGAAAACTGTGCCGACGGCCCAAACGATCGAATAAGTATAAGGAGAATTTAGGAAAAGCGTGACAGCGAGTCTGATAAGGCAGTAGAAGACCAAACAAACCTGAATATAGCGCAAATGTTCTCTAGATTTTTGATAGCAGTATGTAGCGAGCTCTTTTTGGAAGTCAGTTTCGCTGCCTTGAACTACCATGCTGAATTTCATGGAAACTTTTATTTTTTTATACTCCGACTTTTATACTTGAGCGTATAGAAATAAACGGTTAAGATCAGAGTTAAATTCATTAAAATATTGCTTATACTTTATTGAAATATGAGATAATATCTTTTGTTGTTGTTGAGAAAAGCCAATTAATGCTGGATTACATGAGCTCAGAAGAAAAATAACAATCATCCCTCAGGATCCAACCCTTTTGATAGGAACAATTAGGTTTAATATTGACCTTTTCGACGGATTCAGCGATGAAAAATAATTGATAGTTGAAAAAGGTTCAAATATGGAATGCTCTCAAAGAGCAAGATGAAGGCGAGGTGATTAGTCATCATGGATCTAAGACTAAAAAAGAGAAAGCAGCTAAGAAATCTAGTAAACAGAAGAGAAAAAAAATGGCAACACTGCTTTAACTGAAGAGAATCAACCAATCACCATCGTGACTGATAAAGATACAGAGATTAAGGGTTCTCGTAGGCTAAACCTGATGGTGGAAGATGGCGGTTCGAACTGTAGTTAAGGGCAGAGACAATTGATGTGTATGACAAGACAGAAACTCCAGAGTACTTTTGATGGATGAAGCAACCGCAAGCGTTGATGAAAAGACTGATCGTCTCTTCCAAAATATGATCAAGACAGAATTTAAAGATACCACCGTCATCACTATCGCCCATAGATTGAACACGATAGTCCAGTACGATAAAATACTTGTTCTTGATAACGGCAATATTGCTCAATTTGATACCCCTCTCAACCTTTTAGATCAAGAAGGTGTTTTTTCCAGCTTGATTAAATCCAATGGGCCTGATTTTGAAATGAAAATGAGAGACCTTGCTATGAATAAAGATTTATAAATGAGTATGAAGACTGAGTTTACAAATATTTGATTTTTCGTAAGTTGTCACAATTCTCGCTTCTCAAAATTAATTTTGAAGAAGAGTCTGCAGCATGAAAAGTATTATGAAGATTGTAAACGTTTTCCTCATTGTGCAGAGGATTGAATTGTTTTGTTCTTGTTGATTACTCACTTCATAATTAAGGCAAAAAGAGTATTGTAGCAAACAATTTTCCATTATTTGTTTCTAATGGAGGTTAAATCTTCACGAACAAAATCAGATATCCTCAATTATGCTTGAGGTCATGCAATATATTTAATTTGGTTCGAGCACCTTTTTTAAGTATCATAGAAATTCACCATTTGTGGATATTTCATTTAACCTTATGCTTTTCGCCCAGGAAATTTGTAGTGTGAGCGTATAATACATTGAAATGATTGCATTAGACACCCATTTGCATGTTTCAGAATCCGCTGTGCGATTGGGATCTGGCGCTATTACAAGTAAAATCAAAGAAAAAAAGTTAGCAACAGGCTATCATCGAAACGCACTGACTTGGGAATTAAAATCTTTGCAACACAATTCTTTTGAATCATTAACGCCTCGAATAACTTAGCCTTCTTATATTCACTGTGTTTAGCTGATTTATGATTCGAAGTTGGAAAGCTTCTTCTTGAGTTTTCGATGCCACTACTTGGTGCCGCAAACTTTGATTACGTTCAGAAGTTTATATTGAAGGAATAAATAACAGGTGGCAGCAATGATAATGAATTGAATTGATATCTAAGCACTACTAATCCAATAAGTTGAGGAGAAAGTTATCCTTTCTTATCTTTCTTGAGAATTGCACCTACTTAACTAGGAAAGAGAGACAGACAGACATGAAAAAGGAGTACTATACGAAAGTAAAAGAAAAACCGATTAAACTGCAAGGAGCCGATTTAGTCGTTTTTACTTATTCCTCTTTCTGAGCTTGCAATTGATAGCGACGCAAGCTTTGCCCTCGTTTTTCTTGGTTTAATATGAATTCTGGGACTCAATAGCGTTTTGAATAAGAATCAAACCTCCGAACCACTCAAAATGCGCAACCAGCTTTGTTGGAAGGTTAAAAATGATAAAATGCCTTGATCACAACAAAAAGAACAAATTTCTGAGATCGTTTTGCTTAATTTATTTCAGGCTAGAGGCATTAAAAAATTCAAGAGCTGAGCAATTGAAAAATTTCTTCTAGGCAGGGCAGTAGTGCCTTTATATACTCTTTCAATCAAAATCTAGACTTTTCAAATGAATTCACATTCTATGAAGGAAAGTGGCCTTCTTACATCATTCCTCTCATCGTTGGTAGTCATGAATCATTTTTCTAAAGATTGTAATTTGGATTTAGACGAGTTCTATGTTACGAGGCACATCAAAAAGCAACTCAAACAACCAAAGATCAAGTTGCGCAATTCAAAGGATTAGTGTGTTTAATTTGATCGAAGAGTCTATGGCAGTCTATGAGAATGCTGCTATGGAGCTGAAAGATATTTTATTGCGGTATCGAATCCGATAGAACCTTTGAATTAACTTTCTGTTCTGGTTGTAGCATCAAAGGAGCCATACAATATTGGGATGACATGGAAGACACGGATAAAGATCTCGAGTATACTAAGTGCATAGAATATAACACTAAATTACTCCAATTGAAAGGGAAACAAGGGCAAGACAGATAACCCAGCTTCAATTCCTCAACTCCTTGCTGATTCAGCAAGCTTTGTTTGTTGAAGGTCGCAAAGAGAAAGTACGCGAGCTAAAGAACATCATCAAAGAAGCTAATCAACGATTAGAAAATCCAGTTTGGAAATTAGATCCAATTTTTCAAAAGATTATTATTGAGAATGAAAAAAATTCTCTTGTTGCTTCAGACAATCGAATCTGATATGTTAGAAAGTATCAGTATGTCGCTCAACTTCTCTGATTAAGATATAACTCATAACAATTCATTATTTAGCTCAAAAGATTCAGGGAGAGCAAACTATTTCAGAAGAGGAAGAGGAAAATTCTCCCACAGACAAATTTCTCCACAATCCAGAGCAGATTAAATGGGGAGTTATCCCAAGGCCAGCCAAATTATTAGAGCAAATAAAATCGCTATTTGACTACATTGGAGATATATGCGTGAAGAAAGAAAAAATCTTAGAAATCGACCTTACGGATGGCTTCGAGCGGTCGTTGAATTCAGCCCCAAAAATTTATTCTGGAAATTTGAAAAAAATTCTTTCTGCAATTTTTGAAGACATTGAAAAATCACTCAGAGAATTTACAGAGCCAGTGATAGAATGTAATAAAAAGCTCAATCAAGAAATCTTGAGCGCAAATTCAATGATACAGAGCCTACAGGAAGAAAAAGCCCAACTTTTAGAGTTCGTTTACAAGGAAAGTGGACTGCGGGTGGAGATAACAAATCATTCAGAAGGCCAGACAGATGTCAAGTATTGTCAATGTAGATCCAGAATTGAGCACAATTAAATCTGAAATAATGCAACCATCTGAAATCCAGCTCGAAAATTCCCAGCTCAAGTAAGAGACTAATGCTCTTTTAAATGAGACTTGAGCAATTAAGCAAAGACTTGAGCAATTAAGCAAGGACTTGAAGCCGATCTCTAATCTATGTAAAATGCAATTGATTGTAAATTTTCTCATTATTGAACTTTTGAAATTCTTTGCTGTTGTCTAGTTTGATGAATAAATTGCCAGCTCCCATGCTACTGTTTCGGCTTTGAAATTAATCTATCTTATTCGATTTGTAAAAAAACAAAATTGATGAGCAATCGATTTCTATTCGGATTTTTTTGTTTTGAAATACTTTTGAGACTCTTTGTTCAATGAAACGAAGACAAAGTTGCTGTAAACCTTGCTGAAATTCTTTAGAGAGAAGTAAGCTCAATACGAGGGTTGTAATTAGATATTCTGTTTGAAAAAAATTTGGAGGGTTTCTGTTCAATAGAAGGAAGACTAAGTTGCTAAAAACGTTTCTGAAATTCCACAAAGAGAAGTAATTTTTTTTAGGTGCTACCATTTCAAATGAAATAAAAATTTACAAATTTGGTGTGATATTGAGAGTTGGATGTTGATAGCTCACACTAATTATTAAATAAAGTTAAGTCAGCGATTCTAGGGTCTTTCCCATATGGATAAACAGCCAAACATCTCAAACGACCCGCTTCCCAGGAAAAAGTTCAAGAATAAAGGTTTGCTGTTCGACGAAACTGAGTATCGGAAGGATTTCTATAGCATTGTCTTTGAAACACAGCCATTATTCAAAGATCTCTCAGAATTTACTTTTACCCAACCCGACAGCTCTCAACCGAATGACGACACATATCAACGCGTGTTTTGCAGCAAAGTCAAGGCGTTCATTAAAGATCGTCTTGCTTCAAGACTCGCGCAACTCCAACAAAATGAATCTTATGACAATAATGCTATTCAACAGCGGATCCTCAGCTACAAAGAAGGATTTAAGTCATTACGACGCTTTATTGAGAGGCTAAATGATAGTTCCAAGCGAGACCTTCTGGAAAGTTACTTCAATGTCCCTGAACTCAATGTCGCACTACATCAATATCTTGCGAAAATTTACTATTTCTTAAACATTGCTTCCTTGAAGGAAGATTTGTGTACATATTATGATGTCGACGAAAAGGAATGCTTATTCCAGCTTATATCAGGTGATCATAACCCTGAAAAATTGCTAGAAAGCGTGACTTTCAATGAAGATCGTTACCAAAATGACCTTACCGAGTCAGCGCTTACTAAATTTTTGAAGGCAAAGAAAGTTTTTCAAAGACAATGGGGACAGAATCTGCATTTGCTTCTTGATAAACTCAGCGATAGTGAATTGGAAGAGCTCATCAACAATGCGTTTCGAGCGGAGAGAAGTTTGAGGCTGTCATTGTTTACACGGAATGAACTAAACTTGCATGTAGAGAATATCTTTGAGAAAATCCAAGGCGAACTTAAAAGAGTGATTGAGGAAAACAAGGGTTTAGTACTTAAGAACTTAGAAGAAAGCGATAAGCGAAGGCAAGATATAGAAGCAATAACTGCAAAAGAGAAGAAATACGAACAGATTTGCTTATTTAACGAGTCAAAAACGAAGAACTTCATGAGCTCTCAGTCAGTTAGTGAGTACGAGGTTTATATGGATGAATATGTGCGATTGTTCAGTCGGTTGCTAGACAATGAAAATGAAGAAAAGTTGATTATTCATCTGCTACAACAAGTAACCCCTCACTCGCAAGTCGGTGGTAGAGAAACCTCATTGACCTACATAACTCAGAAAGCTGTGACCGATCATCTAATACAGGTCCAAAGGAGTTACTCAAACCTCAGGAATGCTCGAAACTTCGATTTAATTATCAAAGAGAGCGGAATTTTGGTAGATGAAATGGAAATTGAGATGTTAGAAAATCAGAGTGTTTCACATGAAATCATTGAGATGAAAACCGAACCTATTGCTCCTAGTCGTCGAAAATTCCTGCTGGCCCTGGACCAAGGCGAGTTGTTTACAAGAAATGACCACAAGGAACTAGTAGAATTAAGCAAAAACAGATCGAAGGCAGAGATTCGCACATTCATAAGTGTCGATGACAGTGAAATCCGGGGCTCTGTAGGGGAATTTGTTGAGTTTTTACAATTGGTTGAGTATGAGGGGAAAACGCTTGTTAAAAGTAGGATTGAGAGGGTAATAATATCAATTTTGACTGCAATGCGCTTTCAAGGGAGTCCAAACGAGCAACAAATACTCAAGCTTGAAATAAATGATTTGAAGCTCTTTATTGAACAAATTTCAGCGAATTGCCCTCAGAAAATCCAATTTCCTGACACAATGCGAAAGCCTCAGATCAACCCGAGACCTGAAATCAAAGAAGTAGATAAGCTGATCGTCAACGAACAACCTGTAAAAGAAAAGAATATAGATTTAATCGAGAAAGCCCAAATACTCCAACAAAATGAGATGCGTAAAAAATCAAAAAGAGCGCTGGAAGGGAAGCAAGACGATAACTTGATGAAATCAGAAAGAAAAGCAGACTTCATGAAAAAAGAAAGCAAGAATATGGATTCTGTAATCGAGGAAAACCAAATACAGTCTAGAGACAAACAATATGAGGAATCAAAAATAGAACTGAAAAAGAAACAAGGTGACGATTTGAAGGGGAGTTTTAAAACCAAAGAAGTCCGAATACGACCTAAAGGCGAACAGTATGAGGATTGTGAAGAATCAAAAATGAAGCCAGAGGAAATTGTAGGAAGGAATCGGCAAGAGTATTTCATTATCATTAATTTATTATTAATTAATGACGTTTTATCATAGCACTGAAGAAGAGCTGGTCAATAAGAAACACCAATCGGGTCAAAAAGACAAAGGTGGGCGGCTCGGTTTTTTCCGGTGTTGCTTTTCATGCTTCTTTGGGTCGGAATAAAGCATAACACATTACCTCGTACCTCACAATCTTAGAACATTTATTTCCTGTGTTGTAGGTTATATTTACAGTAGTCGACTCAAAAATTTGAAACTTATACAAAAATTCAGCAATCTTCATTGTGTTTGATCCCATCTTCTGCAATTTTATTGGAATTGCCAAAGGCGCCTTTGTTGTTTCCAAAGTATCTAAATCAAAGCGTCTTTCAAATGAATAAATTGGTTCGCCTCAATGCGCTTATTAAATGATTTCGAGTACAAATACTCCTTTGACGCAAATTATCACTTTTCACTGAATATACAGAAAAAGTACGATCCTTTTAGAACTATGTAAGATAGATCCGCTATTATAAGTCGTAGGTAAGATATCTTGGAGATGATTTTTTGAATACGGATACAGATATTCTTAGAAATTAACGCCGTCTAAGTGTAAAATTACAGAATTACATAAACTCCGTCCTTTAAGAGAAGAAAAGATAAACAAAAAAACTCATTCGTTCAAACTTTCGGAATTTCTCGAGCTGACGCGCAATCTCATTTTCATTTTCTCAAATGTTGAGTGTCCAATGTACGGTACAAATGGATAGTAAGGGTTTTCTTCCTGAGAGTAAGCGATTTCAGAGCTTTCTTCCTGAGAATAGGTCATCTCAGAACTTTCCTCTAATGGCACGTAAGAAAAAAAAGTTTAGTGAATTTGCAAACGTCTTGATCTCCTTACCAGCATAATCCGACTGTAGCGGTGTCTGAGATTGTGAAAAGGCTCCCAGAAATAATCCAAGAATAACAAAGATGACAAATATTGCTCTCATCGTTTGGTTAGCAGGTTCTATTGAGGGAGTTGAAAGAAAAGGAACGATCTTTAAAGTATATTTAAGTCAATTAAGAGTATTGATATTCGTTTTTCACAATAGAAAGTTACTAAAATCCGAGGAAATATCGAAAAAACCAACGGAGCTCGAAATTGGAAAATGGAAAGTCTTTTTGTTTCGATAGTAGCACTCTCAAGTAGAGGCCAGAGGGAAATCCTTGCTCATTAAGCTTAATGATTATGTTTGGTGAAGTATAACCACACAACTTCAGAAAAGGTTTTTCATAACAACTGAATAAGACCTACTCATTCATTAATAATCTTTCTCTCTATAGTTAATATGCCTTCGTGGTAAGTCTTAATATTGTTACTATGATTGGTGTTTTCTCTCTTTAGCCTGTGTAGCAATTAATTTCTGCCTTGCGAGGCTCGTCTTAATTGCTCACAACGGGCTCAAGATGTTTTATGTTTTATGAGTATTGTAATTTTCTATTTCATATTTCAATTCTGTTTACCTTCAAATTAGTCGCATCTTAATTGAAATTTCAATATGTGTTGCTAAGAGAAAAAATTAATAAGATTTTTATCCAAAGATCTGTTGTTACTCCATTACCTCGATATGAGTTACTTTTCAAAACTTTTTCAACCAAATACCATCGATTTGGATGTTCTTGCACTATTAGTTACAAAACTACATGATATATTGAATAAAACTGATTATCATACCCATGATACAAAACTAATATTTCAAACATCTTATTAGCTACTTTTTCTCTTGCGGTATTGGACAGATTCCAACAGCAGCAATAGTTTAGATGAGATAGGACAACTCCATTGCAGATCATATCAGCGAAGGAGAAGTTAAACCAAGGCTATTGGAACTTTCCATCGATTTTTCGGAGTGAAAAATCAATTATGCAAGATGTGAGAATTGGATCCGTTGAGTGTTCTCTATTCTTCATTCATTTGCATCAACACGATTCATTCAGGCAGTGATCGATGCCAAATAAGACGAGATATTCGCTCCTCGGGAACCCAATTAAGATGCTTGAAATTTGCAATTCAATTCGATTTTATTTGTTTTGAAAATCAAATGAATTATTAATTGTTAGATACTTTTAGTTTAAGAGTTCCAAACCAATTTGCTTTGTATGAATAAAGTGCACATGTAAATTATTGGTTCTGACTCCGTTGAGGCTTGTTTTGAAGAAGGTATTACTTGCTGATGACTGAGACCTGCAATATATGAAAATATATTATGGATAAGCCAAAGTAATTACCAGCAGAACTACTGATTCTTATATTTATAGTATATAGTGTATTTGCATATAATAAGTATTCTGACCAAAACTAGTGCAATTGAGTAGAGAATTGACATTAGAGTGCTCAAGTATGCAGAACGATAGTAAATGAATAAGTAGCCAACATCATAGTAAACACCTCATATCAAGTAAAATGTTGCTGCCTGAAATAGTATGTTGAGTTTATAGGACAGACTAGGAATTGTAGCAGCTAGCTAGTCTTGTATTTTAATGAATATTACTAGTAAGCACTATGCTTCTGAACACTGATTAGAGAGGAAGATTATGTTTTCACAGCAAAACGGAGGAAACTGCAAATCTCCTTTCGGTTTTATCTTGCTTATTCAAGGCATTTATTAGATAGCTTATTTTTCAGAAAGCAATTGGGGTGGGAGATTTGCTCTGCTGAAAATGTTGAGAATTTATTGAAGTCTCATAGATTTGGATGTGCAGCATAGATATATGCTCATGAACATCTCAAAGGAAGATGAGCATAATCAGCAACGCTCTCAGGATTCAGTATTTCGAACGAGGAGGGATTTCACTAACCGAAAACTGTTTCCGACGAAGAGATTTGTTGAAAAACCGCAACATACATATCAGAAAACATCTGAAGTACCTTAATTTTCTTAAAAACTAGAGTCTTTTATCCGAAATAAAATCCTACTGCGTCCGCATGTTGTCTCACGCGGGCACAGACACTGGTGTTTAATGCTGCAGAGAAGTTGCTTGATTTGGTCAGCAATCATCCATACGATAACTCGCAATTTAATTTGCAAAAATTAACGTCGAATGTACAATTGTAATTCAGATGTTTTTTACAGCTGTCTCAATCTCATCAACTCAACGAAAATAAGAATAATACCTTATTGCTAGCTTGAATTTAAACCCTCTCCTGAGGTAGCAGCAAAACTTGCAAAAAATAAGCAGATCAAAGTGTCAGAGTCAGATTCAAATTGATTTTGATCGTCAGACTTCTTTAGGTTCATTCTACCTCTTTGAGTATTGAATACTAGTCAGTTAGTTATCAAATATTTCAATTTCATCAAGACCATCCATTTTTTTTTTTTGGGTTCGGGTTTCTATCGTGAAGCTTGAATTTGCGAGCTTGCTAACCCAAGCCGCTTCAAATTTTACGGGTGTCTCAAGGATATTAAAAACTGAATCAGCTGACAAGCATAAATTGACGAAGGCGATTTATTTAATTAACTGCTGTGGGAAAATGAGTCTGTTTTCTGAGAATAATTTTCATTAATTATTCACATCTCAAGCCAAAATCAAAGATTAATTAATTTACACAAACACAAATAAAATGGCTCTCTCATGGAGAAACAGTTTCTTGATAGTATTGGCCGTAAAGGTAGTCTCTGGATGCGGAGTTGCGAGATTTGAGGTTGATATTGGTTATGACTGCGGAAATCTCAACCACAAGGCAATCTCAGCAAGTGAATTTCCTTCAGACTTTCCTGGAACAACCAAGCTTACATTAGGAATGTGGTTCAAGATTAATTTGCCTTCAACAGATAGTTTCCAGGATCCATTTACGCTGTTTGTGCTCAAAAAAGACGATTCATCCACTGAACCGGCTGTATACTTTCAAAGTACTTTTCCGAGCGTGTATATCCTTCATGTATTCAGTGGTTCTATGACTAGTCCAATTTGGCCGCAACAAAATGGAAGGTGGTATTTTGGAATTGAGTCTTGTAACTTAGATTCAGGCGACAAGTGTATTTTCAGGATTGTTGATCCTACTGTGTCAACAGTAGCTGCACTCATCGCATTTTCCGATCTCGTCAGCTTTGTTCACACAGCTTCTCCTTATGACAACAGTTACTTCCTCCACTTTGGAGGTGACAGTCCAGACTACACAGTCTCTTGTACTTCAATTTGGAAGCCATTTATGATTACTCATTATTCTGTGCCAGATGACAGTACCGCAATTTCTCTTGCATTTGGGATTGTACCACTCTCTACTTACAATTTCACTCTTCAACCTTACCAAGTCTACCAAAATTTATTTCATTTCGCTGATGATACATCTGTATTACAGAGCTCGAATGATCCAGGATTGTTTTGGAGTACAAATAAACAAGCATATCCTTCCTTGCCTAATTATTCATCGTCCCAGCAAACATTTACAGCTATCAAATGGCCACATAGGTTTATCAATTCTAATGGAGTTATCTCATTTTCGATGAGGATCAAGTTATATTTGCAGACTTCATCATCTGATACTTGCTCAGTATACTGGATTATTCGAAGATATAATATTGTAGGGGAGCAAATTTTTGGATTCGGGATACGTGCGGCAACAGGTGAAGCAGTTATCGAGTTCCCAGGAGATTCTCAAACTGATAGTGTATACCCATTTACTTTGGGAGGAGGAATAGGGTGGCGAGAACTCTATCTTAGTTGTCAGGGACAATGGCTTACTCGAACAATTTGTACTGTTATCAAATTTGATAATGCTCATCTTCCAATAGTATTATTCTTATCGAGCACTGGCTACAGCAGTCGTGAAAGCTCAAATGATATACTGTTACTTGGAGCAGGAGTCTCACCATGGGATCCTCCCTCTGCAACTCAAGAGTGTGGATCCATTTCCATTATTTCTTTGGCAATTGGTCTTGGAGCAGGCTTGTATCCTCTTAGCAACTGCTTCGGCGGATGCTTGATAAGAGCAGGAGGTCCAGATTCAGAATGTTATGTTCAAGACACTCCTTCTGCGAATGTAGCATGTTCATCTCAAACCTACATGGTAAGTGGAATCAGAGATTGTAATCCGTGTCCATTGGGGTGTGCAGATTGCGTGATTACAGACTCAACAACTTATGCTGTTCAATGCACTTCATGCTCACAAAACTTCACTCTCTTGAGCGCTTCCGGTATTTGTGGATGCATAGGTAGCTACTATTTTAATATTGACCCTGTGACAAACAAAGGTCAGTGCATAAGCAAACAAGAAATATCAGCCTCTGTCAAGAGTGCCAAGCCTGCAGATCTGACTTTCAATTTTACTACTTCTTCCAACAGTTTCTGTTCATCTTCTCAAACTGACATTGTACTTCCACTCATTGCTGTCTATCTCCAAGGAGTGCTTCTGAAATCAAACACAGACTATATTCTCACGTCACCAGCTGCTGATTTAATTTCAGTTAAATTAGTTTCGAAGGCGCATGTCGCAATGAATAGTATTCTACTTTTGGATTTCACAGAATATAATCAAGTTGAAGGATTACCTACCATAATGAATCCCTCTAATGCTATCTACAAATTTCCAGAAATTTATTATTATCAAGATCCTCCAACTATCCAAACTCTTAATGATATGGGACATTATACTGCTATTGGAAATGCGGTGGGAATGGCAAGCATAAGTTCCTTTGCAATTCTTTCAGGAGGACTTAGTGGAGCCGCTGTTTTTCTTCTCGATGCTATTGGTGAACTCGAAATGTACAAGTACCTCAACGTTAA
>ENA-UOTX01000675-UOTX01000675.1-compost-metagenome-genome-assembly--contig:-NODE-675-length-33666-cov-20.347078_pt1 | contig 33666 bp, 21 predicted proteins | sample MGYA00238143_ERZ746982 | MGnify/ENA primary metagenome ERZ746982 (study PRJEB28758, sample SAMN06268862) | compost metagenome | isolation source: single cell | place: USA: California, Emeryville, Joint... | reverse complement strand
GGAGTAGCTTGGAGGATTTATGAGAACGGCAAGCTCAATAATGAAAGATTAGTTATTTTCAATGTTTCTCATTGAAATGATTGAGCTGTCTCTACTATTTCCTACTAGGTGCAATCAAAGGGGAGACATAAACACTACATCCCTGAGGGAATGACACGAAAGAGCGTTTATCAGTGAAATATCAAGCGGAAACGCAGGATCACATCTGTACTTGCAAATCCTTCGGTTTAAAAACAGAGTATATTGGTTCTCATCGACTCCTAATGCAAACCAAAACAAAGAAACTGGTAGTTTATTCAATAGAAGATAGGAAACTCAATATTTCAAACGAAAATGTGGTGAGCAATAACGTTGGTGAGAAGTCAGAAAGAGAGTTGCTCTAAATTTACGAAACGATGTTAATCGTTAATTCGTTAATGTAGCAATTTCGTGCTTTCGGTATTTATTCATATTCTAATAAATTATGGTCAAAAAAACAGTTATAGAATACAAATCAACGTGAAATTAAATTTTTTGAATTTGAATTTAAACTGAATAAAGATGCTAATTACCGCATCTGTAAAATTATTACCTCAGAATTTAATTTCGGGTACTTCGCTTCTTCTTCTTAAACAAAGTTGGAGTTTTCCTCAAATTTGGTCAGAGAGATTCGTGATATTGAAGTTTCCGTTGAGAAGGCTGGACGTTTATAACAATGGTATTTGAAATGGCTCGCCACAATGAGAGAGGAATTGAGATTCCTACTGATTGAGAAAGCGCTCACTTAATCAATAGCATTAAAGGGGAGCAACTTGAAAAAAAAAGAGTTCCAATATTTTTCATGCGAATGCCAAAAAGAATCTTTAGCCTGAAATCATTACTCCAGTCCTCTTCTGAGAGAATCAAGCTCTTTGAGCCTGGCGAATGATTTGTGCTAAGCATGGTAATTCTAAATTGCCAAGAATTTCATGACCATAGGTTTTTTTTCATTGACCAATGGTGAGTTTTTGAGGAATGCAATGGAAGAAGCTGAGAGCACTTATCACAGTCATGAAAGTATTTAATATTCCTCCAGAACTTCCTTCTCTTTTGAAACCTCGGCTTTTCTGAGAATTTTTTCATGCAAGCATCGTCTCAATCTTGTTGAGAATCTCAGCAAGCTAGACGTAGAGATTCTGAATTTCCGTAATCATACTCCATAGCCACTAAATATTTAAAGACTGTCGACTCTCGTCGCCAAATTTGCATTTCCTTTGCTTTTCTTTGATTACTTTTCCAAATCACGATTCCGTTGGTAGTAGTCTTTAAGCATTTTTTTGTGGATTTTGTTTAGATAGCTATCTTAGTAGCTTCGCTATGAATAAGCATTAAAAGAAACTGTTGGAGATGAGAAGAATCATCTAGCACCTACAAGCAACATCTGTGTCTCAAATACTGATATCTATGAATTATTCTATAAGAGTTAAATATAACAAACCCTTAACAATTACAAATTATTTCTCTGTACTAAACATTCTAAAGAAAGATATGATATGTCAAGGATTTATTCGTTTATCTTCTTTAGTTTTATTCTTTTGGAGCGCGACTAGGATGCTAGAACTTTCTTTAGTCATTTATTGGGCATCTCACTCACGATATCACGTTCTCGCTTCTCATGCACTACGAAGGAGATAAAGAGGGTTCTATTATTATGGCAACTTTGATTTAAAATTTTCTGAGTATCACTTTTTAAGAACATAATTCAGAGCAGCTTTTGCCATTGAATAAGCATGGAAGCCAGTCATTATTGAGTAGACCATTTTCGAAGCAACTGAGAACGATCTTAGCGCTTTGCAAACGATCCTCCAAAGAATCTAAAATGTACTAAAAGTTCACTTTTGGCTGAGGGAGAATTGCAATTTAATTTATGCAATTTATTGCGATTGATTGTGAGTTGCAAGCAAAACCAAGTTTTTAGCACTCTAAAATCATGATTCTATAAACAGAATGTTCTCCATTCTTCATTTTATTCAATCAAGCCAGTAGTAAATTAAGATTGCTTTGCTAATGCATAGCGTTTCTTCAGATAACCAATGCTACCGCAAAGAGCTAAAGTATGATTTTGTTTAGAAGCGGGAATCTTGTACATGCAAGAAGCCAAATTAGACGCGACTTCTGCAACGTTCTAATATCTAACGAAAGATCTTTCTCCAGTCTGCAATCAGTGCGGAATGCTACCTTAGCACGGTATTAGTGCCTGGGTTTTCAAAACAGGTTGGACTGGAAAATGGAATACCCTTTTTCGACTTTCGAATGACCTTGCGATTGGATGGGTACTTCTTTCAACTCCCATCAGCTCGAATGGGCCAGGTCTCATCTGAGCACCAACTAACGAAAGTTCAGAAGAGTTCTAATTTAAAGGTGAGAAGTTCATGCTGAGAGTTAGTATCCCTCGCTCTCTTTTTTGCTCGAAGGACTCTGCGAAGTACCCGCTCTCTAAGCTAGGTCGTCAAATTCTTTATGGAATTCCTCGAGTTTGGCCTTACAATCCATTCACGGAGCATTTAAGACATCACCAAATACGAGAGTGTATTGTTAAGTTTGAGCTTTTGAGACGATTGTGATAAAATCCGAAAAATTGACATCCAGAGCTAATCAATTTGGTAATCTATAAAATCTTATGGAAAATTCTTTTCACATTTTAATTGGTCAGATTACGGCGTGAAGAATAAGATAGGAGGGATCACTCAAGAAGCGGTAGCTTTCTATATTATAGTCTCTTTATCAAGTAGCTTTATTTCGTGAATTGTAAAATTTTCTCAAAGGAAAAGAGTAAAATTAACTGAGGATCGATTACATCGAAAAGATTTTCCTCGTACAAGCCAAGAATCAGAAATGTAAATTTCAAAATTACAAGAGGCAGACATCACAAAGTGTAAATAACTTATGCAGCTAGGTTATTCATCGCTAAAGCAGGTACCCTTCGAAAGGACTAAGCGGTTGCAACGCGCAGCAGGTTTACAAACTTGAGGAGCGCCGGCTAAATCGAGAATACAGGCCTTCGTGATTTGGTGATTCTTGCCTTCCCAAGGAGCATCCCAAACTTCGGAATAGTACAGATAAGATTTGTTATTCTGGGTTGGGATAGTAAAAGTGAAAGTTGACAATGTTCCAGCAACGACTTGGGTTGTTTTTCCAAGTAGCTGAGGAACAGCAGATTCCGGAGTGGCAAGGGAAGGAAGCTTTTTGTTCAAGAATCCAACAGTTTTCAGGATGATTTGCTTTGTTTCTACATCAATCACTCTAACATCTTCCCTTTTTACTTGGCCAGCCATTTGACCTCCTCTCACACCTGCAGTGGCAACGGCGAGGAGTGTTGCGACTACAACGATCGTGGCAAAGGCTTTCATGATGATGCAAGTGTTAAATTGCTGTTTATTTCGTAATTTTTGTTTAGAATGATTCTTAGGTTCAGTCTTCTTAAATAATTAGAGTAAAGCACTCTTGAGCCAAATTTCTTTAGTCTATTTGATGCACCAGGATGAGGCAAAAAGACCCAAGAAAAATGTTTCAGAAGCAAAAAGAAAAGGCTTCATTTCAATAGAATTCCAAGTGATATCTTGACTAGAGCAACTATGAGGATTTAAAAAAGGAAATGGAATAGACCGATAGTGAAAAAAATTTCATTTTTCATTCATTAAGAAAAGAGATCTCATAATGCGAAAATTTACTCAGGTTCCATCGAAAAAATGATATGACAAAAGCAAATCGGTCAGCTGATTTACCTTCTCGGCATTCAGACCGGTTGGAACCGTAGTAAGAGCATAGCAAGGTCTTTTTCAAAAGGATATCATAAAAATGTTGTTCTATCTTATACTTTTGAAGTTGGAATAAGCAATTCCCTAAACCCTACCTTAATAACCCAATTTGAAGACTCACTCGAAATAGTTCAGCTTTCCTTAATAATTGTGTTTTACCACAGTATTCTTTGAAAAAGGATTTGCTTTAATTTCGAATTTAGTATTTTTTCATTATAATCTCTCATAAAATGCAGCAGATACGCAAATTCTAGTTTTTTCGAAATGCATACCACATTGGCTCAAACATTGATTCACGTATACGCGTTTGAAATGTGCTCGCTTGATATGATCAGATCGAGCATTTGCCCTTCGCACGGACTAGATTGCGGCACTCGTCACCAGTGGAGCAAGATTGAAGAGAGCCACTTAAATCGAGCACACAAGCCTTTATGATTTGATTGTTTGCGTTCATCCAAGGCGCATTCCAGACTTCAGCATAATAGAGGTATGTACTGTTGTTGTTCACAGGAATTTTAAAGGTAAAGGTTGATTTGATTCCTGCTACGACTTGTCGGGTTCTCTTGATTAGCTGAGGGGCAACATCCAATGGAACAGAAAGCTGTGGATGCTTATTATTCACGAAATTCAGCGTTTTTCTTAGAATTTCTGTGGTTTCTTTGTCAACGCGAGTTACATCAACATCTTTGACTCCACCTGCAAGGAAGCTCGCATTAGCAAGAACACAGATCGCAGCAAGAGTAACAACTACAGTGAAATCTTTCATATTGCTGATGAAATAAGCGTTCAATTCGAATTGTTAATATATTTTATTCTCTGTTTGATTGTAACTGCATATCCAAACTCATCCTGAGTCATTTTTTCAAGAGGCAATTTTCTTTCCTTGATAGAATTGCTCAGATTTCCTGTCTTGAATTCTAATCTAGGGTCGCTGGAATGGTTTGCTTGATACTATTAAATGAGATATTGAATTTTTCGGAGTATTTCGGTTTAAACCGACTAAACCAGAGTAATATTTTACTAATTGCTTTGCTTGGGCTGCACTCTCAAATTTAATAAAAATTGAAGCACTATCATTCTCAAAAAACAGAGAATTCATAGGATAAACTTCAGAGTATATTCTATTCCTGTTCTTTAGATATTCTCGTGCTTAAAATGAATTGGAACGACTTTTAATTGAAGATAGCTGCATTTCCTCTGCGAAGAAAACTATTTTGTCCGATATGTGGGTTGTTGCTGCTCTCATTAATTCAGAGTCAATACTGCGCCTACAACTCCTCTAAGGATGATGAAGATATCAATTTCGATTTCTGTAATCTAAGTTTCCCAGCTATGAAAGTTATCAATCTAGCTCTAAATTTCTCATGGTGCTGTTATTGGTGAAGTAAAGCATTGCAGACGCTCTGAATCAAACCTCTGAGATTACATTAATGAGTCCTTGGGTCATATAAGATATTCTTGTCCGCCTCTTATAACTGTATCAAGAGCTATTGTCTCTGACTTCACCTGAGATTCCGATCAAAAAACGTTATTTTCTCATCATCACTCCTCTCTGTGGTTTCAACCTCATTATTTTTTAGATTTATTTCTCCCAAATTCAATGACTATTAACGGATTCGCGTAGGTACAAGAAACATCAAATGCTATGGCTCATGAAACAAATTTTCCAAAAACTCATCTAATTAAAAACTTCAACTAGCTCCACATGCCTCTTGCATTTGCTAAGTCCAGATACCCTATTTTCTTTTATGGGTTGGTCTATCAACAATACTCGCCTGGTTAAGGCCAGCCATCCTTGACATAGTCTTTTCGGCAATAACCTCATTAACTTTCCACATTGGGTCAAAGTTCGTCGTATCCTATACAAATCCAAGATTAACTCAAAGAAAAAACTAATCTTCATTTACCTCCGCAGTGAGATGAGTCCATTTCGACCTTCCTCGCTTACCAAAATCACCTGTTCGCACTTGCAGCACGCTCGGAAGCACCGATTTATCAAAGGAATCTAGCGCCGTAGGCGCGTTGATATCTCTTCTGAAGAGCGGATCATCAGGATCCCGAACGAACGCGCCTTTATGGTGGTATTTTTGCATGAAATTCATCTGCCTCTTGACGATTTTATTCGTGTCATCCGACCCAAGTTTCTTATTTTCCTCCAAACGCTCTTGATCAGTGAGATTCCTTCTTCTTTCGATCTCAGCCCTCTCTTTCTCTCGCTTATATCTCTCTTCTTTGTCTCGTTTAATGCGCTTTAACTCACGAATCTTCCACGCCTGGTACTCATTAGGATCATCGAGGTCATCATCATCAGGAGGCATTGCTTCTTCAAGATGCTTATTCTTCGCCTCGTTCTCGAATGTATCGTCCTTTCGGATCACTTCAAGGAACAACGCCTGCGTTTCTTCTTTCTTTCGCCTTCTTATCTTCTCTTCCTCCTCTTGTTGCAGTATCTCTTCATCCTATGACAAAAACAATTTAAAAGAAATCCCAAAAGAAACGAAAAATTGCACAAGGGAAAAGTCGAGGAGTTGAGCCATTGAAAAACAAATATAGAAAGCAAAGGATAGATAATACTGCACTATTTTTTCTTGCTGAGATTCTCTTTCATGCTTGTGCACGTACACAGGCTTTAGCATTTTAATCGGCTGTGGACGGTTGTAATCGTCTTCATCCTCCTCTTCCTCTTCTTCATCATCCTCTTCAGATTCGCTTTTCATTCGTCTCTCTACTTCTTCATCATCATCTATGATAGAGTTGTTAAGCTTACAATTTGATCAGAAAGAAATGAACTACCATCTCCCTTAAGCTTATGGAATATAGGGTCATCAGCTTTCGTGACCTCCTCTTGCTCAATACGCTCTCTGATGTTCCCTCGGCGTCTCTGAACCACCTCTTCAATCACTTCAGACTTTTCTGGCGCATTATTCTCCACAATTGTCTCCTCAACAACACGTCTTCTCACTTTGCTTTCATCTCTGCTTCTCTCCCGGACTACCGGAGGAGATTTTTTCCCTTCATTCTCCTCGCCTTCAACAACAACTGTTCTTTGGATCTGTCTCCTTGGTCTGGCTGGTTCCTCCTCTATTTCAGTGGTTCTGGAAGTCGACCGGGCCATCGAGGCGACGCTTTTTCTGTCTGAATTAATAGTGAAATGATCAATTGCGTCTGGAAAGATGTTATTGTCCTCTTCTTCGTCAGAGAGTGGCTCATTCTGCGCAGCTGGACCCTTACCAGGACGGTATCGGGCAACTTTAGCTTTTGGAGGACGCATGCCTCCAGTTTGACCACGATTTAGGATAGAATGGGGGTCTCGAGGTGACGCCATGATGAATAAAATATACTTTCTTTTTTTTTGAACTTTAGCTTCTAAATTAAATGAAAGCCTTCCTTATAATAAGAATTCAAAGAGACTTAGCCATTGAGCTCAGCGATGTAATGCACCGGTTTCTAAGAGCAAATACGATACCTAATCACAAGGGAAAGCTATTTCCTACGAATTCTGTAGTTGATATAGTATTATTAATATATCATTATACTATGGGTTGGTATCAGGAGGCAGGTATATGAGCATTAAGTAACTGAGTTTATCTCATCTAAGGCCATCTAAAGGTATAGAGCTGATAATTCACCAATTTTTCGTGGTGTTGATTCAAGATAATAATTCGCGGGTTTCTCGCGGAAAAATTAACTTTGAATTTCAAACGTTTAGATACTTAAAGTAAATAATTTCAATAAACCAATTTAAAAAATTTGAAATCCAAAAACTAAGTCTCAAATGAACACGAAGCGTAGAGCAAACGAAATTACCAAGGCAAGAGAGCCTGAACCTGAAGAGGAGGCCCGCGTCACGAGAAAGAGGGCAAAAGTCACGGTTTTTTCAGTGAATACCCTCAAAAAAGCCCAAGAAAAACCACCACAAGATTTGACTAAGAAAATTATCTTGCCAGCGCCCAAAGCTGATACTGTTCGCCGATCGACCAGATTACAGAAAGCAGAAGATCGAGACCGAGCAAGCAGTGAAGGTACTCCTGAAAACAACAGCTCGGTTCGCGTCACTCGTTCCCAAAAAATGCGCCAAATCGAAAATAATAAAATTAACCAAAAAGACCGCGAAACTAAAAATAATAGATCAAAAAGGCGGCTAAAAGTTGAGGAATCAGAGGAGAGCGAAAGCGCCAATACTACTGACGATGAAGAAGAATCAAAGACTCCTCCAAAGAAGACGCTACGCAAACCAAGAGCTTCTTCCCGAGGGCGAAAAAAAGCCGTTGTAGCCAGCAGTGATGAATCTGAACCTGAAAAGGAGACTCCGAGACAGAAGTCTACAAAGAAGGAAAAGAAAGATCCAACGCTCGAGGCGTTCGATGAGGCGATCCTGAACTTGCAAGAGTACTCTCTACCGAATCATATACCATGTCGAGAATCAGAGCAGGAATTCATTAAAAAATTCATCTTGGAGGGTATCGAAAACAAAGGAACAGCTTCCTCATTATGTAAGTATTAGTTTTAAACATCTATGGTTAATGGCATTGATTAGATATTTCTGGAGTGCCTGGTATCGGAAAGACGGTCTCGTTGCTTGAAGTCATCAGACAGCTCGAGGAAGATGAAGAAAAAGTAAAGAGTTTTTGATTTTGAGGTATTCATCGCTGGCTAGGGAGAAGAATTCCAGTTTATTCACATTAACGGATTAAACCTGGGAAACCCAGAAAATATTTATCAAATTTTATTAAACAAGATAACTGGCATCACCCAAGTCAACAATTCAACAGCTTGCTTGATCCTAGGTACCTACCCTGCCTTTTCTGCTCCTAACTCGCATTTAAGATGAGCTTTTTAAGAAAGGATCGCTGCCAAAAGCATACAAAAAATATAAAAAACAAGTCAATACCGCATGCAGGTTTTATCTACCTATTATTTGCTAAGCTAACTCGAATATCTTTAGGGTTGTACTGCTCGATGAGCTCGACTACTTAGTCACAAAGGACCAAAGCTTGCTCTATAACCTCTTCGATTGGCCTCACGCAAAGCACTCAAAGCTGATTATGATTGGAATCGCCAATACAATGGACCTGCCAGAAAAACTCCTTCCGAAAATCACCAGCAGAATCGGCAATAGACGACTTGTCTATAAGCCATACACAAGTCAACAGATCGAAAAGATTCTCCAGAGCAGACTGGAAAAGATCAGCATCATCGCTTCTGAGGCGGTTACTTTTATCAGCAAAAAAATCGCAAGTTTTTCTTCGGATATCAGAAAAACACTTCATCTGAGTCGCGAAGCATTCAAACTCAAGCGCGAGCAGATTATGAACGAGATGAAAAACAAAGAGTTCAAGTTTGATAAGGAGAAACATATAGTTGGAATCGGCGATATAAGAACCAGCTACGACGCGATATATACTCTTCCCCATCATAACGTCATTAAGAATCTGTTTGAATCACATAAACTTTTCCTTATTTGCATGGCGCTGGAGCAACATGTCAAGGGACAAGATTTCGCTTATCTTTCCGAGGTAATTTAAAATATGCTAGGTCAGAGTTTCTAAATAATATTTCTTCAATAGGTATTTTCAAGGTTCAATGGCATTAGAGTCACTCAAGGCAAACAAGGAGAGAATCTAAACGAAATCAAAATGATGGTTAATTATCAAACGCAGATCGGTCTGCTGCAAACGCGGGAGAAAAACTGGGTTAAGAAGCCTGGTTCAAAAGCTCAAGACTCAAGCAATATCAAACGTTCAATGCAATACAACACTACAGACCAGCAGATTTCCCTGCGAGTCGCTATTGATGATATCACTAACGCGCTGAAGAACGACCCGCTCTTCCTTAAGTACAAACCAGCTTTTGAATAAAGTGCTTTTGCATATATGTAGTATTTATTGTAGGTGTCTTTTTTTATTGATACTGTGAATTTCAGTTATTCTATTTCTGCTAATAATTGAAGCAAAATCTTTTTTTATTCGTACTCTTCCTCTCATTTGATGGGTAATAGCAGTGCTAGTGAGATACAGAATATTAAACTCTACAAGATTGTAGCTAAGTTAAAGGGAATAGATTTTTTCAAGGGAACAGGATCTGGTAACTGACGACCAAAAATAAAGGAAACTACAACAATAAACAGCTAACTACAGGTTGATTAATTATATATCCGAGAAGAAATTCTTCCTCTGTTGACCCTGTATCATTTTCTTGCGGGCTTTAGTGGTTTTAGCTTTGCTCAGCTCGCCAAGATCAAGTCCTCCTTTTGCTTTCGAATTGAACTTTTTCGGAGCCCCTTCTTCCTCGAAACTGTCATCGTCATCGTCGGAATCATCGAAGTCGTCTTCACCTTCCATATCAACAAAATCTTTCTCATCTTCGATCATCTCTTCGTCGTCTTCAGCCATAGGTTCAATGTGTTCTCCAGAGCGTTTGTTAACAAATTTAGCGACATTATGGAATCGGATCTTGGAGTCATAGGAGCAGGTTGCGATGATATTTCTATTTCTATTGAACGCCATTCGCTGGATGGGTTGTACTTCTTCGGATTCTGAGTGCTGGCCAAGGAAACTGATGATTTTGTTTGGATAGATGCTAACTGCTCTAATAAAGCCGTCTTCACAACCTGTAAACACAGTATTTTCGTCCAATTTGATCTGGAGGCAAGGTTTTAGACAAATGCAAGAGACAGCTCAGAATTTACCATTGCGTCGACTGAGTTAGGGTGTCCAGAGATTTTATCAGCGCTCTGACCGAACCAGTCCCATTTGAAAATGAAAATAGAGCCTTCTTGTGAGGTGCACAGCACTTTTTTGCCTTCCTAAAAATTATTGTTTTTTGTTAACAACAAAAACAAGGCAAGGTATTCTCATATTACCTTGGCAATTGTAATGGCGAGAAGATCCTCTTCCATTGAATCAGAAAGCGCATATAATTTGTCCTTTGAGGTGTTTGCTTTCTTCAGATTGTAAACGCCAAGCGAACCGTCAGTACTAAAGCTCGCTTGAGACTTTTCTTAATCGATTGAGAGGGTACCTGGTTGACAACAGCATGTTTTTATCTTCAGTAACTACAAAATCCGTGATTGTGCCACTTTGCTCATGGCAATCATAAACGCATTTGCCAGAATTAATATCCCAGATCTAAATCGATGGATATGTTTCAATTTCCGACTACCAATAGTTTAATTTACCTTAACGACACCTTCATCGTCTCCAGAAGCAAAGAGCGTGTCAGATATGTAATACAAAGAGTAGATTGGGAACCTACACAGCGCAAATGCGTCGATTAGAGCCATTATGATAGTTGCGCTGTTTACTCATGAGCGTTTTTAATTCTGCTAACCAGCTTTCCGTTTTCGTCGATTAATGCAATGCTGCAATCTTCAGAAGCGCTGATAAGAGCTAAATTTCCAATTTTGTCAATTTTCTCGTTCGATTGCAAAGATAAAGCATACATTTTCCGTTAGGAGCGAACAAGCATGTTCTGCAAGATGATTTATGGTTCTTGAGGGTTGCCAGTTCTTTGGTTTCGGTTGAGGTGCAGGACAAGCTAATAAGTACAATTACGGATTTGAATCTCCTACTAATTACAGTTTGACTTCTCCGGTGATCAAACTTGCGGCGATGATGTCGTTGTAAGGATGGAACGTAATGTCGAACATGAGTTCATCGCACTCATAGGTTGGAGGTTCGAAGGTATCTAACGAAATCATGCGTCGCGATAGGAATCCAAATGCTTAATCTATTTTTGTCAGAATTTATTAATCAGCTTAGAGTCTATTTCTGACATAGTAGCATCATCACCCAATAAAAAAGCAAAACAGGGAAAACGAACCTCTCCCTGTTTATAATAGTACATCATCTTCATTAACATCATATCTCTAAACTTTCACTCGTGATAAGGCTCTTAACTATCATCATAACCTAACAATTCTTCAATTTCAATGCAACAATAAGATTTTCATTAGTATTTGTAGAATGCTAGTTAAGGCAAAATACTATGATATTATCGAAATCTCATTAGTAGCTATGCAATGAGTTATTATGGGTGAAATTATTATTGATCTGAGAGAGAGAATTTAGACTTCACGCGTTTTGGGAAACGACGTTCATTTCATTGATTGTAATCTTACTCTTATCCTAATGATTTGTTAAGGCTTGTATACGAGTAATGCCCATGTATCATAAAGCAACACAAACGTAACAAAAAACCAACTTAGAACTCGGCGTGGCCTGGGTATCTTGGGTAAGGAATAACATCTCTGATGTTTTCGACACCAGTGACCATCATGATAAGTCTTTCGAAACCAAGACCGAAACCGCAGTGAGGAACAGAACCGAATCTTCTAAGGTCTCTGTACCACCAGTAGGCTTCCTTATCGAGTTTCATTTCATCGATTCTCTTGTCGAGTCTCTCGAGGTTGTCCTCTCTCACAGATCCTCCAATAACCTCACCGATCTAGCAAATGCCATTAGTTTTTTCAAGGCTTTAAAGTAATATATAGTCTTACTCCTGGAACAAGAATATCCATGGCTTGGACGGTCTTGCCATCTTCGTTGAGCTTCATGTAGAAGGCCTTAATGTCCTTTGGATAGTTGTAGAGGATGACTGGTCCCTTCACGACTTGCTCAGCAAGGTATCTTTCGTGCTCACTGTTAAGATCGACACCCCATGAGAGCTTGTTTTCGAATTTAACTTTGCCATCTTTCTCATCCTAACAACATAATAAATCAGCAAATCAGGGAGAAATATGAGCTCAATTACCTGGAGACAGATTTCAACACCTTCAGTGTAAGTCAATTTCTTGAATGATGACTCAGCAACAAGCTTCAAGTTGGAGATGATGCTTGGAGGAGGGGTCTTCTTGTCTTCCTTGGCCTTTCTCTCGTGTTCCTTTTCGAGGTACTCGAGTTCATCCATATAGTTTTGCAAAATATATTGGAGACAGAATCGGAGGTATCCCTCAGCGAGTTCGAAGTTGTCTTGGAGATCAGCGAAGGCCATTTCAGGCTCAATCATCCAGAACTCAGCCAAATGTCTTGAGGTGTTGGACTTCTCTGCTCTGAAGGTTGGTCCGAAAGTGTAAACGTTGGAGAGCGCGCAGCAGTAGTTCTCAACAGCGAGCTGTCCAGAGACAGTAAGGTAGGCTGGGGCCTTGAAGAAATCCTTGCTGTAATCAACGACGTCTTTCTTATCAACCAATGGGACTTCTTTGATAGATTTGTCCTTATCTGGGAGGAGGGTGGTGACCTGGAACATTTCACCGGCACCTTCACAATCTGAGGCGGTGATGATTGGAGTGTGAACGTAGAGGAAGCCTCTGTTTTGGAAGTAAAGGTGAGTGGCGAAGGCCAAAGCGTTTCTAATTCTGGTAATTGCACCAATGAATCTGGTTCTTGGTCTCAAGTGGGCGATTTCTCTGAGGGTTTCATAAGTGTGGCCTTTCTTGGACAATGGGTAGTATTTAGGGTCTTGGTTCATACCGAGGACCTTGACGTAGTGACCTTCAGCGTTGTTGACCTGAAGTTCAATGGCTTGGCCCTTGGCAGGACTCTTGACGACCTTACCCATAATTCTGAAGGAAGTGGCAGCGTCGCACTTGAGCAAGTCCTTAAAGTTAGGCATGCATTGGTCGACGACGATCTAACGGCATTCGCATAAGTATGTTAAAGCATCTGATAAGCTACCTGTAAGCTTCCTGGGGAGGTACCGTCAGTAAGCTCAATAAAGAAAAGAGTATCCTTGGCTTGAGGTCTAAATAATAACAGTTAGCTTTGCTTAAACAAGAGGGATGTTACCTGCAGGTTCTGGCCCAGCCAGCAACGGTGACTTCCTTGTCCATGTAAGATTCGTAGTTTTTAAGGAGATATTCAAGACGAGTGATGCCCTGGACAACATTCTTTGGGACTGGCTTAGCGTGGTATCTTTCCTCGACGTGAGGGAGGTTGATTTTGTAGGTTTCCTTTTTGGTTGGTTCGACCATGGCTGTGTACTTGTGTTTGTTTAAGTATTTTGAAGTCCTGAAAAATCTTTGTAATTGTTTTGTTAGGAGTCCTGATTTGGGTTTCAAAAGTTCGAGAGAGCGAATCATAAAGCTATAAACAGGATCAGATACCGATGTCGGCTCAGCGCTCCGAAAAAAGTTAATTAATAAATTGAAAATGTATAAAACAGCCGCTCTGCGGGTAATATCCTTGAAGGCCCTCCCTTTGTTGACAAGAAGATGGTTTAGTCAGAGAGAAAATAAAAGAGAAAATTGCAGTGGGGAGGTTTTGGAACAGAATAAACCTCAGAATCGTATTTTGCAGCCAAATTTTCAAATATTTCAGAAATTGTGAGCATATATATGATAATATTGATGAAACAAGCTGCCTCTCCGATTAAGATTGTTAAGGCAAGCAGAGTTATAGGTTTTCTAGTTAAACTAAAGAAAATATCTTAGAATCGCGAAACCAAAAAAAAAAATCTATATTTCGGAAATTCCAAGCCGAAGTGAGAAAAATTGAATGGCTGAAGGAATCGATTGAATAGATGAAGAGTTTGAGTTGTGGAAGCTTTACGTCTTTTTGATTGAAAAAGAGTAAGAAGAATCTACTTTTGTGGAGAGCTGAGCTTGAGAAATGTCGACAAGAATCCAGGTTTGGTGTTCTTAACTATGTTCAGAACTAACATGTTTATCCTCCTGGCTCTTATATTTGCGCCGCTGAAGTTTTTCGTCCTTTGGACTTGTGAGAATCTCAATTTAACTGGTGTCTCAAAAAATTTAATCTATGATCCAAATTCAACGTGATGAAAGAAGAGAGAGAGTGCGAATTGATAGCTTAATTTTCATTTGGTAGTTCATCATACGATACGGCTGATGTTAAGGAAATGAGCCATCGATTGAATTTTCTTCTAAGTGATTCTTTTTCCACTATTTCTCAAATCATCATTTTCTGAACAATTTTTTTTACAGTCAGGTATCATCAAGAACAAAATCTGATTTTTTCTTAGGAAAAAGCCAAAAATCAATGATGAATTAGTCTTTGGAAGTATCCTTGTGTGTAAATAATCTTATTATCTCTATTATCTCTGAATGGAACAATTTCAATTTTCTCTCTGTCATAGCACACATTATCAAAGTCATACTCAATTTCTAAGGAGGTTGGTACTAGGATCAAATCAGTGATAACCTCAATAAATAGCTCACAAATTTTATGCGAAACAACAATAGGCAATTTTCCATTGCCAGAGACCAATTAAACTTCGAATATCAGAGAGCTGCTTTAAGCGATCAGAAGTAGGAGAATAGAGCAACTCGTTATAGCCTATATTATTCGGGCTAGCTTCGGCATAAAACACCATCAAGAGCAACCAATATTAAACCAATCAAAATTTAATCACATTGATTCACAAAGTATCTCTCAAATAGGAACATACCAAATATTTACATTTCGCTAATTGCTTTCTTGATGAGATACAAAACGACTCTCTAGCACAGAATAACAAAGAAAGGCATTGATTTGCATCAAAAAATCATATTTCAGTATTGCAGCATGCGCATACATTTAATACGAGAAGTTCAGAATGATATTGTTCCTCAACCAATTTCTCGAGTTTTTCTCAATTTCAACAATGAAACAGAGAACTATAGTTGTAATTCTCCTCTTTTGTTTAAGACTTTCATATGGATTCGCTTCTTCCTGCATCTCTGAAAATTATCAACTCATCATTTCATGAAATGCTACTTAAATTTTAATGTTTCAACGTGACTCTCCTCCGATCCATTCATAGTCCTATGAATTCCTATATTTCTTTACTATGTCCCAAGAATATTAGTTATCTACGACTGTAATCCCAGCTTTCCACAACTCCAGGCATTCACACTCGCCCCTGGACCTTCAAAGCTCATTCCTATTCTCATGCACGGAAAATATAGTTTCATTAGATATTTCACTCTAATGACAGTCACTTTCAACATCAATTCTGAAATTCACTTAGTTCTATCATTATTTGCATTAAAATGTCCAAGATATGAGCGTCTTTCTCTCTCACAGAAAGAACTCTCGAAATGGAAGTTCAGACGAACCGAAATGCTCATCCAGAAGGTTCTAAGTATCCTCTCGAAAAAACGCCAAGCACATTAATTTTTCTTTATAATCGGCAAGGAATTTCGGGAGTTTTAGTTAACGGCTATACAAATTTCTAAGTTCAAAAAAAGAAACATGCCAACGTTTAACAGACCATTCTACTTCATAAACGATCATACTTGTCGGTTTCTTGCCTGGGTTTAAATACCTCTGCTCAGCATCACATCTCATAAACTTACAAAAACAAATGATTTCAAACATGAAACTTCACTCACTAGGCTTTCTCTTATTGTTGGCACTAACCACTCCAACCTACTCGCTGCGTCCAAGTACCCAAAAGGCTAGTTGCTGTGATATGCAATCAAAAAGCATTTGGATATATGATCCGATCACCTCTTTGACGACTCGAATCTCTGAAGCATCCACCTGTCAAGAGAAATGCCAGGTAAATAAAGCCATTGTCCAAGAATGGAAGGAAGGAAATCTGTTTTTCTACGCTGAAATGTGCAATGACGACCGCAACAGACCTTCGCTATGCACATACGAAATAGATCGATTTGACCTTAATGCCTTAAGTGACCATCAGATAACTGCATTACTCAGCTTTAGAGATAAAACATGCGCTGAACGTGTTGAACAAGAAGAGAAAGCGCCAGAATCTTTACTTGTGAATCTTTACAAAACGGTTGTAGGTGCAGCGAAAAACGCGCTGCGTCGAAATAAAATCACCTCAATGGAAAAAGAGCTGTACGAGGTCAACGAACAGGCTCAGTCGAGCAGCCTGGAGGTCAATGACTGGGCTTTAAATCAAAGTTCGGCTCACATTGGCAAAGAACACGAGACGATTGAAGTGTATGTTGAGAGCATAGTTTATGAAAGCGAGGAGAGCGTTCATACGAATTCCTCTAGCCAAGCTGGTCAAAGGACGGGAATACGAGGAAAGAAGAAGTCGGTGGCGAAGAGCGAGCCTATTGTTGTACCATCCAAGTATGCTGCGCATTTAAGAGGAGCGAATTCCTCCGCGAATGCGAGTCCCGAAGGCGACGGTTGTGAAGATGGAGAGAGAAATATGCCTGCGGAGGTTGTTTGCAATTTCCGTGGTTGTGAAAAACGGTATGCGATGCTGAACATGCGTTCGCTCGAGTTGTAATATGAGACTCGAGACACTTATTGATTTAATTACAGTTATTGGATTAAGAATTATCCGGCTGACTAATTGTTGATGATTTGGCAGTGGAAAAAACTTATCCCATGAGAGTGTGAATTTACAACTTTCTTAAAATTTACATATCTTTTTATTCTCGTAAGTAAAAAAAACAAAAATAAAAAATTTGTGTTGCTTATCATATCCATAAATAACCAAAATCTCTGTGTTTTTTTGCTTTAGCTCGAGTAAATCAGCTCAATTGCTTATGCATTAGAGCTACTTGATGACTGAACTCAATATTTTTCAATTGTCTTCAAAAAAGCTTATGCAACCTTTTGCGATGCCTATTGATTAATAATTAGAGTGACGAGGATGCTGCAGTTGAACCTTTTTACCCTTATGTACCTCTGAAAAAATAGGTTTACCGTTAGTTCTCACATCAAAAACATTTATCGCACCATCCATTGATAAAGAAGCGAGCAGTATCCCAGTTTCATTCCATTTAGCCATTTTCATTTCTATAGCGTTAATAAGACTTGGAAATCTGTGCAACAGTTACTCCCATAGAGCTTCGGGATCGTCTTATCGAATTTCCCAGTTCTTATATCAAATATTTTTATCACATTTTCTGAGCCTGCAGTCGCCAACAATCTGCCATCATTCCTCCAATCAATCCATTTGATCCCTACAATATCCAGGTGTGAATCTTCAATTTTTTAGTATAAATACTTTCTGAATACGGCTGAAAATGAGATTTGTAAGCAGGTTCTCCCTTTTCTGTATCGATGAAATTGAGAAGCGCATTTTCGAAAGTATAAGCTATCATAGGGCCATCTGGGTTCCATCGACACTTATTCCTTTCATCTTAACACGTTGGTTATTGCTTTCACTGATGTTGAAAAATTACTTTACCAAAGACATTCATATGCAGAGTTTGCGACATCATAACTTCATTCGTATCTACATTTCTAACCTCCAACGCTCCAATGTAATAAGCCGTAGCGAGTCTCGTCCCTTCAGAGTTAAAATCCAGACTGCACACAAAGTCTAACTCCATTCGCATAATAAACAAGGAGAAAATAATGACTTACCTGTCGACTTGTCCGTGCAACTCACTTTTTTCAAAAGCTCCCAATCCAAATAATCGAAGAGATGATAAGCGGAGCTATAGCTTTCTGACATCAACGCAACAAAGTTTCGTTTCTCATTAAAAGCGATATCAGAGATGGCTAGCAATACTCTGTTAGTTCTCCGTTCGAATATACTAACAAATCAATTACTCCCTGCAGATGTTCCCAGAGTGAAAACCTTCTTGAAGCGAGTGTCTTTTTTTCTGATGAAAACCTCAAAATTCGATCTGACGAAAACTGAGTTCGAGGATATTATACAGTCGCTTTTCGGAATTTGCTGCACAAGCGTCGAATACCCTAAAAAGCCCCCGCTTTTGTTAAGAAAAGAGTAAAATTAACTCCAACCAACTTTATAGGACCGCGCTCCAGTAAACTCAACAATATTAGGCTTCGTTTGTAAGATATCATCGCGAAATGATATCTCATTGGTTCTCTCAGTACACCAAATCAAACCGATTTTTCCTCCAAGTAGCGTATTGGATTCGTTTTTCTTGTATTCTTGTAAATCACCTTTAGATTCCTTCATTGCAATAGTTTTATTCACAATCATTAAGTGATTCTGTTTAATCTTGGTTGTTTCGGTAGATTCGATCCTTCGATCTAAATCCAATTGATAATTTAAAGAAAGAGCATATCAACAATGATAAAACGAAACGTCGCACAATTTGTTAAAAAGACTCTCACTCGAGAGGGCCGAGCCGAAATCTACGCCGATGCGAAGCTCAATTTCAATAAAATCCAAAGCATTTACCAGAATCCAAGACGCAATTTCAGTGAATTGGATAATTACCTCCGGAAGCTCCGTCGACCCCTTTACTTCTATATCATGGCAGCGAATGTAGGGGTGTTTCTCGCATGGCAGCTCAGGTTCCCTGGCGAGGACTTCCTTTTTAACCACTTTGCGCTCTCAACAATGAATATAGATCATTATCGATATCATACCTTGCTGACTTACAGCTTTTCACATATTCAATTGTTCCATTTCTTATTCGATACGGCCACGATTTATTTTCTCGGCAGGATGGTGGAAAACTATTTCGGTTCTCGAGCTTTGTTGACTCTGTGGCTAGCTGGAGCGGTGACAGCTGGGGTGTTTACGAATTCGGCTAATGCAGAGGTAGGGAATTACGCTCCGACGATGGGAGGATGGGGAGCGATTCATGCGATTCTGGCGTTTTGTACCCTGAGTTTTCCGCATCAGAAAGTGAATTTGTTCTTTGGCCCAACGAAGTTTTGGGTGATTGGAGTGGCGTTGATGAGTATTTCGTTGATCGGAAGCTCACGATCAGCAGCGGCTGGAGAAATTGGTGGGTTGCTCGCGGGAGCTGGGTATTTTATGCATAGAAGAGGATGGAGATTTTAAGTTTTACGATGTTTATTTGTTGTTTTTCATGTAAAAGGAACCTACTCATCTAGAGAAATCAACTATGTGTTACATAAAACAGCAAACAGAATTTAAATCTTAAATTCAATAGAAGTGGTTAAGTCTCTTTGAGGACATATAGCGACTAATGAGAAGGAATTCACTACTAAAGGCTATAAGTCTCGGCCATGAATTTGTGTGATAATAGTTTAAATTTTCTTCAATATATATGATTAACGATTATTATTTAGTGGTAAGTATGGATTCAAGTTAGAGATAACACTGATAAATATTCACATAATATTAGTATTAATCTATAGATTTGGGGGCATGCTATAAAAAAGATGCCGGCTATGAGTCTTTACCAGCAGGCTTTTTAAGCATAATGCTATCTCCTTCGTCTCAAAAGAATTTGAACTTTTTATGATGGTGGTGATGATGGTGGTGGTGATGAGGAGGTTTAAAAAAGGGCTTAGTAGATTTTTCCTCCATGCGAGCTGATGAGGAAGCTATCAGAGAAGCCATAACCAGGAACAAGAAGACAAGGATTGATCTCATTTCGGATTTGTTGTTTTTCTTTTAGCTGATATAGTCAATGTTTATTATTGGATGATTGATTGAGTGCAAGCATCCCTATTTATAATCAGAGATGCTTCTAGAAGTATAACGTCTCAGTAGCAGGCAAACTTCGAAAATATTTCCAGCATGATCGAGCAAGCTGATTATCACCTAGAGATGAGTATTAGGGGAAGCAAAAAAGAGGAATTGTTTTCAAAAGTGAGGATAGTCTCACAGTTAATTTACTGAGTCTGGGTTATTTGAATAATTTCCAAAGCAAGCGAAAATTAGGAAAATTGCATGTTGCTGGAAAAACTGTTTTATATAAAAGTTAACGAGCCAATGATAAATACTTGTGTTAACTTTCTTTTTTATTTGAATGTGAGATATGTTAAATCGCTTTTGGATGTTTATTAAAGTGGCAAAATCAGGTCTTCACCTTGACCAGGAGAGGATTAGAGAGCATTGCTCGTTTATCTCCATCAAGAAGAAGAATGGACTATGAGGTGTTATTAATTTATCACTTTTCACCTTTACCAGTAGATCAATCAATTACTGGCTTGCAGTTTGAATTAAAATATAAGCAAGAAATTCAGGTGAAGTAATCGCCGGACAGTTCAATTCGTGAAAAGTAAGGTGATCTAGAATGGTTGTATTAGGACAAATTAATTGAATACAGTATTATCCTGGAAATTCTTGTTTCGCCTTTTTTCCTCGAACAAAGGAATCAGAACAAAATATAGACAAAAAAAATGGAAATGCAAAAGTTTCTTATGAGATTTTGCCTAAGTCTGAAAACATGTGATATTGAATAGACCAGCATTGACTTTTTTTTTGCACTTCCAGGTGTACGCCCCTAATGCCTCAATAAAGAATAATTAGTCATTGTTTATAGAGCTTGCCTGGCAATTTGTAATGTTATTCAACAATTTCAGTCAAGGTATATTCCGGAAGTGCCATGTGAGCAAAATTTGTTCATTTTGTAATATAATTCCCTAAGAAGAAATACAATTTTAGTCAAACTAATGTATTAAGCCTTGAAGAGCCAAATCTTTTCATTCGACTTAGAAAATTGTAAATTTTTCAAGATCGAGCTGAGTTTTGTTAATAGAGCGAAGAACGCTCAAAACACAATAAAACTAAGCAGCATCTTGCTCATAGCATAGAGGGATAAATTATCTAATCGAGTTATAGAGCGCATTCATTACTCAAAGTTCAATGGCTTGGCTTTTCCAGGTGAACCGAAGATAAAATGAAATTTATAGCCAGTTCATTGATTCTATATCTCAAATTCGATGACAACGCACGCAAGTTTATAGTCCCTAAACCACATAATTTATCATTCATTACTGACTAGATTACGACAAACGGTAAGTATCAACCAACTCACATAAAAAAACTCATTGCAAAGCTATTTCTTGAGGCATGTTGAAAAAAATCCTCGAGATTATGGTATAGATCACATCATACACTCCTAAAGAGCAACAAACATTCTGTTGATTAACATTCAAAACTGTTTAGGAATATTCTGGTTTTTAAGATCTGCTGATTGGAGTAAAATTTACTGAAATGCAAAATAATTCTACTGAGATTTCAGACCTTGATTAACTTAGATCCTTTCATTTTTACTGCTATTTCAGACGTACAGCACAGAAAAATCGCAAGCTAGCTGTATATTTCAACGTATCGAAACTAAGCCATTGATTGTTAGTGCTGTCTGCCCTAAAATGTTTAACGTTTCACTTCTCATTGGATATAAGGAGATAATTAAAGCTGTTTATCCAGTCCTCGCTTTTAGCGACGTCAAAAAATAATAGTCATTGTAAGGAACATGTTGCTTGATAAACAGCATTCCACTGCTCAAGACAGCCAGTCCAATATCTCTCAGAACAGATTAGTTCCTATTCATTTGGGTAAGTCTTCAAAGCGATTCGAACACGAAACGTTAGAAGTCAATAGTGCTGTGGGCTGTGAAGAAGAAAAAGAAGAGGACCATTTAAGCAAACTTCAAATTGGAAAAAAATGTCAAAGTGAGCCGCTAAATGTGTATACGTCCTCTAGAAGAAACGCACGTTTTAGCTCTCACAATCTCAAAATTCACTGCAATTTAGAAATGACTACTGTAATTGATCCACATGGTGACACTGAAGAGTGGCTACCAAAAACTCGCTTGTATTCAGCCCTGGAAGAAAGCAACCTCATAAAATCTGGGAAGCTAAGCTCAACAGAGGAGCACTCTCTTATCCTGTCCTTGGAAAAGGCCGTTTTAGAAGAGATCGCGGTCAAGCCGTCTGACTCGAGCTTTGGATCAATATTTTTGATATTTGATAATTTCAAAGACTTCTTCGATGAGCTCAAAACGATTGGTCAGGGTTCATCAGCGGTAGTCAAGAAATGTAGGGAAAGAGCTACAAAAGCGCTGAAAGAATACGCTGTTAAAATCTCAAGCTATAGTGGAGATGAGGAGAGACTACTCCAGACTATCAGCAGCTTCAAGATGAACAAAGGATTGAAGCATCCTAATGTTGTAGAAGCTGAAGCTCTCTATATTGATTTATGTAAAGAGAAGACTTATATGATACTCGAGCTAATTGAGGGACGGAATCTGTTGGAAATCCTAGACAAAGTAAAGCAATTCGAAGAGCGCGAAGCAGCGAAATTATTTAAAAGTGTCCTATGTGGAGCGCAATACCTGCACAGCCAGGGGATCTGTCATCGTGATTTGAAGCTAGAAAACATCCTTATAGAGAATCGTGCAAATCTCAAAATTACCGATTTCAACGTCTCAAAATATTTCAAAGACCACGATTCTTATAATGGATTGAAGAAAAATAACTATAAAATGTGGACTTTCACAGGAACAGTAGCCTGTCTTTCACCTGAGGTGTTCACAGACCTCGAATATACTGAGAACATTGATTCATGGAGTGCAGGCGTAATGCTCTACACGATGCTCACAGGATACATACCATTTTTTGAAGAGTACCAAGAAGATTTAATGGAGAGTATTATCCATGGAAAATACAAGACAGATAGCCCTGAGTACGAAAAGCTGTCATCTGAAGCTAAGCATTTTATTGACTGCTTACTTGAGAGAGATCCAATGAAGAGATATACCCTACATGAAGCTCTTTCACACCCTTGGATCACCTTAAATACCAAAGAAGACCAAGAATAATGAACGTTCGGAAGCTCAGTATTAGATAAGTAGGCGCAGAGTATCAGTTGCTAAGAATAAGAAACAATGGAAGTTTTAAGAAATTTGAATAAGTCCACAGAGGAAAAGACTGTAACAACAGCTATCTTCTAAATATTTGCTTCATTATAAATATCCATGAAGATTATAATCAATTACATAATCGCTAAAATCATGAAAATCACTTGCTGTCCTACAATATCTAAGGTCCGAGAACAGTTTAGAATACTTGAAATTATGCTTTAATTCGGAATGAGTGGTTTAATCAATTAGTATTATCAAGAATTATTGATTTAAGTTTGTGCTAAAGAAACAAATGTTAGTTTGATTCTTGATGCGATGTGATGTGATGTTGATTATTGATTATTATTATTCAGGAGATATTATCGATAGAGAGGAAGCAACATTAGATCTTATAGACTTAGACTTAAATTATTAATTAAATGTATTCACATCATACTCTTAATCGAACAACCTTTCATTACCAGCGGCCTCGTCCTCTTCTATAGCCTCCATATCCACGATACCCGCCATAACGACCACCGTATCCACCATAGCGACCACCATATCGATAGGTTGCCGTTTCTTCCATACTAGACTTCTCCTCCATGCGAGCTGAGGCGAAAGTGAAGAAAGAAGCCACAATCACCAAAAAGACGACAATATTGAGTTTCATTTCAGTTTCCTCTCTTGTATTTGATTTGATGAATTGATTTTTGTATGTGTTGGCTGATGAAGAGCTCTGGTATTTATAGCCGGAGTTTCTTCGAGAAGTTAGGCATTCCAGTACCAAGCAACCTTCCAAATTGTTCAATTCTGGAAAAGCAAGGAGTGGAGATGAAAATCGAAACGCAATTAATCGAAAAAAGTAAGAATCACATCTAAAGTCAGCGAGTAGAGTCAAATAGTACGGTACTGATTATGGACTATTTGGATCAAATTTGCCTGCAAATTGGAGAAGATTCTTTTTACGATTAAGGTAAGGAGTAATGAATCACTTCTCGTTCAGTTGACTTAAAACTTTCAACCAGGGAAGGCAATAAGAACAACATCAAAACAAGATGCTTTACTGTGATTTACAACGATAAATTTAGCGATGACAAGAACGAGAAACTAATGCTAGTTGCTCTGGTTTTCCTTCTCTCATGAAGAATCATTTGTCTATTAGATCATGGATTTACTGAATTGAAGTCAAGAAATTAAAAAAAAAAATTAATAATCAGGAATCACTTTAAATTAAATTGATTTAGTTGCAGAAATCTCTCAAGTTTTCAAACGTATCCTATGTCAAACCTATTGTTATTAGGTTGAAGATGATGGTTAGTCTGGAGTATTCATCATCTTTTTAATTCAATAAGAATGCTAGCATGGACGCAGATTTTATACTATAAAGTCAATCCTTGATCGAATTAAAGAGAAGTATTGCGCTCAAATTACTTATAATTTTGAAAAAATGCTCCTGTATCTAGTTGTCAACACATTCCATTCTAATTTCAGATCTAGTTGTCAGTCTCTTAATAACTCTTTGACCCAATATTCAGCAGAAGTCATTGAAGCAATTTTTCCAGAGTTGATTGGCCTATTCTTCAAGCTTCTAGATAAAATTCACTTCTACAGGATTGAGGAACTAAAAGAGACCAAAGGCAAAAATTGAAAAAATTAACCTGTTAACCTCTTTCAATCTTCAACAGTAGCCAAACTACATCTTTTGATCTTCTCTTCGTACTCTAAAAATCTTTCTAAGATGCCAATCTGAGTAGAAACACGGTTATTTTTCTTTGAGAAATGACTTTAATAAAATATTTCCTTTCCATATATATATTTATTTCAATTGTTAGATATATACTCCTCCCAGCTCCTCATAAATCCAAATAGAAGCTGGTATTAATACTAACTCCCGCTCAATAATCACTTAAATTTCCAAATAATAACTCGGTTTCAACAGCGGTACTATTTTCGCAGCGAGCAGCGCTCCCAATTGCGAGCTCTTCCATGCCCATGGATGAAGTCCATCCCACGCAACAAACGAAGGACCTTGGTTTTTCAGCCCTTCGCTCGCTTGCTCTCCCATTTGAATCAAATGAGTCAACGAATCAGAGCTTTCAGTTTGATAGGTTTGGAAAACCTTAACAAGCGTATCTTCCATAAACTGCCCAAAAGGCACCGTGAAGAATATTCTGCTCGTTGGACACGTCTTGCGCATATCTCTAAGCCATCCGAGCGCATTAGTGAACACCATATTAGGATCACTCATGAAATCGTTGGTACCGTGCCCGTTGATGATATAATCAGGGCAGTTTTCAAAGGTTCTTTTGCGGTTGACGGAGAGATAATTCCAAGAAGATTCATTAGGAAGGCCGCTGCTATTCCACAATTGAGGGCTGAAGCCAGCTCCCCATCTAGCGTACCCTTGACCGCCATAAGCCACGACAGATAACTCAGCATTGAGAGCTAGAGCCAAAGAAAACGCAAATGTCAAATGAGCGTCATGCGCGTACTCCCATGATAAATTTCCATTAATCCAGACACCTTCACCGATAGAATCCCAGTAAGCCATCAATCTCTTTGGTGCCAGCTTCGGAGCAAACAGAGTCGCATCATCGTCGATGGTAACGCTCATGATTCTGAGTCTGCTGGAGGTGTTATACCAGCGATCTACGGAGAAATGGTTTCGTACGAAGAGGTAAAGGGTATGATTTGCGTCTTTTTTGAGTCCAGAAGCGATAGTGATGGACTTTGAGGTAACAGGCATCGTCTGGTTCTGCTCAGGTCCGCCGTCTAAGGACCAGGCAAGGGTGCAGGTGGTTTTATCGAACGAGTCGTCGAGATTGAAGGTGAATGAGGAGCCATTGAATCCGACTTTGATGTATGCTCCGCCATTTATCGTTTCGAGGAATCCTGATGGGTCTGCGTACCAGTTCTGCTCTGTGTGGTAGATCCTGCTGTCGGTAGCTGGGATAACCAGAGCATTTGCAGTGAGAGAAAGCGCAGCTAAGATGACAACGAATTTTATCATTTAGAAGAATGTAATTAAAATAAGTTTAATTCAGGAATAAGAGCTTAAATAACACATGAGCGACTTGAGATCAGATCTACAAGAAATACTCTTTTAGGATTACAGCAACTGATGAATATCCTCTCAGATGACGTTGATGAGCTTGATTCATGACGAGCTAGGAAGTTGACGACATTTGTATGACATTCGAGAATCGAACTCGACATATTTTTTTGTTACAATGTCTATATCTTTATTAGGCTGCCATTTAGAGAAAGGCTAATTTCAGAGATTGTCCCAATCAGAAGTGCAGTCTCATTTCTGAGATTTCTCAAATGCGAACAAATTTCAGGAACCGCTATCAATTAAGAGAAACTCGTTCGAACGGAGTAATCAAAGGCATTCCTAAAATACACATATAGCAGGTCATGCTAAATCGAGCTTTATTTTGATTAGAAAAAATAATCAAGAGCAAAGATTCCATGAATCATGAATGTACTTCTCTTGGATAATCGGTAATTTCAATTCGGCAGGAAACGATCAGCTAAAGCATTCTTTTTAATGAGATCGAGAAGTAACCTTCAATTTTTCACAAGACCGAATCTGTTACCACTTTTGTATTTGCGATGTGTGCTTAATAGTCGACAAAATCTTATGTGAGATCTCACTACTTTTAGATATGATCGAAATTCGAGTCTCTCCCTGCATATCTATCTTAATGTAAAACTTGTTTAGAGTTCAGACATATTCTCATATTCTGATAGAAATGATTGGGTGCTCTATGAATATATTATTTATAGGAATAATAACATTATTAGAACTAAAGCTTCAAATTACAAATCAAAAGACGCACCTCATAAGTATCTATAATTACAGTATACTTGCATTCGTGACTACCAAGAACTTCTTAACAGCCAATCGATCTTCTCAGTACCTTCCGCGGCGGTAGCGACGCCATTTCTTCTTACCGGCAAATCCGGGATCCATGATCGGCGCGTGATCATCATCAGCCGCCATAATGGGTGAATGGTTCTCGAGTTTTCTAATAGGTGTATGACCGTCACGAGTTCGAATTGGTGTGTGATTATCTTGGGCCTCGATAGGGGAATGATTATCGAGAGTCCTGATAGGCGCATGACCGTCACGAGCTCGAATTGGTGAGTGGTTCTCGAGTTTTCTAATAGGTGTATGATTGCCACGAGTTCGAATTGGTGTATGATTATCTTGGGCCTCGATAGGGGAATGATTATCGAGAGTCCTGATAGGCGCATAGTCGTCACGCTTCCTAATCGGTGTGTGATTATCCTCAGCCACTATAGGGGCATGATCGTCGAGAGTTCTGATTGGGGTATGACCATCACGAGCTCGAATCGGTGAGTGGTTATCGAGTTTTCTGATGGGGGTATGACCATCGAGTTTTCTGATGGGGGTATGACCATCGAGTTTTCTGATGGGGGTATGACCATCGAGAGTTCTGATCGGAGTATGGTCATCGCGTGCTTTGATCGGACCATGGTAATTGTGAGCCATAATCGGAGAGTGATTATCGAGAGGCTTGATCGGTGTGTGATTCTCGCGAGCAATTGTAAGAGAAGCCAAGCAAGCTATACTCGCAAGCAGCAACATCATCCCAGTATTGAATCTCATTCCAGGCTGTTAAACTTTTCCTCCTTGAATCAAAAAATGAACTTTATTCTTACCTAAAAGAACTTATGAGGGTATTTATAGCCAGAAGATGCTTCCAGAAGGCGTTTGCCGGCAATAAGCAGACTTCTAACAATCTTCATAGCAAAATGAAGAATTAGTTCTAAAGGCCAGCATCATAATCACTGACTCTTCAATCTACTGATATTGTTTTAAAATCTTATCTAATTTGAGGTGAAACTAGCTGCTCTTTACTTCCCTCTAAAACATCAAAATCTGGCTTGATACAAGTGGTTCATGTGCTTACAGCGCATTCATTTGTTCTTCTCTCTCTCACATATGAAGCAATGTACTATAGGAGAAACATAAATATATTTAGGCTATATAGGAACGAAATTACTGGTTGGTCATTTTAGGGCAAATACAAGCAGGTAATTCTGACAAAGAAAATTGATTTGAATCAGTTAAGCGATTTTCGAATGTACGATAGAAATCTGAATGGGCAGCTAATCTAATCCAACAATAGAAATATCCTTATTGATATGACTTTATGCTTTACAACGATGCATTGAGCATATGATTGGGAAAGCTAGCGATATAGTACGAAGCATGGGTCTTAAGGAGTGAGCTACACAGATTAGTTTTTTTTTTTGTTGCATTGTTGAGACGTTCGCCTCATCATTCTGTATTTAGTGACTTCCATGGGAGTGTTCTAGCAATCTCGCTCTAACTGACTCCTCTCTATTCGAAGTCAGAAAAGTTTATTAGGCTTACAAGTACACTATTAATTGTGGTAAAATTGCCAAGTTTCTGCATTATAGAGTATAGCATGTTGAAAACTTATATGCATGATGAGAGTTTAATCCGAGGCTCGAATGAGGAAGCTCAACCTGAAAAAAAGGACTTAATTTCCTATTTATGTAAAGACATTTGTTAGCTGCGAATACCTTTTTCATTTATATAAATTGGCAGACAGGACGACAATAAAATGCACTCATAAGGAAGTAAAACTCCCAGGAATGTTTTTCATTTACAATGGCTGATATTTTGGCAGCAAGCCTGGCTCCTAATTGAACGCTTTTCCATGCCCACGGATGTAGTCCATCCGATGAGGCAAATGAAGGACCTTCATTTCGAAGCCCTGCACTCGCCTGTTCTCCCATCTGAATCAAATAAGCCGAAGCATCAGAACTTTCGGTCTGATAGGCTCGAAACACCTTTACAAGTGTCTCTTCCAGGAATTGTCCGAATGGAACCGTCAAGAAAATTTGACTATCTGGGCATTTCTTGCGCATATCCTTCAGCCATCCCAACGCATTAATAAAAACCATATTGGAGTCACTTTCAACATCATTAGTTCCGTGTTCGTTTATAATATAATCCGGGCATTTTTTAAAACTTCTTGTGTGGTTAGCCGAGAGCCAGTCCCAAGCGGATTCGTTAGAAAGCCCGCTGCTATTCCATAATGGAGGGCACAAGCCAGCGCCAGAAGTCGTGTAACCTTGTCCACCGAAAGCAATGAGAGATAACTCTGCGTTAAGTCCAGCAGCCAAAGCGAAAGCAAATGCTTTATGAGCGTCATGCGCGTATTCCCAAGGTAAATGTCCGTGAACTGCATAACCTTCGCCGATGGAGTCCCCGTAAACCAGCAATCGCTTCGGCGCGAGCTTTGGAGCAAACAGAGTAGCGTCATCGTCTATAGTGAAGCTCGTTATTCTCAGTCTGGTGGAGGAATTGACCCAGCGATCGTCGGAAAACTGACTTCTTATTATAAGAAAGAGCGAATGAGGCGAACTTGTGTTCAGATCAGAAGCGATGGTGATAAAAGTTGAGGAACCTATGTCAAACGGAGACCGGATTTGCTCAGGTCCGTCGTCAACTGACCAGAGGAGGGTGCAAATAATCTGATCGAAAGGTTCGTCGAGACTGAGGCTAATTGAAGAACCAGTAAAGCCTAACTTAATGTAAGCTCCAGGATTTAGTGTTTCGAGGAAGCCTGAAGGATCTGCATACCAATTATGCTCGGTATAATAGATCCTGCTGTCAGTGGCTGGAATAATTAAAGCGTGTAATGCAAGACAAAAGGCTAAGAATACGACAGCTTTTAGCATTGCGAAAAAAGAAAGCAATAAATTTAATTCATATGAAAGATTATCATTTCCGAAATTACAGATGGATCTACTGAAAATTCGAAATGAAGAATGATGCGAGACTGCTAATCAATAGGTCAGGAGCTCAAACTCATGGATGCAGTCCCTATAAGAACTTTTTTTGTGAGTCAGGAGATTTTTGATATCACCGGATGTTTCATGATCAGGTAAGTTAATCAAAAACTTCTTGATTTCGAATGGAGCATGGGAAGGAATTTTGCCTTAGTCTATTTCCACTTGCTTTTCTTTCGGAGGACTAGAAGCTGATTCGTCAATTGGCCATGAGTACGATTTTTATCAATGACCCAATTCGCTGAGTTGGATGGCAGATGAATTGTGCTGAGTTTTAGCAATCGGTAGCATACGACATTTTGTTTTCCTGTTATATCGTTCACTTTCGGACAATTTTTTAATTAAAGCCTTGAGAGATTTTATGGTTATAGTTATTGAGGATATTTTCAATTTGTTACATAAAATCGATTTCAGTTCCGGGTCTGGCTACGCTGCCACAGAAGGTCAAAGTTTTCATTATTTAAGAAACTGCTACTAGCACAACTTTCCAGATTTCGAAAAAAAAAAGAAGAGATTACAATACGATCATCAAGATAAATGCTAATTTGTCTGCCAAAACATTATATTAACTAAATCAGTCTTTCTTTAGAAACAGAGCTTATATTTTCTCTTTGGAACCTAAAATATTTAGTTTTAAAACCAGGATACAGCGTTTTTTCTTTTTCATTTTGAAAGAGAAATTTATTCTCGATAAAATAGCTTATCTGTGAAAAATCAAGTATAGAAATAATACATATCGCAGAGCTCCTTAGGGAACTCTGTAAACCTCCTAAATATTTGCGAAAGCACTTATTATCGAAGAAATATGTTGCCATTTTTTACCGACAATATTCTTCTATGTGAAGAAAAAATGTGCATTGATTTGCAAGTTTCATTTTCATCCAATTCAAGGTTGGAATATTGATGAAAATCGAACGATTCATTGAGATATCCAAATTGACGATGGACGCTCTCAATTTGCAAATTTTTCTTTGACATTGGTCAATACTCTTTCCGAATTATATCGCTGATACGATCGGATCTTCAAAAAAGTGCTCTTTAGGGTCTCGCTTTCCTTCTTCAACAGAAAATGAAGATGCCCGTTTCAAATATTTGTTGTTTACTCGAAAGAATATTCTGTAACATACAGAAGCTCCTTTCGTGTGCTATAAAAAGCGCCAATTTTCTAGCTTATGCCTCATGCACTGAAAAGTCATTGGAAATGAATACATAATACTTTCGAAAGAAAGGAAAGAATGCTAATTCTTGGGATGTATCCTACAAACTACACCAGAATCCAACATCTCGAAGAAACTTAATCTAATGTGCTTTGGATTAGTCGATTTCCATTGTTGCTCTATTTTACAAATTGCTAAAAAGCCCGGTTTAAAGGAAATCATAAGTTTTCGCCAAGATACTTCTTTAGCCAAGAAATTCACAACAAATCTCAGCTCAAAAAGGAACATTCAATCAGCCAACCTCAAATCAGCCATGGCATTCCAAGCCCTGTCAGCCACAATGGTTTGGGATTTTCAGCAGACGCCACAGAAAGAATTTGCATTTTGTGTCTGGATCACTCGACTCATTAAAATACTCAAGATGAGCTAATTGAGATAAATTTTTTGGTTTTAACTTTGGTGACGCAATTTTTTATTACCTCATTAAAATTTATAGTTGCTTCAGGCTTTATTTAATCACGAAGCCGTCGCTTGGTTAGAAACCTCTTTTCTAAGTCTCTTAGCATTTCTGGCTTCTATTATCGAAGAGAACAAAGATACTACATCAAAGGTTCATTGAGTCTGAAAGAAGTCTGTGGTAAATCGTATTTCTGGAAAAATCACTGCGCAGGGTTCACTGGATTTGAAAGCAGAGTTAGATAAAAAATTGTTTCATAGCATCGGAGTCAATGAGCTCGAATTTTAGGTTTTCTGAGGATTGATAGCATCTTCAGTCTTGCTCTTCACTTCATATTTACCCTTCACTTTTTCGGAAATATCAATACTTCTCTGAGAACTTTGATTGATATCGAGATGGGAAGATCGCACAGATGAGTTATTCTATATTAATCGGCTCATGGGTTATTAAAAAATTTGATCTTCCGCTAACAGTCTTGTAAAATAACTGGCCAAACGTTCCAGAACTAATTTTTTTTAAAGTTGTTAATATCGATTTTAACTAAATTTGCTCTCATGCAGACTTTTTTTATATAATTTTATCGTAAGTATCGTCAAATAAATACAAAATACATGAACCTGAGGATTTTTTCTATTGTGCTAATGGCTTGGCTTCTCGCAATCGCTTCGGGTAATGAAATTTCTCTCTGAATTCAATTTTGATGAGTTTATAGGTTTTTGTTTTGTCCAACGCGTAGGTTGCGTTGATTGCGATGCTGGAGGCGTACTATGCATTCAATGTGAACCTCGTTACTTTTTGCTCGTCCCTGACTGCTATGGTATTGATTACCCTTGAATTTGCGATAACTTAATTAGCCTGCCCGAATTTATGTGACGTCTGCCCTATGTTAGCTCTTTGCACTACCTGTTCCTCGGGTGCTTTTCTGCTTGAAGGAGTTTGCTTCGAGGTATGTCCTGTGGGTTTCTATGGCTCTGCTGGTGTATGTTCTCGTAAAACATTAATTGGTCGTATCTTTTCCTATTAATTCTTTAAAAACCCAAAAGAATGTGATTCCTCATGTAAAGAATGTTCCGGTTCTGCCACGTCGTGCACAAGCTGTCTCTCCGGCAAATTCTTATACAATTCTGCATGCTACTCCAGCTGCCCAACAAGCACATATACTAGTGGAACAAACTGTGTTGGTATGAAATAAAAAATGACTTACCATTCATGATATTCATGATAATAATGAATTGCGATAGACTGTCCTTCCCTTTGTCAAACATGTAATGGAGGCTCTGTAACCTCGAATTGTCAGTCTTGCAAAAGTGGCAAGTTTTATTATAATTCGGGATGTTATGCAAGTTGTCCAGCAGGCACATATACTAGTGGATCGAATTGCAATAGTATCAAAATTTATCTTTTTTATGGCAGCGTAAATTTATGGGTGTGTACTAGCCTGTCCTACTGGCTGCGCAACATGCAATGGTCCTTCATCGACGTCCAACTGTCAATCATGCGTCAGTGGTCGTTATTTGTATAATTCCGGATGCTATACAAGTTGTCCAGCGCTCACTTATGCCAGTGGATCAAGCTGTTTAGGTATTCTATAGCTAATTTGTTGAACTTCATGGCTATAATAAATTATTTTCTTGCTAACTAGACTGTCCTACAGGTTGTGCCACTTGTAACGGTCCTTCTGCAACATCAAATTGCCCAACCTGCCTCAACGGATACTTCTACTACAATTTTGGATGCTATACAAGTTGTCCAACAGCTACATTTGCAAGTGGAACGAATTGCCTGGGTAACAAATATAACAACAATCCGTGAAATGTTTTGACCACTACATTTAATACCAGATTGCTCCTCTTTGTGCTCAGCTTGCACTGGAACAGGTCCGAACGAGTGTACAGCATGCAAAACATCGAATTATTTTTACATAAATACTTGTTATGCAACTTGTCCCTCAGGAACATATCCAAG
>ENA-UOTX01000674-UOTX01000674.1-compost-metagenome-genome-assembly--contig:-NODE-674-length-33674-cov-13.189838_pt1 | contig 33674 bp, 26 predicted proteins | sample MGYA00238143_ERZ746982 | MGnify/ENA primary metagenome ERZ746982 (study PRJEB28758, sample SAMN06268862) | compost metagenome | isolation source: single cell | place: USA: California, Emeryville, Joint... | reverse complement strand
CCCTTTCGTAAGGTCGGTTAAAGGTGGTCAGGCAAGATGAAACTTATCATAATAATAATTATTCGAGTTTTCTCTGTCGGTGAAATTGCTGACTTATTTCAATCCTATATAGAACGAATAAATGATCTCATTTTCCAAATAAAAAAAAAAAAGTCCGCTTCAGGTTTCGAACCACCAGGCCTAACTGGCTTATTATGCAAAGAAGTCCATGATCCCAGAACCGGCAAAAAATTATTTCCGACCAATTTCACGAGTCGTTTGATTTGATAATTACCCTCGCTCTTGCTCATTTCATTTTACGGGCTGCACTTTCAACAAAAGAGGAAATAACTCTACTTTTTCCAAACCACAATCGATTGGAAGCTTTATTGATGTGCTTCTTATACTGGCCAAAACTTACATTGACATTTTTCATATTTTGATTTGAATACATTCTTTTCTCATCATGCTGCTATTGATCAATGAACCTTTATTTTTAGCCATTCACACATAAGGTATATACAGATCTAACAGTATTTAACTTAGATTTACACATAACAAAATTTCTGTAGCATAGGATTTTTCACTAAACTAACATTTGATTTGAAGAATTTTCTCATCTGTACCAACTTTAAATAATTTGTACACATCGCATTTGTCTTGGACCTACCTAACTGTTCCTAGTGCTTCTAATCGCTACTCCTCTATCTTAATTGGAATTGCATTTTCATATTTGGATGTTCTCAGAAAATCTAATCTCCGGGCATCGGTCACTATGGTTGGAAGTATTAAAAATCTTGTAAAGACCTCAGCGAGTTGCTTGGAGCTGAGAGGCTCATGTATACTCTCAGGATCTTCATATGGAACATCCGGTTCTCGATTAAAGAGGATAAATCCCTTTGATAGGTCCTTCCTTCTCAGCGTTGCTGAGTTTATTCTTCTTGTTTCCAAGTAGCTACCTTCCAAATTGCCTGATAGTCCAATTGGCGGCTGATCCAGTGTGAATGGAATCGATTTCTTCGTCGTTAAATTTTGCGATTTATTCCTTCCTTTTTCTTCGTCCTTTGTTGCGGAGCTGTCACCTTTGCTTGATTTTTTTGCATCTCGTCCTTCTTCAAACCCCATGAAATTCTGCCGGTTACTCATCCCAGTTCTCAGTGGTTCTACTAATTTTTTATCACCGAGGTAAAAATCAGTTTTGAAGCTAAATGCACATTTTGCCTTGTAAATTTCCGTTATTTTAAACCAGGTAATATTGATATTCAGAGTTCTTAAATCATTACATATTTGATGAAAGAGCTGTGCGGTTGCCTTCAAGAGGACCGTCAATTGCTTGTATATCAATATTCTCTTCGGTTCTTTTATATGGCCTTTTTTTTCGAATTCGTTAATGTCAAGTGTGAGCATGAATTTTATGAAGTGCATCATCCAATCTCTAGGAGTAATCTTCTCATTCAAGAATTCGATCTCTTGAATGAATACCTTTACTTTCTTGGTTTTTAGGTTGATTCGTTTCCTTTCTTCGGGGATAAACAGCGCATTCCAGACTTTCAAACTGATTAAACAGTCTTTGTCTCCGAAGCTCCTTCCTGGAGGCATTTTCGGTGATATCGCCTTTAAAAAGTACCCGCCAAGCGTCTTGAGGTAGTTTTTAGCTTCGCCGTACTCTATTACGTCGATCACCTTAGGAACTTCCTTAACACTGACTTCTACGCTAATCGCTTTTTCGTATTTTAAATCGCATCTCATTTCAAGAGAGTCAAATAGCGCCTGGCCCAGCGGTTCTCCCGGCACAGTGTCCTTAGTACTCGCTTCCAGTGAGTCCTGAAAAGAACTAACGTTGGAAGGGACGTTGCTAGGCACCTGGAACTCGAGTTTTTCCGCGGGATTATTATCTGGGCCACCACAGACCTTTTTTGAAGGGCTCGAGTCCTCACGGCCTTCAAAGAGGCCTTGGTTTATCAGGTCTAGGGACGCTTGAGCGTTTTGGCCTGATTTAGAGATGGTCTGGTCTACGAGAGATTCAGAAACTTCCATAAACGTTGATTTATTTTTACTTTTGTATAATAAAAAAAACACGATGCGACTAGACAGAAACAAGTAGAGTTTTTATGCGAATCAATCACTAGTGCGAGCATAAATGAGTTTCTTGAAAGAATTTAGATTTAGGAGCTAGAACGCCCTTTAAGTTGATACCTTCGGAAAAATTCACGAGAGAAAGGGCCGAGTGATTTTATTCAGTTATCATTTGATTTGAAAGAAGTTTAAATAGAGTATTTCCGAAGTTTATATTAATTTTTTAGAGTTCTCAGAAAACTAATTTTGCAGATAAGGTGCTGCCTATTAATGAACTATTCAAAAAAGATACGATATTTTGCTCGCGGTTGGCCTGATTAGGTTCGTGTCTCGACCTTGATTGGGAAGATTTTAAAAATCTTCAAATAGATTTCACGAGATCTTTTCTCTTTTCTTCTGTATCGCTCTCTCATATGTAGTTTTAGTTACCTAAGAGAGCTCGACAATCTAGCACGGTGGTATGTCTAATAAACGCGCTGATAAGGGTTAAGGCTCGAATTGGCGGCAATTCGTTTTTATATGATGGTCAAGACAGGGATCAAGGCACCCTACTGCTTTTGGATCGTAAAATACTTCAAACAAGGTATTATTCCTTTCGTGGCAGTTTAACTAACTATTTCAGACGAGCTTCCGATGAATCGAAGAGAGATTTTATACCTTCGATAACGCTTGAATCAGCTAACTGGCCCGAACTCTATTTTAATAAATTTGATTCAAAAAGTGACGGGCTTCTCTAAACCTAGGAACCCCTGATAACTACCCTAAGCAAGGCATATTCGGTAGGAATGTTTTGTTCCTTAATGAGACTGTGCATCTGGAAAACTTGAAGCGCAATTCTACCATTTTCGTTAGAATTCTTTTATTTAGCCTTCGAATAAGGTGCTTTAGTTTCTGTTGCTATGGGAAGCTGTGTTTGTAGCTTCAAGCTCAGTTTTTCAGATTGAGAGAAAAGAAATATATGAGTTTGTGAGCATGAAATTTTGAAAAATTAAGCATGTTTTTGATTATTAATTCAAAATTTTTCATGAGATCTATTGACTCCCAATAGATGTTAATTTGCAAGTCAGTAATTGTAAAATTTCATTTATTAAAAAAGTCCGCAGCTAAATTCGAGTGAGACGGTCTTCTTAGGGAGAGAAAGAACGAGAACGAGTTAGACAGGATCTGATATCTTGTTTAAAAATTACAAATAGCTGACTGTGAGATAGAAGAGTCTGTCATTGTAGAGAAAAATATTTTGTTGATCAAGATCCATTTAAATTTGCTAACCATACGGCCGCATGAGAGTGGAAGGAGCTAAAATTTCAGCTACTATTGAGCAAGCAACCTCTCTTAATAAATAAGTGTGAGTTAGCATATATGACTGATTTATCTACATACTAAGTTATATTGGATTTCATTTCCCGCACTAAACTCTCCCGAGCTGAGCTGAGCTTTCATGCTTTTTGGAATAAGAATTTAAAACAACCTAAACAAAGGGCTGCTGAAATACTGAAAAAGTTGAGACTGGAAGGGAGGAAAACTCCTCCGTTAATTTATTGAGATTTTGGTCAAAATCTTTAAAGCGTTGCGAATAAACCCACAATTCTAAATGATTGATAGCGCTTTTATCCCATGCTATCTGGTAGCTTTGAGCTCAATTTGTCATTGTTGCAAGCCAAAATCTTATGAAATTAAGAGACTGCTTTGTGACAAAGCGCATTTGTCAGCGGAGAACCGCTGTATTAAATCAAACGAGGTCACTCATTTTGTGTTTATTGAATGTGGCTGATTTTTGATAGAAAAGTTATAGGAGGAAGACCCGCAGTAGCTACTGAGAAGGATTATTAATCTTATTCCTCTGTTAATAGCAAGAGCGAAATATGCAAATAACGAAACAGACTTAAGATTTCCTTAATATAAAGCTCTGGATAGCTCTCGTCTGTTACTTATTCAGCTACTTAGGAACGAAGAGTCCATTATTAAAAGCTACTCTCTGTCTCAAATACACTTGCTTCGAAGCAATATTTAAGATTTTCTCCGCGAGAGGCTCGCTCATCACATAATGAGTAACCAACGGAATCGACAGAATTTCAACATCTTCAAGTGGTTTTGTGAATTCAATAAGCTTCCACTCTTTTCCCCAGAACTCGGCCGTTCCTGATTCTGGAGTTTTAGCTCCAGGTATAACAACTCCAAAAGCAACCTCAGTCCATTCAACTTTAGTTTGGGTCGTAATCTCGACCTGTCTTTTCGCACGCGTGACGTAATAAGGGTATTTCCTCTGGACATCTTCAGTGTCATACAAACGTCTTTCCGCATCTATCTTCATTAGAGTCGTCCCTCCGGTATGCAAAGCCCTTTTTACTTTCTTTTCTTCAAGTGCTTTGAAAGTATTCTTGATGATTTCTTCGTGGGTATCACCTGTGTGGTCGGCAGCGCAGAATATGACAGTATCGTCAGAATTTAATATGTCGTTAAGAGCTCCTTCTTTTGAGAGATCGACGTCTGCGACCTTGAGATTTTCGTCCTTAATTTGAATCTTTGAAGAGGCATTTCTGCTGATTGCAAGAACTTTCAGTTTTCGTGCTAAGGCTGCCTTGACGATTGGTAGTCCGACGTTACCAGAGGCACCCAGGACAACGAGTCTTGAGATTGAGCTTTCCATGTTTTATGAGTTTGATGTTTTGTGGATCTTGATGATTATAAGTATGTGAAAAATTTATCGCGTTAAATATGCTTTGTGACTGATTCAGGATTCACGACCAAAGAGAAATCCTTTCAGGAATCACTTCTGGCTCTCACAAGGAAGCTTAGAAGGATTTTTGATGATGAAGAGGTTGATACTTACACTTGAATGAGAAGATAATGATTCTGAGCTGTGAGAAATGATATTCAATTGTAGCAACTAATAGATTATGATATTATTGGGATTCAAATTTGCAGCAAATCAATGTCGAAGAGGCTATTATCCAAGCTTCTAATGGATTTTCTCACATATGAGGTGCCTGCTTTGTATAATGAGGTTTTTTAGCATCTGAAATTTGTCTTGTGCAGATTTATTTTCAAATAAATTCTCATATAAGTTGGAAACCGTGAAAATAACTCTTAGTTTACAACTCGCATAGCAAATAAATCGCCTCTCTAAGCATGAAGAGCTTCACGAGAATCTTTCTGCTTAACGACTCCTAACTAATTGGCATTTAAGGGATAAGAGAAAAATAGAGAAATCGATAGAAATCGATTCGAAAATTTCAGAGAAAATGTTACAGCAAACGAGTAGTTGAGTCTACATCCGGAGAAATACATTGCATTTTCTCATCTATGAAGCCTTTCTCTAAAAGTTTTGTTCATATCTCACACAAATTATTCTCTGATAGCTTTTATCTGTTTGTTAACCGTTGCTGTTCCGAAGTTTTTCGCACACAAAAATAAAAAACGATAGCATGCTCTTGTTTGTTTTAAAGTCAAATACTCGATCTTGCTTATTGTTGGCTTCGAAAATACATGTGACAGAAGGAAAATCAATTTGTGACATGTCGACGAGTAAGCAACGCCCCAAACGAAACCGAAAATTATCATCTGAATTCAATGAGATATCATCGATAATGCTTTCTCTTTATCTACAATAACATGAAGATATCCAAGAAAAAAGCAAAAATCAATGGAAGGACAACTACCAACAGCAGGCAAAAGATCTCTGCTTTAGGAAAGCATTCTCTGTGTTATGTAGGAATCGAATCTGAAATTAAGATATTATTCGACAATGACCCTAAACACAACAGTTAGAACAGATTCACTTTTCGGACACGGATTCAAGAGACGCCGAGACTGAATTTCGTGACGACTTACTTCCTAAACGACAACGTATTCATCTTTCACAAACCAAACAAAAAAAAAAACAGTTTATGAAACGAAATTAACTTGCCGTTTGATCGGAAATTGGGTATTAAAAGAAATCTTCTGTCAATTATTAGAAATTTAAACTCACAATAAAACACAAAGATCATCGAAAAGAACGAAATGAGAATAAACTTGACTCTGCTGCTTCTTTCTCTGGTTGCACTTCAAATTTCAGCAATAAGAAAAGTAACTTCGCAGCCGGCAATGATAAGTCTAGAAAATGACTCTGATTGCAAATCTCACGAGTGCATCTGTATAGCTCAAAACGATCCAATCACACCTATCAACTGCTGTGACACTCCTAAATATGAAAATTATTTCGAATGTCTCTGCGCAGCTCAAGACACCCCTTTAATGCCTCTCAATTGCTGCGAACTCGAACAGTATGCTAATTCCATCGAATGTTTTTGCACAAAACAAGAGCATCCACTCTCTCCTATAAATTGCTGTACCCTTCCACAGTTTGCTGGCACCCCTGAATGCCGCTGCGCAGCTCAAACCAATCCAATATCTCCGATGAACTGCTGTGATCAACCTCAGTTTAAAGATTCTGTTGAATGTCTGTGCGCAGCTCGGGATCATTCAATCACTCCTTATTTCTGCTGTCATCTCCCTGAGTTTGCTAATAATTACGAATGCCTTTGCGCATCTCAAACTGAACCGCTTCATCCTTTTGATTGTTGCGATACCCTTCTGTGGTCCAACTCAACTGAATGTGCTTCAAAACAATGAGATGAGTATGTTGCAGGCTCAGAACAAGTTATTTATCTGCCAGGGCTCATTCTCTACTAGAGATTGAATTTTCAGCCTTGATCACGTTACAGAACATACATAATCTACTGTAATAATAAATACTATAATGAAAAGTTGCGTGAGAAATATGCATGATATATATATAAGAACTTACATCATAATCTCTGTAATTCATAAGATTTCATTTCATTCTCACAACAATTATTCTCTTCTTTAATATAAAGAGATTTTGTTTTTTCTCAATGTGATTCTATCCTGAAATGCCTGCCTTGAAAGGAAAGTTGACTCCCTTTTCTAATATCAAAAAATGACATTCTCTCCATTTTCTCTGATATCTTAAGACCATTGTTGCTTTTATTTGGGACAATAACTTCTTCAAATATTTCTACCTATCAAGAGACAATTTTGCATTATTGACCACTTTTATGGGTATTAAGATTCTGATTACTTATAGTCTCTTTGTGATGCGGTTAACCATTAGATATAATTTTATGTAGAATTATCTATTAATAATATTATCTATTCTATGCTCTTAGCTGTATAAGACTAGTTACTACTAAAATGCAGGTTTCACTCTTTGTGGTTTGTAGCCGTCCTTAGAGGCTTTGCTGAAGAGCTCTGCGTACATTTCGAGACGGTTGGTCATACTGAAGCCCCAAACGTCCTTAACTTGTCTGCAGAGATTCAAGTCAACTTCAGCGACGAGCAGACCATCACGAGTTCTTGAGAGACCAGGAGTACGGCTAGCATCAGGGGCAGCAATATAGCTCGATCCGTAGAAGTGTCCAAACTTGGTCTTAGGTGCTTTGCCATCACCACTGGTGAATGGATTTGGATAAGTTTCAGTTCCGACTCTGTTAATAGCCACAGAGAAATAATGATTAGCAATGGCAGCGCAACGAGCTTCAATTGGCCACATTGGTTCAGAGAGACCACCGACAGTGGCTGATGGGTTAAATACGATCTCAGCACCGTTAAGGCCGAGACTGATCCAGTTCAATGGATGATGTCTTCCATAGCAGATGTTGATTCCGATTCTTCCGAAAGGAGTTTCGAAAACTGGATGTCCAAGTTGTCCTTCCATGTAGTAGGTGGACTCGTTAAAATCGCCGACTCTTGGGATATGGTTCTTGTGGTGTCTTCCCAAGACTTTACCATTGTAGAACACAACAGCTGAGTTCCAAATGGTTTCCTTGACGGTGCATCTCTCGAGGATTGGAGAAACAATGACCATGTTGTATTTCGCAGAGAGTTCCTTGAAAAGTTGGGCGGTAGGGCCATTTTCGTAGTCTTCAGCGTATTGGATCCAAGGCATCTTTTCTCTGGTGCAGAGGAAGAAAGGAGCATTCCAAAGCTCTTGGAATCCAATGACGTTGACGCCGGACAAATGAGCAGCCTTGACGACCTCTCTGGCCCAGTCGTGGATAACTTGAAGAGAGTGAGCAACAGGAGCGTCAGTAGGGGTCTTGATGGAGTGTTGAACGGCACCAATACGGACGTTTCTTGGAGGTCTTAATTCTTCCTTAACTCCAGCAATTTTGTATCCGACGAGATCGAAGTCGAGTTTCTGAGCGATCGCATGAGCTTCCTTAGATAACTCGATCTTTTCGGCTTTTCTTCCGTTGAGGATTCTGGAGACTTCTGCGGCTTCTTTCTCAGGGAGATGGGCGGTGAGGGCTTCCTCAACGCTGGTAAGCTCACCTGATTGCCAAAGAGGAGCTGACGCGTTGCCGCCAGTTGAGCCGCTGGTAGGCCCATTCTTTTTGGCCTCTTCCAACTCTCTCTCAAGCTTCTTAATTTTTTCTTGAGAAATATCGAGCTTGGTTTGGAGCTTAGTAATGGTCTCTTCTGGAGCTTCTTTCTTCGCTCCGCTTCTGTCAACAGGGGTTTCTCGAATCTTTCTTTGGAGATCTCTCAAGTGAACGCGCTCGTAAGCAAAACCGTAGTTCTCTCGAGTGATGAATCTACCACTTCCTGGAGTGCTGGTGATGATGCTTTCATTATAAACAAGTCTTCCTGCAGAGAAAGTTGTTTGAGCGAGACCCTTCACTTTCATTCCTTCGAAGATGTTGAAATCACCGGCATGGTGGTGAGTTTCCTTAGAGATGGTTTTCTCTGCGTTAGGATCCCAGATAACGACGTCAGCATCAGCTCCAGTTTGGATGATACCTTTTCTTGGGTACATGTTGAAGATTTTGGCAGTTTGGGTGGAAGTGGCTCTAACGAAGTCAGAAGGAGTGATCATGCCGGTATTAACACCCTTGCTCCAAATGACTGACATACGGTCTTCAACACCGTTGCAGCCGTTAGGGATCTTCGTGAAGTTATCTTTGCCCATTCTCTTTTGTGAGGTGCAGAAGGCGCAGTTGTCAGTGGCGGTTGTGTCGATGTCGTGGGTGTGGATCAATCTCATTTGGTACTCCTTGGTGGCTGGGTCGCAATCGATTGCTGGAGACATGACGTAGCCGGCAGCGTGGTCCCAGTCTGGGTTCCAGTAGTGACGTCCATCGACTCCGAGGCCAGCAGCGAGAGCTTCGGCAAAGACAACGTTGCCGTTTCTCTTAGCTTTGACGATTTCATCGTTGGCGCCTTTCTTCATAACGTGGACGACGTAAAGTGGAACATTGACAGCGCTGGCGAGGGTAATGACTCTATGAGTTGCCTCAGCTTCGACTTCGTCAGGACGAGAAAGCGCGTGGCCTTCTGGACCAGTAACGCCTTGGTTGATGAGTCTGTTTTGATTGTAGCTGATGATTTCTGCGTTCTCGGCATGAACGAGGACTGTACCTCCGACTTGTTTGACTCTCTCGAAAATCTGGAGCATTCTTTCGTCGGTCTGGTAAAATGTGGTGCCTTTATAAGCAGTGAAGAGCTTGAAGGATGATACACCTTGCTTAACAATCTCTTCCATTTCTTTAGCGACTTCTGGATTCCAATGAGTAATGGCGCAATGTAACGCGTAGTCACAATGAGTCTTCTTATCAGCTCTGGCTCTCCAGTCCTTATAAGCATGGATCAGACCCTCTTCGCCAGGAATGATGAAGTCAATGTAGCAGGTAGTTCCTCCGGCAACTGCAGCTTTGGAGCCAATATCGAAATCATCAATTGCCGTAGTTCCCATAAAAGGCAATTCCATATGAACATGAGGATCGATACCTCCAGGGATAACCATCTTGCCAGTCGCATCGAAGACACGGTCGAAATTGCGCTGGGAAGCGATGTTATCCGCAGGATTGAACACTCCAGTGATTTTATCACCTTCTATCACCACATCACCCTTAAATTGGCGGTCTGGGTTCACAATGGTACCATTCTTGATAAGGTAAGTGGAGAAGCTTCGGAGCGAAGAAGAAGAAAATAGCTTTGGCTTTAAGAGCTTATTCGTAGTAGCTAACTGCTTGAGCATGAAATTGTTCTTATATTTCTTGAGTTTAGTTGTTTTTTTTATTATTTTTAATGTATTCAGCGATGCTAAATTTGATTATTTTTAATGTTTTTCAGGATACTCAATATGATTATTTCCAACGACGCAACACAGAATTCATTTCTTTTTTTTCACTGATAATATATAGTCTAGAATTATTTAAGGCATGCGGGCATAACGAAAAACGACTATTCTTAAGGAAAAGATTCCCGGGCTTATATTTTTTTCTGTTTAAATATTTTTAACCCTACAAATTCAAAATAATGATTAAATCTACTACTTTCTTGGAACTGGTTCAGCTCTAATGATAGCTTCCTTTGGGAAGTTTGGTCCTGGGGTGGTTCCTCTTTCAATAGTGTAAACGGTTGTTCTTGGAAGCATGTCAATAGCGTCCTGGACTGGGCACACGGCATGGCAGATAGCGCATCCAGTGCAAGCTTCTTCGAGAATCTTAGGGAAAGTGTTATATCCGTCGAACTGGATGGCTTGGTATCCGGAGTCCGAGCAGGCAACATAGCATCTTCCGCATTGTAAGCAATTGTCTTCATTAATGACTGGAGCCAAGTATTCTTTTCTGGTCATGTTGGTAAGTGGGGAAATGTGATTAAGTTTGGTTCCGACAAGTGACAATAGGTTCTTGCCAGTTTGAACAGGGGCGGTGTCAGGCTTGGTCTTCAATTTTTGGAAACCAGCTGGAGGGAACTGTCCTCTCCATCCCTTGTCGTAGAGTTCCTTCTTAGCAAGGCAGTAAATATTGGCTTGTAAGCTGGTCTTGAGGTCATAGAAAGATGTCGCAGCGTCAAGATTTTGAATCGCTGAGCAGATCTGGAGGGCCTTGGCACCGTATTGGATGAAGCTCATAGCGTGGTCACCGGAGATGATACCACCACTACCGAAAATTTGAATTCCTGGGACGTGTTGGGCGACTTCAGAGCACTTTCTCAAGGCGAAAGGTCTCAAAATCGGGCCGGTCATACCACCAGCACTGTGGTGCTTTTGGTCTTGGCCAACTCCGACAATAGGCTCACCACTTGGAAGTGGGTCCTGGAGACCAGGCATGGTGTTGGTGAGGGTAACAGCGTGAGCGCCACCTTCCATAGCGGCTTTGGCAAGGACTTCAGCTTCTCCGTAGTTTGGAGTGATCTTGACGATAACTGGCTTCTTGGTGGCTGAGGTAACCCATTGAGTGATTTGCTTGACGAGCTCTGGGTCTTCACCGCAGGCACGACCCATACCCTTTTCGTTCATACCGTGAGGGCAAGAGAGATTGAGTTCGTACATGTCGAAAGGAGCGGTCTCAGACAATCTAATTATTTCAAGCCAATCTTCCTTCTTGTAAGGAACCATGACGGAGCTGATGAGGATCTTGTCAGGGAAATCTCTCTTGATTTCGTGAGCTCCCTTGATCCAGTATTCGGCGGTCTTTTCAGAAATAAGTTCGATGTTTCCGAAAGAAGGCTCGAGCTTCAAGCTGTCAGCAGAAGGCTTGAAAATTCTAGGGGAAACGTTGACAACGGCGTCTTTGTCGAGGGTGTAGGTCTTAACAACAGCGAAGTCGTAACCAACTTCGAAAGCTCTTCTGATCATTGGGTATGAGGTGGTTGGTGGAGCAGAGGCCAAACCGAATGGATTGCTCATCTTAACTCCAGCAACTTCGGTTGAAATGTCAACGAGATCGATAGCGGTGTGGAATCCTGGGAGCTTTGGCTCTTTTGGAACTTCATAACCACTCTTCTCTTGGATGTACTTGTGGATGTACCATGAAGCGGTCTTACCGTCATTGACGGCGTCAACGAGGTTCTTGGTGCCGATGGCATCACCTCCGACGAAGAGCCAATCGTATTTCTTGGTTCTTCCAGTTTCGTAGTCGACGTCGATGAGGTTGGTCTTTGGATGTTTGATTTCGTTGACCCAGTTTTCGTCTGGGAGTTGGCATCCGAAAGCTTGGACGACGTAGTCGCATGGGAGTTCGTATCTTTGGTTGGTCTTGTTGTAGATAAGGTTGTTTGGATCGGTGTTTTGTGGGAGATTCTTGTCGAATTCGATGGCAGTGACCATGGTTCCGTCTTCGTTCAGCTTGTAGCTGATTGGAGCGGAGTATGGGAGGAAGTTGATACCTTCCATGCGGCCAGGTTCGAAGATTTCGTCATTGGCTCTCATGTCCTGGAAACCTCTTCTGAAGGCAACGGAAACTCTTTCAGCTCCGAGTCTGAAGGCTGAACGAGCGCAATCCAAAGCAGTATCACCAATACCAAGGACGACGACGTGGCCCTTGAGTTTTGGAGCAGCCTCAGGCTTTCCTTCAATCTTGACGGATTGCAAGACTTGATTAAGGAAAGTTTTGGAATCTGCGAAGTTGTTGGCCTTTTGAGCCTTGGCAACGCTTGGAGCAAGAGTCTTGTCGCTTTGAGCCATGTTTGGCTTTTGGAGACCGATACCGAGGAAAATGGATTCGAAACCTTGTTGTCTCAAGTCTTCAAGAGTGAAATCTTTTCCGAGTTCCTTTCCGTAGTGGAATTTGACTCCGAGTTGTTTGACCATCTCGACTTCCCAAAGGGATTCTTCAACAGGAGCTCTGTTTTGAGGGATTTCGTGAGTGACGATACCACCTCCGTGTTGCTTCTTCTCGAAGATGTGGACATTTTCGTAACCCATTCTGCCCAAGAAAGTGGCGCAGGAGAGGGAAGCAGCACCTCCTCCGATAAGAGCGATAGGTTTCTTGTAGGATGGTGGGAGGTCCTTGAGTGAAGGATCTCTGATTTGTGGGACACCCATTTCTTTGAAGATTCTAACTGCCAATTCTTGAAGGCGGTTGATCTCAATGGCACCGTGCTCGGTGTGGCTGACGTTGCAGTTACGAGCGCAGAGTTCGGAGATAGGGCAGAGCTGGCCACAGGTGAGACCGAGAGGGTTGTCGGAGAGAATGACTTTAGCTGCTCCGTACCAGTTTTTGTTTTGGATATTGTAAATAAAGGTCTTGATATCGATGGTGGTGGAGCATCCCTGTTGGCAAGGAGCGTCGTTACACTTGAGACATCTGTTAGCTTCACGAACAGCCTCTTGGATAGTCATTAATGGAAGATCTCTCTCCCAATCGCCACATTTGGAACAGCCTTGGCAGTGTGGTGTTCTGTCGAATTGTTCAGAATATTGTTCTCTGATCTTGGTGTTTCTCAAGGTCGGTTTCGCGAGCGTTACTGGCATTGGTTCCATAATTTCTTCTTGATTAGCAGTAAATTTCGTAAGGGACTTCTTTGCCGTGCCACAGGAGCCGAAATTTGCTCCAGAAGCATAATATAGCGAGTTGAATTGAACTAAATCAGGTTTTATCTTCAGGATTTTAGAGGAGATATTGAGGTTCTGCTTTGAAAACAGACCCACGATTTTCTTGGTTAACATTTGTATGTGTCTATAAGTAATTTATAAATAAACTCGGTTTTGTCGTTTTAAATACTCAGTGTATCAACGTCAGGAAAAAAAATTTATAAACTAACGAAAGAGAGATGCTAAAAAAAGTCTACCAAGTCGGTAAACTCGTCCAGAGCCCATTTGCTGTTGCCAATTTCTCCTCTGGCATCAATGAATTTTACGTCCCTAACAAGGCGGAAAAGATTACCCCCAACCTGAAGTCCAACAAGCCTAAAGGTTTCAATGCTGACAAATACAAGCCTGAAAACTGGGATTTGAACCGTATTCAAAAAGCAACTGAAGAACACGTCGTGTGGAGTTGGACCGCTACCGATCCAAGCAGAAAAGCCGCTTTCCCAGTTAAGAGTGGAGAGGGTGTTTATCTGATTGGCTACGATGGCAAGAAATACATCGATATGACCTCACAAGCTATCAACAACAACCTCGGATATGGCTGCCCACAACCTATCCTTGATGCTATCACCCACCAACTCAAGACTCTTCACCACGTGTATGGTGGTCTCACTATCACTGAGCCTAAGGCGAAGCTGGCCGAAATCCTCAGCGACCTCACTCCTCAAGATATTACTGGCTTTATCTTCCCATTAACTGGTAGTGACGCCAACGAAGTCGCTATTAGAACCGCCAGAAGCTTCACAAAGAAGACTAAGATTCTCACAAGATATAAATCATATCACGGAGGATCCACCGGCTCGTTGAATGCTACCGGAGATTTCAGAAGATTCTTCGCTGAAGGTGGCACCAGCGGTTTCGTTAAATTTTACGATCTCCAAGCCATGCAATTCAAATGGGGTAAGACTCAAGAGGAAGCTATCTCCAACTATTTGGCTTATCTCGAAGAAACTATTTTGAATGAAGGCCCACAGACCGTTGCCGCCATTATGGTTGAAGCCATTACCGGTTCAGCTGGTGTCTTGGTCAATCCTTTGGAAGTTATGCAAGGAATCAGAGCTCTTTGCGACAAGTACGGCATCCTGATGATCATTGATGAGGTCATGTCAGGAGTCGGAAGATGCGGTGAAATGTTCGCTTTCCAAACCTTCGACGGCGTCGTCCCAGATATTTTCACCTGCGCCAAGGGTCTCTCTGGATCTTACCTTCCTTTATCTGGTGTTGGTTTCAGAAAAGACATCCAAGACCACTTCAGAACTAACCCAATTGGATGGGGAACCACCTACCAAGCACATCCAGTCAGCTGTATTGCTGGTTTCGAAACCATGAAATACATGGCTGAAAATGACATTTGTGGACATGTCAAGAAAATGGAAAAGGTGTTGGAGAAACGCATGAGTGAGTTGGTCAAGAAGCACAACTGCTTGAGACAAGGTCGTGTTAGAGGTCTCTTTGGTGCCTTTGACCTCGTTGGAAAGGACGGTCAATTAATTAAGAGAATGTTCTCAGACCCAGACCCACCACAAGTCGGTGAATTCAAGAAGAAGCTCCTTGAGAACGGAATCTTCATGTGGGTTCGTGCTCCAGTCCTCCACATCGCTCCTCCTCTTATTATCACTGAGAAAGAATTGAACCATGCTATGGATCAAATCGATGACGCTTTGAATGTCTTAGATCATTAATTCGCTAAGATAACCGAAAAATTTAATCTCTAAGACGTATATCTTGCTTAAATAAGTAGTATCACAGTAAAAAAGTCTTATACAAAATCTAGTCGAAGCTGATTACATAAACTTAATAAAAATTTAGCCCCGAGGCAAAATAGCTACGAGATATTAAGCACATAAAGCAATTCAAAATTGTATTCACTATTGAGAAGGATAGGAGCAGCAGCTCAATCTTTATCAAAATTAGATTCAGATCAATTTTTATCAAAAACGAGATTCAGATCAATTTTTATCAAAAACGAGATTCAGATCAATTTTTATCAAAAATGAAATTCAGAACAATTTATATAAAAAATGAGATTCGGATCCTGAATAGAATCATTAAATGCGTTATTTGAGGAATAAGTTGATTCGCTATGCTATTAAAATGCAAATGCCTTAATGTCTCAATGAGGACTAGCTTTGGTTTTCCTACTACTACTAAAAAAATTCGAAGAGATTCATTAATGAAGAACCTGGCTCTAGAATGATCGAAATTCTCGCGAAATACTGGATATCTTGATGAGTATTTACTGATTCTATTTTAGGATCGCTATCTGGAATTTTGGGCACTTTGCAAGAACCCAAATTTCGAAATGGGTCTTTGAAATAGCAATCGAATCGAAAGATTTTGTTAACTCATCCTTCGAATAGAGAAATACATATATAGGATTAGGGTTTTTTACCATAATTTAACATTCTGCCACCAAAATGAATCTCGTGTCTATAGAATCCTGATTACAAGCTATTTCGGGACGAACAACCCGTTATTATAAGCAATTCTCTGTCTTAAAAACACTTCCTTAATCGCTACATCGACTATTTTCTCGGCAAGAAACTCACTCATAACATAGTGGTTAAGTAAAGGTATGGATAGAGTTTCTAGATCTTCAAGCGGTTTAGCGAATTCAATAAGCTTCCACTCTTTTCTCCAGAATTCGGCTGTTCCTGATTCTGGAGTCTTCGCTCCAGGGAGCACAACTCCGGACACCACCTCAGTCCAATTAACTTTGCTGTTAGAGGTAACTCCGAATTGCATTTGAGCATTTTTCACGAAATATGGATAGTTCTTCTGCACCTCCTCTGTTTCGAATAATCTTTTCCCTCCATCCACCTTCATAATAACCAAGCCAGCTGTGTGGACGACTCTCTCTACTCCTTTCTCTTCAAACATTTTGAAGGAATTCTTGAATATGTCCTCTTGAAAACCGGTTCTATCGGAAGCGCAGAATATAACTGTATCATTAGGCTTCAATGTGTCTCTAAGAGCTCCCTCTTTTATGAGGTCTATCTCCTGGAATTGAAGATTTTTGTGCTTAAAGTTGACCTCCGAGGAGTCTTTGCTTACTGCAAGGACGTTCAAATTTCGAGCTAATGCGTTCTTGACGACAGGCAGCCCAACGTTGCCTGTACCGAGGACAACAAGCCTTGAAATTGCGTTCTTCATAGCGGAAAAGTGTTTGATTTGTTAGAGACCCAGCAATTTTATTAGGTTTAAATATGAGAGTAATGATACCGTTGGATTTGTAAGAATTCAGGATTCACCCTTAAATCTTTGAAATGAGTCTATGAAAGATACTTCTGGAACCATTTTGGAAGAACACTAACAGAGCAATAAACCGGCAGGAAAACGCATTACAAGATTCGCCATTACAATCAATACATTGAAAATTAGTGTAAAATATCTTTGAAGCAATGCCTTATATTGCATGCTATAGCAGAAATTACTGTCAGGAGCGTTCCTAACGAAATTGCAACTATGATTGAAGAGAAATCTTTGTCTTTATAGCACCTACTGAGCGCGAGCTCAGTGCTTTATGAATCAATACATAAAATTTACTGCACGCAATCTTATCCACTCTTTGAAAACACAATTACTACCTAACTTTACAACCTTAATATACACATAAGCAAAGCTCACACAGCTTTTGATAACATAAAGTATCCTAGATTATTTTGATATTAAAGAATAATCCCCTTTTCAAGTTCCTATGAATGAGATTAACTATTGAAATAGAGAGGAACATTACTTTAATTTCTTTGTTCGACACGCGAATAGCGAACATCAATTTGAAAAACAAATCTTCATCTTCTTCATAAATAGTATCTTTAAGACCTTGCCTTAGACAAGGAATCAATTCTTCCAGACCATCGATCAAAAGTAGTTCACTCTCTTTGAGTTTTAGGATATTCAATCCAACTTTGAAGAGTATCTTCCGATTTTCATACAGCAGAATATCGATCACTCGCACTGCAATTGAGTACGGAATGCCATCAGCTGCAGAAAACAACGTCATCCACCAACTTATCCCAAAATGAAGAGCATTCAACTCATGAGCATCCTGACATAACAGTTAGTATTACTCTTGAAAATTGCTTACAAAATGGCTTTTTAATCGTGGGATCCTCTTCTCGATCAGCTTATCAAGGACAAAAAGGTCTCTCCTGATAGTGTTTGGGTTTTTATAAAGCTCAAGCAACCCAAAGTTCGTGAGTAAGCTAACCATTATCCAAAACGCATCCTATATCCGCTATATTAGCGTGCTGAAGCGCTTATAGATTACCTCTTCATTGCAATGCATCACGAGGATAGCACACACAAAATTTAGCCCTTGGCAATATCCCAAGTCCTTAAACATAAGAGAAATCGCCTTGAGAACTCTTTCGAGACTCAGCTGTCCTTCTTCTTTTTGGAAAAACTGATGATCAGGAAAGGTCCTATCAACATCTTTTCTAATCTCATCCAATGCCGCAGATTTATCTGTGCTCCCAGCAAGTTCCTAAGTATCACTTTAGATCTTTCAGCCATCAACCCAATTCATACTTCAAAATCAATCATAGGGTATTTCAATTTCACGGCTTCGATATCTGCAAGTAATGGCCATACTCTCACTCTTAATGAATCGGGGATGCCTTTTCTGATTAAAGATTTTACTAGAAATTGTTAGAGGACGAGTAGTGAATTCTTTATTATACGATTAGGGCATTTTTCTCTCACAAGTGAATCAAGTGAAGGCAATATTTTGCTCCAATTTTCGATACGTTCGTCTTCTCGAAGAGCGTCTTGTTTGAGCAGTTTTTTCGTTGCTTTACTACAAGGCTATTAAAATTCCTCCTTGCTATAGAAATACCGTGAAGAGTTTCTGGAACCGATTGTAAATCCGAATCTATCAGTGCTCGGACTGCCATTAGACTGTGATTTCTCAAGTATGATATAATCGTTTGGTATCGGTGATTGTGCATCGACGAGCTCAGTAAACGATGTTGGAGTTTTTTTTAGAATAAACGGCGTATTTTTGCCGGTGGATGGTGATTTTGATTCTGGTTGCCAGCTTGTACGTCCATTCATTTTGAAAATTGGTTGTTTTGGCTATTGAATGTTGTCATGTTTAAAGAAAAAGAAACATTGTATTACACCAGCGGAGAATAATACGATAACGTTGTTTGAAGAAGTTTCTGATTTGCTAGTGTTGGAGCTGGGGCTCCAAGAGTCTCTAGGCATCTGAAGTTTTAGTCCTTTGCCATAGATAGGCTCCATGTGCAGTAAGTGATTCGTTTGAACTTGCAATAAATTTTTACAAATGTGTCAGTAGCCTTAATAAGTTTAAGATAGAAAATTAACCTTATAATCTTTTTTCCATGCGATAAACGCCAATTTCTTTAGTTTTTCAATGAAAAAAAGAAATTCTGATGTGGTCGACCTTAGATCTTTCGCTTGAATCAATCTGTCTTGACATATCAATCAGTTTTCTTCTAATGAGTCGGAATTTTTTTCTTGACGATCATAATCGAAAAAATAATGCGATACAGGATTCTAAGTGCTAATCTATGCTTTCTACAAGGAATTAACTCAGGACTCTTGATTAAAAGATATATATATATCACTCTTCATATTTCTGCAACAGCTGTTGAGAAAGATCTAGCGAAATTCAATCATAATTGTTAAAAATCTACTGGTTGACTATGATTGAAGTTCGTTCGAGTTTTGTAACAATTTGCATGAAACAATATGAATTAATAACTATACAACAGAAGCGCAATCAAGCAATGCGAGCCAAGAACACAACATTGGAAGTCCTGTAATGACGGGCATTATAAAAAATGGTTAGAAGAAAGCAAGATTAGTTTCAAAAATTCTTTGACTACTTCTTTTAGTTGTAAACTAATAATAAAAATAAATGACAAACAATTCTTATTGTAACGAAAGCAGCTCGAAAGACCCAAGAGCTATAAAATAACAATCTCATTTTTACTATAAAATTTTCAAACTAGCTCTTGCCGTTTACGAGCGCGTAACCCCTCTCGACTCCTCTGCCATAGCTTACACCTTTCATGGCAGTACATAACTAGAAATGCAAGCAAGGCGAAGGGTAAACAAAACAGCGCCACAGGAACCACAATCAAATTCAGCAGAAGTCCTAGCGGAAAGACAAAAAACACGGAATAAAGGGCTTTGCAGCAGCAGCCTGAGTCACCAAACGTGTTCTGGAAGTATTGACTATCTGAAACCATGATTGAAAAAAAGATCGGAAAAGCCAACAACGCTACGAGTGGTAAGGCCAGGATAATGCCAATTAGTATTCCCAGACGATAGAGCGTTCTTTTCAAGCAGCCCCAGTTTTTCGCGGTATAACTTCCGTCTTGTAATCCCATACACCCGAACGGGTTCGCAAAATGGAACTTAGTGTACGCACTTCCACATAACCAGCACCATTCATAATTGCAGACACTACAAAATGATAATTTATTAAAATTGATAAAAAAAAAAAATTCGTTGAGTTTACACGCAAGTCATATGGTTGCATCCAGAGTCTTTCAACACGTACATCCCACACTTTGGACACTTTGATGAGTCTTTGGAATTGATGAAATTTCTTAGCTCCTTATCAACTTGCTATCATTGTCGATTTTTAATATAAGAGCTATTATAATAACGTTTGGAATTACCTTCTCGCAGGAGGCTTTTCCATGAAAATTTCTTCCGCATTTACCGCAGATTTCCGTTCCGCAGTGGTCACATTTGCCTTTTTGAGCATTTTTGCTTGTAAGCGTAATCACTTCAGAGCAGGTAGGGTTAGGACACCACTTCGATAGTGGATCAGAGTTGACCTTCATATTCCTCACGAATTTTTTGAATTTATTGTAGAAATCCTCGGATACGAGAGACTGTATCGTTTCTTCTCTTATTTCATCCGAGCAATGAGGACACACGATTTTACTGACCTAACCATGATGAAATATTGCTTAGCAAAAGATCATTTATTGCTTTTCTACTTTATTTTCTTTGATTTGTGTCTCGAGATATTCAACAAAGCAGTTTGGACAAATATCATGTGTTTTGGAGTCAAATGTGATAATATCAGCTCGTTCAACATCCTCATAACATACCATACAGCTTACTGGGTCAACGATCGGCTTTTTGATGAAGAGCTTATCTGATTCCAGATTATGCGCCTTTTTCGAGTAGGAGGATGTTCGGATTTGAGAATTTTTCCTGACTAGAACAATAAATTAGAGTGCTCGGAGTGTATTATTAATCACCTTGCTCAAATTGACTAGGGTCGAGTCTGTCTAAATGTTTCGATTGATTGTCAGAGCAGATAATGCAGACTCGCGTAGTTTCATGTTCAAGGTATGGATGGTTATAAAATCCATGATCATCACTTGTGATGAAATCAAGGACCGTATTCAAGTCATTAGACCCGGTGATCTGAGCGCAGAGCATCGCAGCTCGTAGCGAAAAATTCATTTGAACAAGTAAATTAATGATATTCTCGTTTTCGATGTATGAAGGGATTTTTCTGAGGCCTTCGAGGTCAGGTATCGCTGTAAATTCATCTGGAGTGACATCAGTTTCTAAGTCAAGTGCAATGTAGTTTCCTGTGCTGTTCATGAGAGTTTTCTGCAAAAAAATTTTTGTTAAATAGTTTTATTTAAATGATGTTTTGAGTCTAATCCGCTATGGATATTAATCTTGAGTTTATATCTTTGTCAAATACAATCAAAGCACAATCGCATAGAACCTAGAACTTATGATGGTAAAGTTAATTAATGAACAAGTATTTACTCTATTGTACAACCATTCTTGGCATTATCGATGAACTAATCTACTATTATGTAAACTCTATGGTAATCTCAGTAAAACTAAGAGCATTTGAATTTTGCACTCGAATGCGAAATATCAAAGTATCATTGCGTAAACAAACAATATCCTAATAAATAAATAATGGTATTTGATACTGTAAGCCATAATACAATAAATTTGTTATGTATTCTTTGAAAATTATGCGCTCGGGGTCTGGACCGGACCACGAATCCTTCGAAAATTAATTTCTGAGGAAACTTTTCCCATAAATAATGTTTATTAGCATCTCCCTGATAGTTGTGAAGGGAATATGATATTAGCCAAGATGCGAGAAATGTATTCATTCTTACCACATGTTTTCTTTGTCGCCATAGCCTGGAACGGGGTAATCCTCATCCTTTTGCAGAAATTCATCCGATTTGAACATTTTCGCTGTTTTTGGAAATACGCTATCGATGGTGAGCTTAAAGGCATCATCTAAACCAGTGGTAAGTGCATTAGAAAGCAACGCATTTAATAAATACCAATCATTCGAGGCATTAAAACCTTTAACAGTGTGGAAGATTCTTCCAAACAAGGATTCGTGTTTATTTCGATGAGCCAAGTGTTAAACTCAGAATCAATCAAAAAATCGTAGCCGAAAATTTCAAATGAGTATTTTCGATCATTTGCATTAATCTTGTACTTCACCTGATTGATTTGTGTTAGATTTTCAGTGTAAATAGCGATTCTTTAGTTACTGATGACATTGAAAGTTTGATCAACTCCTTCATCCTGGGGATGATTGCTTTTCTTAAATCCGCCTTGGGATTGTCACTTGGTAAATATTTCTAAGGAGAGGTCAGCAAACGACATACGACTCTTCTAATAACCTCAAAGTCGCTGAAGGATAGCTGGTTTCCGCTTTCAAATTGTCCGTATTTCGTGCTGTATTTTTGAATGGCATTATTCGTGAGGTGGACATACAAATTGTCCTTGTCGTTATCATTCACGCTGTACTCTTCGGAGGAGAGTCGCAGATAGCCTTCTCTGTTTATTTTTATGGTTAGATCAGAAGAACTCAGCAGGTTTAGTTACTTAAAGAAATATAAATTGTGATCTTGGTCAAGCAGGGCCCAGACGCGTATGTCAAATTTTCTATTGGCGATCAGCAGAGGGCTTTCTATATACTTTTGGAGGACAAAACGCTTGATCCTTGGACCATTTCCCGGTTGCTTTGAGCTGCCTGCATATGGTTTTAAGCTCGCCTATCAATCAGTGTATTTTACATTTCACAAGCAGTTCTTTCAGTCCATCCAATGAATCGAAGAGCTCTATGCCTCGCCCTCGGTTAAAATCGATGGGTTTCAAAAGCCAGAGATTCGCACCGCAGAAGTACGTGCTGTTCACTTTGAGATTTTTTGGATTGACTAGCGCTTTATAAGCAACTGCTTTGACGATTGTTCTGTAGCTGAATGTCTCACGGAATAGCGAACTAAACTTGGTCAAGAGGTAGCCAGAGTCTTCTGACGATGAAGTAAATCTTTGGAAGTATTTGATGAACTCTTGCAAATCAAATTCGAGGTTCTTATCGTCGATGTCAATCAAAAACGTCACTGGAGTTATATCAAACACGTTCAGGCCAAGTTGCTTTGGTACCAACATCAAATAAAAAAACCAGTTATTAAAAAAGCTTTACATCACAGTACTCTGATAAATTTCTCAAAAGCCCCGATTTCGTCGTGATTTCATGATGAAACTCAAAATGATTGACTATTTTATGCGCTTTGCCGCGGACATTCTTCACAAGGAGCTCGTAGTTATGCCGCTTGCTGCTCTGATGCCAAGCAAAGTGAACCAAGTTCGCGCTAGTATTGTCAGCCATTTCTTTCCACCAATATCTCTTTTTCATCACTCTCTTTATCAACTCCCCATTATTTCCAGGCCCTACAGTATACTGATAATTGTAAGGTTAGACTGCAAAGCTTTTTTGATGTCATTACGCTGTAACTGAGTGGATCTCTGGCTTCTGGGAAGACTTTGCGGTATTTCAGTTCTGGCGAATTGCGCAGTTTAAAATAATCCAGCTTCAAAATTCGAGGCTCTATCCGGATTTCAGTCTGCGTGGATGATTGCAAGCAATTACTTTCGATAGTATTGTTCATGTGCGTCATCGTTGGGTAAAACGAAGTCAATAAAGGGTTATTAAATGCGGTTCTGGTCTCGAATGGTCTAAAAATATCTAATTCGGGTCAATTTTAGGAATCGAAGTGATTGAAAACTTGTTTTGTAATCGTAGACGGTTGATTCGGTTTTCGTTCTTTTCTGATTCACGGTTTCACTTTTTGATTTACTGCTGCCAACGGCCCTGTCCGTAGCTGAATAATAAGACGCTGCAATGAAAATTATCATACTGATGTTCTTGCGATGAAGAAATGTGGGAGATGGAGAGTTTCTGAGCGAAGTATTGTATCTAATAGTTGGTTGCTCTGGTTTAGGTGTTTCAATTCTGTCGGTTAAGTTAGTATGAGAATCCTTAAATCCCACCGAACTCGTCCCCTGTGTGATAAGAGCTGATTAGGGTCCGATATCTAAGGGATTTTTACATAGAAGGTTTTCATTCCAGAATAAAGAGGGTTTTGGTTAGCTCTGACGATAATTCCGCCGTTTTTCTTTTTGATTTCAGCTGGGGTGATGGGTGAGATAGGAGAAAAGTAATGCTGTACTTGTTGGCAACGACAGCCTCTTGGGTGATATAATCGTGTCCTGGCTACTTTTAAACATTGTTTGCTTGCGTGCTTTGATAACAACTTTTAAGAATCCAATAAAATTAAATGCTCATTTAATAATGAGAGTATTTTCGCGAGAAATAACAGAATCCACCCACAAATTGCGAGGAGAGCAGGTTAGAATGTCAGCATAATTGAGGCTCAAAAAGTTGTTTCTTAAGCTGCAATCAATTAAATTATTGCACGAAAATCAAAAGGAGTCGTGACTCATTTACTCACTCTCAAATGGATTGTAGCCTCCCGAAATTTATAATTAGGTCCAGGATCGTCTGTCGTGGGGCCGATACAACAGTCTTAATCAAGTTAAATTTGGTTAGGCTGGCTTGTGATATTATGAATTTTATTTTTGTATGTTTTCTACGAAAACTCTAAAATTTACTCGGCTAACCTGGACTCTACTTTCAATGTTGTCTAATTAAATTATGATCTTTGTTGTTTTCATTTTTATAATCTGGTTAGAAAGTGAGCCTTCAGATTTCGTGACCAGAGAGCGTCTTAGAATTCCCGATCACAGTCTTAGAAACGTGCTATTCCTTGAATACTTGTCATTTTATGCATACTTGAAGAGATGCTGAACCTCATATTTCTGATGTAAAGTTAACTGTCCTAAATATTGACACTCAAGCCCAATAAAGATTGTTCGGTTCTACAAGAATAATTCGAAATAACTAGTTTGTATATTTATTAACACACTTAAGTTGACTGAACATATTCCATAGCATCTAAATTGATTTCTACTGAAATTCCATCAGCCGAAATCAGTCAATTATATTTAGATAAAAGAAATGGGCTCTCACAGCTCTTGCACTCGGAATTACCCCAAGAAAGAGGCTTTCTCACATGAAAATAACCATAAAACTCTGGCTTGGTGCACTCATGAGTCCAACAAAATTAGTCTCTATGACACTGTTAGTAAGCAGAAAAAAAGTTTTGATGGAGTTCAATTGAAAGCAATGGATGGTAATTCTACCTTAAACATTGTTTCTTCTGTGAGTTGGTGCGTACACCTTGTTCGTTACTTACATCACATAGCACATCTAATACTCTAATTCAAAAAAGAAATGCATTGGAGCCATGTAAAAGAAATTCCGAAGACATCTCTGCTTATATCACTGGATCATTGCTTTTTCGATTATGCGAAATTCGAAATTTTTAATATCGAAAAAAGAAAAAGAATCTATAAATCTAAAGAAATTCGTGGAGGTATTTATTCATCTCTCTTCTATAAAATAATAATTTTTAACCGATGTATAGAAGTAGGATATGGGGACATATCTTATAACACAAACAGGAATTTTGTTGCTTTAATTCCAGTCGTTTCTCGAACGCATTATCATTTATTCGATTGCAGCCGGCTTAAAGTAATCAGTAAGCCAAAATGGCAGCCTTTTCATTTGAGTATGTATTTGAAAAATTATGCAAAGCCGTTAACTCTTTTGCCAACAAAGCGAATATCACAAGTCTGGATTTCAATCCTGAAGGAAATAAAATCGTAACGATGGACCGTTATGGCTGTTTTCTCGTTTCCGAGATCGAAACCAACAGCGCGATTTTTGGGAAGGAACTGCAAGAACAAAAATCTTCATGTAACATTGTTTTCATTAGCACAATTTGAGTTATTTCTCGAAAACTGGAAGTTTATAATCGATGTCGATGGAATCCGATAGAAGGGAGTTCGGCACTCTTTCTGACCTTTGATAGAAATAAACTCAATGTTTTCGACATTGAGAATCAAACACTGATTTTAAAGGAAAATGTTGCATTAGAAAGCAGAGAAACTTGTAAAAAAAGATTGAATGTTCTGTATTGAAAGGATGCAATTTAGGGAGCAAATGGATTGATTGCAGAAATGATGGAAATTTGGTGGCGGCTGCTGGGGATGGAGGAAAGGTCAAGATATTTGACAATCGCCAAGGAAAAATTATTAAAACTTTTGCTGATATTCATTCAGGTAATGGGAATTAATGTATATATAGAAAGAAATAATAAATATGGGATTGGTGAAGGTGCAATACAGACTGTCAAATGGAATGAAAATGGTAATATGTTAGCGACTGCGTCTCGCGATGGACATGTTGAATTGCTGGATTTTCGGACGTTAACTGCTCTTCTTCGGATACCCGTCGATGAAAATCGTAAACCTCATGATGCGAATCTCATCTCCAAATAATCATATTCTTTATCTAGGTCGAGCATCATCAGTTTGCTTTTTATAGAACGTTGGTATCAGCAACAGCAAGCCGAAATATACCTTTTTAAAAATCTTGCCTCATCAGAAATGAGGTATCTATTTTGCTTTAATATTTGCATGCATTACATACTTCTAATTCATTCAAAGTGATATAAACTAATCTCTCTTGATTTTGAATGTTTTTGTTTATTTTGAATGTTTAGAATTTTTTCCATCTATACTTATAATGAAGAATCCAACTATGCAAACTCTACTTCAACAGCTGCATTCTATTATCTTTTTGAATGCAGATCTATAGGATCAACAAATGCATGTGCAAATAATCTATAAGCAGGATTCGTACCTTTCTACCGAAGTGTACGCCCCCGTTGTATTTCATCTATTTTCCCTATTCCATTCTTTTGTATCTGTGAACTATTTAGAAGTGAGAGTTTCGGACCTTTGACGTAAAAGTATAGTAGTGAGTTCCTGTTTTCTCTTATATGAGAACCATCCTCAGAACGCACTGATCTATCATTATACAGCTTCCATTGCTTTCCACTTGGATCATTTGGATCTGCAACTATTCTAATCATCATAAATCGATAAACTTAATTCGATAGGAAATATTACGCTGTGTAGTGAGCTGCCCTCAGCTGGACCATTCCCTTGAGTTGATAAGTGCAGCCACCAAGTTCAGGTTTCGTAAGCTTAAAGGGAGCACTGATACTAGCATTCTTCAAGCTAGATCTATCGATCTTTAAGACTAAAATCTGAGGGCTGGTTATGAGTTTTTTTGAAGCCTTCAATCTGAAATTCTTGCAGCAATTAATATCAATATCGAAATCGGATGGGGCAAAATAATGAGAGCAGAGTTTGCCAATCTCTAGCGGTTCCATCAATTGTTTCGTTGAATAGCCTGACTCAAGGACGATCTCAAAAAATTCTTCTTCGAACTCATCTCCTTGCATACATCCATCACATTTAATTGCTGTTAGAACTTTCCCATTAAAGAGCTCGTCAATCCAATGTGTTGAAGAGGAAGATTTCTAATCGAATAGTTTTTTTATAGGCAATACTGAAAGAGTAAGAATTACTTCAAGTCGGAGTTTCTCTAAGAGGCATCTGAGCCACTCATGCGCATCCGCCTGTTGGAAATGTCCGAAACTTGGATTAGGTATACTTTTTTGCAATTGCCGAATCTCTTGAGAGCAGATTGGGCTGTCCTTCACATAAATATTCCACAAGAGTTGGGATATATTGGAATTGACTTTGTTGTCGAAACATTTTTTCATAAAGCATTCTAGCCCAAATAAGCACTGAAGTACCGCATTCCTATATTGAAAAACAGATGAGGCAGCATGAGTACAGAAAGCAAGAGAAGAAGTGATTTACATGTAGCAAGTATTCCCTTCGTTTTGTATACCACAAGGTTTCGAGATAAAAGAGAATTTCTGGTGTGAAATTTCTGGTTTATTTTGAGAAGGAGTGAAAACGCTGTTTGGGGCACGGCTGATGCCTTTATCGGCAATTTGAGATAGCTCTTTATTTTCCTTTAAGGCTTCTTTCCAATTATTACATGACGGAGGAGATTTTAGGGTTTTGTCGATTAAAATATTGTCTTTGTTAGCAAAATTCACTTGCTGTTGTTGTTGGGTTTGCAGTTGATCCTTGTTAAGATCCTTCGGAAGTACTGAAGCCTTAAACCTACAACAATATGGAAGTTATTAGGATTGGAGTATCAAATTTCAGATCTGAACCTGGTTTCTAGAGAGGTCATCTTCTCCGTCGTTGTGTGACTTCTGAGTCGCGCTTCAACGGGAATCTTTTGGAGTTCTTTAGGACACTCATAGTGAGAATTCCCTCTTGAAATAGGGACATCCGCAGCAGAGTTTTTTCCATTCCCATTTTTATGGTTCTGATAGAATTTGGATTCCGGACCTTTAGAGTGATCAAAAGCATTCGAATACTTCGGTTCCTTCCTCCAACTTTTCAGCAGAAAACAATCAATAAAGAAAATGATTCAAGAGTTACTCTAAAATATGATTCGGAGAGCCTCCATATTCATCACGAGCGTCAACCACCATCATATTTCTAAAAAAGTTGTAAAAATCGAAAACTAGACTTAAAATTACTGTTGGATCTGAACATTTTGGAGATTCTTATTATGTTGGTCTAAATTTTGATTATTCCTTAGAGCTGGCTCCACAGACATATATTTTTCGAGGGAAATTCTTGAATTCTTTGCTTGGGGTAGGGCTTCAGCTACTTTCTGTGACCTTATTTAAATTTAATTAAGCAACAGGAATTTTCAGGAAAGCATCCTTACTTGGCAGCATATCCAACGAGTTTATCTGCTGACTGCTTGAGTAACCTTTCAAACAGAATACGCGAGTGAAAAGGAAATTGTAAAATTACGTCTGATGGTTATCGGATATCCCTTTTGCAGGCTTGTTCAAATGGGATTTTTGATCGGTATTCTCATGGAAAGGGCGACGAATTGTATAAGGAGCGAGTGATTGAACTCTGGTTGTTGACATAAGACTTTCAAGAAAACTACAGAATGAAGAAGCTATTCCCATAAGAATTGAAAATTTCAAGACTCTGGAACTATATATAGTCACTCGCTTCTGTGATTGATCTAGCTTCCAAGCCAATATCAAATTTCTGATTCAGTAAAAGGCAGTTGATTCGCAAACTATAAAACTGAAAAATTCATTGTTCGAGTTAACTTAGCTTTCGGAAAAGGCTACCGTCTGGAATTTAATGAGTTTTCGAAGTGCTTTCATCATTGAGCGTTCACCTCTCTTGAAGTTATGGTTGACGCCTAGAACTTGAACTAATGAATTTACTGATTTAAATTCATTAATTTGGACAGTTTATTCTGATTTTCATTAAAACCAGTAACTGATTCAAACTGAAGAATGTTACTGAAAAAGAACAAAACCGCTCTAGTAATTCTCACTCAGCAATTATCTTCATGCTTCGGAGAACTCTAAGCTTTTATTCTACTGGAAGTCTGATTAATTTATTTCATGTACAGTAGTAGGTACTCGGAAGATAATATCTCTTCCGGGACTGATGCTATGTCTGATATTTCTAAGTACAAGCAAATCACATGCTCGTGTGACAGATTTTATTGATCTTAAGAACTTTTCTACGGTTTATTTAAAACTTGTTAGGTTCTTAGTAATTATTCCAGTGGAATTTTATGCAATTAGTAAGTAGATGACTACAATAAATAATAAATGAACTTGCATGCATGGTTTAAGAGAAAGGCGATTTAGAGGCATACTTCTTTGTATGAGCCTGAGCTTCAGCGGCAAATTTCTTTGTTCCATACTTCCTATCTTCCAACATGAGCTGAGCTGCAGCGCGATTGAGTGGCGACTCTGGGTTGGGGTTCTCCAGCATTGCATAAATGCCGACCACAACTAGTGTAATTATAAGTTAAAGAGAATATCGGTGCAAGATACTTTCCGCTGCTCTTCTTGTAGGCTTCCAATTTCCCCTCAAAATATCAATGCATACTCCTCCTGTAGATTCATTGATATTTGGGTGGAATATTGGTGTTTTTAAGGTGAAGATGGGTGCAGAATTGGGATAATCCTCTTTGAATTTAATTTCGAAATGGAAAAAACCCCCGTCATAAGGGCTCTTTGCCTAGTTACAAAGATATAAGGATTGATTAAAACTTGCAAACCAAAGTGATAATGAATTACTGGCCCTCCGAACCATCCTGACCACTTGTGAATATCGCCATCTTCAAGCCCGATAACAGCGTCACAAGGAGGGTCTTCGGTAAATTCGATGAATTCCTAAGAGAATCGCTCAGTGAGAAAAAAAAGCAAAGGGTCAATCGTGCACTTTTTCAAGTCTTTTCCACATTTCTTGATCAAAATCTCTGATAAAGATGCGAATAAAGATTTTATTCAAATTTGAGATTAAATCGGCTAGTTACGGATTTCTAGTCCTCTAAGCTGACTGAAAACTGGCTGAATACTGAACTCAATCTTACTTTCAGTTCCTTATTGAATTTCAGCAACACTGATTTAACGAAAGAGTTTCTGGAAAAAGAACGACATCCTTAGGTCCTCTTCTAAAAAGCCGTCAGGCATTGTTGAGAAAAGTCATTGGATCGTTAAATGATCATTTCTGAAGATTTTGTCTCTTTTTCAATGTTCTCATAAAAAGCATTACATTTTGATGAATTACTCTATCCTATTCTTGTTGCTTTCACGATGTGAGAAATTTTATAATTTACAAATATATTTTTTAGAAGAATATCTCTCGTAGCAGAATCTAAATGAGAGTGAGCCAATTGATTGTCAAATGCCCGGAAAAAATGATACAGCTACCCTTTACTTCAGATATGACACTCGGAGATTTGAAGAATACACTAACAATGAAAGGTGTGAATGCTGATTTTAAAAGTACGCACTTATACTTTGGTCAAAAGAACCTTTATGGAGACGACTCTCGAAGACTCGTAGATTTCGGACTGAATGCAACAGGCAAAACGAACGTTATATATGCAACCTCGAAATTTGTTGGGGGCGATTTGTGATCATAAATTTCTAAGCACTTTTTGTCCATGATTTATATACTTGGCTTATTTTTCACTAATATCTGCTCATTGATTAAACCATATATTTCTAAATTGTAAAACAAACTAGTCCAAAACAATGAAGAGTGAGTAGCAGCCCTTATTGTATCTACAAGCATTTCAACGACAGCTCAAATAGCTGTTATACTGGAAATATAGTTAGTTAGTCTGAATTTGAATCCATTTTTATCTTCGACTAGTATTTTCCTGATCCAGACAGTATCAACCGAGGACTGAAATCTGTTAATGAAGATCCGTTAACAGTATCGGATTCATTTGTCCAAGATGTGATACTTCGAGGATATAAATTTCACCAGACTTTCCTCCGCAGAAAGGCCCTCATAAATTTTTCTCATGAAGGCTGACCTTTGCGAGCCAAAATTCTATCTTGTAATTCCAAGTAAGTAGTGCTGAAATCCTTTTTCTCATTTACTGGATTCGAATATTATTTCGAAGAGGTATATCTAGGTGTTGGTAAGATATAAACTCATATATCAGCAATAAAGGTATAATTCTAAAGTTTCAAAATCCAATCTTGACTGTCGAATGTCACAATATCGCATGTACAACTGGCCCAAACCTTCCGCGCAGTCTACTTCAACCAACTCTCAAAAAGCGATAATCGTCGTAAAATTGCCCGATAAATCTGTTCAGCTCGAGTTTTTCTCTGATATGACGGTCGGAGATCTAAAACAGGCTCTTGTAAAGAAAGGAATCAATATTGATGCAGAAAAGATCCATTTGTACTTCGGGAAAACTAACTTAACAGATAAACCCAATTTCACACAACTTGAAGCTTTAGGACTTAGAAGCACTGCAAGGTTTAGTGTGATCTATGGGTCTTCAAAGTTTCTCGGTGGTAGAGTATAAGAGTCTGATCCCAAAATGGCAAAATGAACTATTTCACATTATCTTTGCTCTTTTATATTGATTAAACTTCATTCTATACTGATTATGGAGTAAATCACATCGAATTTCCAAATAGATAAGCTAACCCTGAAAATCTGTTGAGATGAATAATTGCGCTTTTCCTTCAAGTCAACTGCAGATTAATTTAGATGCAAATTAGAAACACATCATACACATCTAAGAGATTACATAAATCGATAAATATCTTGAACTATATAAGCACTTCCATAATACTCTAGAAAACATTTGCCTGTTTTAGTTTTCGCATTGCTGAACATAAAAAGCAGGAAAATCTTCTTATTTTGCACGTTCATACGCAGAGGATGCACTGCTATCCTAGTGCTGCCAGCCAACCTAGCATTTTCTTTCCCAGTCGTAGTCCCGTCATATCCAACAAAGTATGTTTTATCCAAACTAAAAGCAAATGACAAATTTTCTGTGTAGTCCTCGATGCTCTCTGCTCTTTTGTCTTTCGCATTATACACAACGATGCGGAATGAATCAAGAATCTCGATGAAAATCACACATTTCCTCTCAGGTTTCACACAAATAACCTGATATATAAGTTTATCATTTCTTTCCTCAGGAGAATACTGCAGATTAACGGTTTGAAGCTCCTCAGTTTTAAAATTATAAATATGATACTTCGGCCCATCGGAGTACTCATCACTATTCCCGAAGAAAGCCACGGTGTCCGGTTCCCACACAAAACAGTGCAAGATTCGAAAATTGATTTTTTTCTGAATAAGGACTGACTGAAATTCTTGCTTTGGTTTATTTACATTGTAATAATAGAACTCAAACGCCCGTTGCTGATGCGACGTCCAAATGATGAAAGTGTCCTCATCATTGGCTTTGGAGAAGTTAAATTCAGTGTCCTGATTTTTTAAATAAATTGCTGCAAACGGCTTTTTATCTTCCTTTTGATAGAGATTCAATACATAGTTATACGCATTTGGTAACACGATCTCCTGCTCGAGCACCCCTACGATTTTGGTATTCAAAAGAACGAGAATTTCGAGATTTTGGGAAGGAAGAATTCTTTCCCATGAGGCTACTAACTCTCGAGTATAGAGGTTTAAACATTCAAGAGTTAAAGTAGAGCAGTTTGCGAATATGATATGTTCCTCATCAAGTGCTTGAGGACTTTTGATCAGATCGGTTACTGTAGTACTCGTTTTATCTATTTTGCCTTCGGAGATGAGTTTGTTTTGGTGGAAATCATGGAAAATCCAATTCCCATCAGAATAAAAGATGCAGATGCGGTGGTGACTTAGAGGGATGAGGTGGTTAGGCTTGATGTAAGCTGTGAATTTCGTATTAATGAAGTGAGTATCTGATTCAAAAGACGCTACAATCATGGATATCTTTCTTCAGTGAATAAATTTTTAATTGATAGATGGGCTTATCAAAAGAAATTTGTGCTTAAATTATAGCAGAGAAAATCAAACGAAATGGACTGTGAAATAAAAAAGACGAGCCAGATGAAATATTCATTTGTCCTTTTGAGTATTTTGATTAATAGTTGGATCCATCGATGGCAACTGTCGATCTAACTTTAGTAATATTCTCTTAATGTAATGATCTTCAAGTTTGAGAATGGATTTCGTGGTACTACCTTAGCCAAAGTTATAATTTGTGAATGGGAACCAAGTTTTTGGACTTTCTTCAAGAGCAGCCTATACTCTCATAAGAATTGCCGACAGTATTGTGATTAACTCTATGAGAGATCAAAATTTCTCAAATTTATTTGCTAAGCGAAAATGCAACTCCAAAATCGACAAGCAAAGTTCGTTTCATTTTACCAATCGTTTTGTAATCTGACCGATTTCACATGGAATAACTGAAATGAGCAATTTTGCAATTTAATTGGCTTGCCTTGTCTAGACCTACTGATCGAATTAATTGTAGGTTTAAATTGCTATTATAACGATTTTTCAACCTTTTTATAGCAAAGGATTGACTTCTTGAGGTGTTCTCCGAACAAATCGCTGG
>ENA-UOTX01000673-UOTX01000673.1-compost-metagenome-genome-assembly--contig:-NODE-673-length-33694-cov-14.948389_pt1 | contig 33694 bp, 34 predicted proteins | sample MGYA00238143_ERZ746982 | MGnify/ENA primary metagenome ERZ746982 (study PRJEB28758, sample SAMN06268862) | compost metagenome | isolation source: single cell | place: USA: California, Emeryville, Joint... | reverse complement strand
GAAGAAAAGAGAGGCCATTGGGAAAACGGAAGAAAATTGAAAGAGAATTATTGAAAATCCTAATCTTCATTAGAAAATACAGCAAATGGCTGTTATTTGTTATTTGAAACTGGATGGCTTCAAACTTACCCTCATATCAAAATATCTAAACTAGTTTTTTTACACTTTCGTAGCGAGTGTAAGAGATATTTGTCACCTTATCCTTTGCTATTCGTTTGATTGCCAAAAACTAATCCATCCAAACCTATCAAAACATAACAAATTCATTGAAATCTGTCTCCTACAAACTACAAAACGCATTTAATACTCTTTCAACTGGTAGGTTCTTGGGTTAGATTGATCCTCTGTTAAATAAGAATATCATCATCATCAAAGCTGAGACCACAATCAAAAAATTTCTTTAAACTATTATCGTTGTAAAGGACTCGCTAACTCTAATGCTTTCTCTCGTATTGCTCTCCATATTTCTTCAAATGCTCCTCCAGGTTTTTCTTCTGCTCTTTGAGATTTGGGGTGAGCTCATCATACACATCATTAAAAAGCTCCTCCATTGGGTGAATTGGTGCCTCAGTGCCTTCTTTCAAAGCTTTCAGGCACTCTTCCTTGTAAGCCTTTCTGAGTTGGTCATCCTTTTTCTTATCGAATTCTCTCCAGCCTTTCTTCTTCAAGTAAAGTCCCAATCTCTCGAGTGGGTTATTCTTGGCCTTCCATGAGTTAATCTCACTCTCGTCTCTGTAAAGGACACTGTGATCAGAAGTTGAATGGTCTCCAACCTTAATTACAAGTAAATACAATCAGCTTAAGGGTCTTTTTACTCTATAAGTCATAAACTCGATCAAAGCTGGTGCCCTGTTCTGAATGATGTACTTTCTAGCCTCCTTCACCATGTGGTACACAGCCAAAGCGTCATTACCATCGACTCTTCCGGTCTTGATGCCGTAGCCTGGGCCTCTTCCGGCGATTCCGTCTCCTTTGTATTGATCATCTAAAAAAAAAAGTCGTTAAGACACTGCCAAGCAAAGGGCGAAACATACCAGAGGATGTACTGATGGCGTATTTATTGTTTCTGCACATGAACAATGTCTGAGCGCCAAGAGTGGCAGCGAAGTTAAGTCCAGCATGGAAATCTCCCTCACTGGCGGTACCCTCTCCGAAATAGGTCGCAGCGATTCTATCTTCATTTCTGATTTTGTAGCCGTAGCCGGCGCCAGAGGCCTGTGGAATTTGCGTAGCTAATGAAATAATTTCAAATTTCATCGACATTAGAAGTAAAATTACCAAGAGGTGAGGAAATCGTGACGTAATTGAGCTGTCTTGAGCCATAATGCACGGGCATTTGTCTTCCCTTGCCGAGATCGTGAATGTTACCGATGCATTGGTTCACAAAGTCTTTAATTTGCCAGCCTCTGTACATGAGCGCAGCTTGCTCTCTATACTGCGGATACATCATATCAGTGTCCTCTAAAGCGGCTGCTGATCCAACGACGCAGGCGGTCTCTCCGAAGCTGGTCATATAGAACGAGATCTTGCCTTGGCGCTGTGCCATGTACAAGATTGAGTCCATTTCCTCGCATTTAAACATCGTATCGTAAATTTTCAAGAGCACTTCCTTTGGGACATTGTCGTATTCAGGAGCAACGACCTCACCGGTGAGATCGATGACTCTGAAGGCTTCCATTGGCTTTTCGACTTGATGTAATTGAAGCTTGTTGGTGTAAATCATCGAATTCTCATCAAATGGCTTCACGACCTTCTTTGCGAATCCAGCGGCTCTTTGGCTGTGGATCGAAACGAATCTGGACCCAACTTGACGACTTGCTCCTTTGATCAAATCCTGGAGGACTCTTTTCATGAATCAATCTCTGTCTTGATTTTATCTTTAACTAAAACTAATTAATACTTCCTAAATTAGACTGCATTAACTGAGGATACACACTATGAAAAATCCCCGTGGAAATCCAATTCGTTTTTTTTTTTGGTAAGTTATTCCAAAGGTTAATTACAAAAATTGAAGATTAATAAGGATATTAGACTAATCTTAATGAAAAATTCCAGGAAATCCTGATAGCAGCTATCACGAATCATTTTTCTGATAAAATTTTTGAAGCGCGTCCCTCGTCTGCGTCAGCTGTCCGATAAGATCATCTGCCTTTTCTGATATGAGCCTATCTGATTCGCTGCCGTCCTGCTTGATCCCCAGTGCCTCTGGCAGATCAATTTTAAGGACTTCACGCTGCTGATGCTCCTCGCGATCTTCTTTGCTTTCATGGGACTGTTTTCTGCTCGGCGAGGCCGACAGCGAAAATGAACTGAGATGCTCGATTGGAACAAGGTCCGTGCCCAATGTGCCTTTAGATGCTGCTAAAGGACTGTTTTCTGAGTAGTTTTCCATTAATTTGAAAGTATCTGTGTGCTTTTTCTCGGACTCTCCGTCGATGAACTGCGAATCGCTCTTATTCGACTCGGCTTCATCGATGCCAGAGTTTGGCAGTCCTTCAGCCTTATTGATAGTGATTTTTGGGACTATTCCCTGAGGCTCTTTAACTGAAAACTTCGAAACGGACGTTCCGGGGTTTGCCACGCTGGGACGAGAGCTTTTGGAGTTGTTTACAAATAACAGCGCATTTTTAATCGCGATTGAAGGCCTCTTACGAGCGACTGAGGCAGGGGAATCAGAGATTTGGCTCCGCTTCGCTTGCTTCTCAAGCTCTTGGTTCGCTTTTACTACTCCCAGGTATTTCACGATTAGTCCTTCGAAAATTTGCTCGGTTCTGAGCCGAGACTTTGAGGGTTTATCTAATCAATAATAAATATTTATACTGAGTGTAGATAATACACGAAATTTACCTCTCCAGAGAGCATCAGTCCTTATTCCCAGCTCGATTTTCTTTTCCTCCATTATTTTTTGATAATTTGGCCTAGGGGTCAGATCCTCGAACGCGACCGCGGCCCGCGCTTTTAGACAGTCTCGCTCGAAGAGCAATTCGTCTTTTTCTCGTTTTATTGTGCTGGTTAGATCCTTTACTTTTGAAAGCTGCTCGATATTCTCGTCCAGCGTCTTTTTGAAACTTTTCACTTGGTTCTGCATGCTCTCCATCTTCGCGGTCAGCTGTTTGACTCGTTCATCCCGCAATCTAATTTCTTCTCGCAGCTCTTTGATTGTCGTCTCGCGGCTTTTATTCTCCGCTTCTTGGGCTTTCAATCTCTCTTTGAACAGATCCTTCTCCTCTTTTTCGTTGTGGAGAAGCGTTCTTAACAGATCAATTTCTGATATCAACGTATTACGCTAGAAACATAAAGATTAAAAGGAGGGAGTCGGACCGTCAAATACATAGTTTTCAAAGTCTTCTTTCTCTTTTCCATGCTTAGCCACCAGCTCTGCAATGACTTGATTGTTCAGACGCTCTAGTTCCACGGCCATTTCCTCCTGCAATGATTTTATCGTCTCCTTGTGCGCTTCGAGAGCATAAGAAAGGATTGTTAAGGCTGCGATTTACAAGCAACGAGTCTCTCGTAATACGAGACAGTTGAACCGTGCTTCTCGTCCTTCAGTCTCACTTCTTTGAGCAAGAGAACGCATAATGATAAATAAGGAAGGGTCAATTTGCTGTCTTGATAGTTGGCTATCACTTTCTCTAAATATCCGTGAGATTATTGGTTGGATGAAGGCGATTGTTACTCAGTTCCTCTGATTCGATCCGGTCCCAATACTCGGAGAACTGAGCGACAATCCCTTTCTGAAAAAACAGCGAGAGCTTCAGGATTTGAAGCGTATTTTTCATCAAATCCGCATAAAGGCTCTCTTCTCTAGCAATAATACGAAGCTTAAGTCACAGAAACCTTTGAGTGGGATATACTGTGCGATAAATTCCAGCGCTTTAAAAGCTCTTTTTACATCGCTTCTCTCAGCAAGTACGAACTCCGAGCTTGAATAATTCTTCCTAAGACACGAGTCTCGTAAGGTAGTGATGAACTCAGCAGCTCGGATCTATAGCGCTCGGGTAAGTTTCTACGATTAAGCGAAATGTAACTTACTTTCCTATCGACAGAGTTTGAAGGCGACCCTCTCGTAGAGATCTGCCGCATTGACTGAACTCCTCGGGTTTCTAGTCTCTCCTGTGTCAGTTCTATCCAGGTTAAAACCGTTTCTCTGTCAAAAATTGTTACCGGTGCCATGTAGATCCCCAGTGCTTGTTTTCCGAGACAATTGCCGGGTTGTTACTGGATGACTCGGGATGAATTTTTCATCTTTTTTCCATTTTTGCCAGTTGATTTCGGTCGGAATAAACGGGAGAGTTTTGGGCGAGAACGCCTCTTTGAATGAAATTGGACTGTGATTTCTCGGAGTCAAGTTAGTCTCCGTTCCTATGCTCGGACTTCCTTTGCGGAGTATCGATCTGAGACTCGGATTCGATGTGGTTTTTGTCATTGTCCAGCGCTTGATGTCAACAGGCTGCATATTATCTTACAATAGAACCTAATTGTCTTGGTGTACGCAATAAAACAATTAATGATTTAAATCGCATTTTATTTAGTTTGGGTATAAAATCGTGAACATTTGCTAAGATACATTATTGACATGAGCTTGATTTTACTTTGATATCTGCCAATTTTTTTCTTTTTTATTGGATAAGCAATGGAATTATGTTAGATAAAAGCCATTGTTACCAACTAACAGGCTCAACAAGAAATAAATAATACTAAACCAAAAATTTATCAAACCATTACTTCGATTGAGCCTGAAAAGAAGCTGTAGAGGGTGTTATCCAAGACAATCGATGCTTGTTTCGCAAATTCAACCTCATAAGGCAGATGGATTGTGTAGTATGAGAGAAATAAATTTTCATTACATGAGGCAGAATTGAAACAAGTGCCAAAGGAAATTTAAACTAAAAAAAAGTTATCAACACAACCTAAGTGTTTGAAACCTAGTCCTATCCAATCTAACACAATGAAAGGAGCTGCTAAAATGAAACTTGAGCGTGACTGCAAAAGGTTTATCGATACTGTGTCACGCACGTTTGAAAGAGACAACCGAAAATTTCGCAACTTCATGGACTTGGTCCTCAAATATCGCAATGGGAATTTGAAGGCTCTGGAGCTGCAAATGAAGCTTGTTGAGATGCTTAGAGACCATTCGGGCTTAATAGACCAGTTGAATGACCTCGTACCCGAGGAATTCAACGTTCCCGTGCAAGATGCAGAATCAAAAATCCAAGAGCTGCTCGGTTCCTGCATGGCAAAACTAAAAAACCGCCCTGAAGACTTGGAAAGCTTCATTATAATCCTCAAAGAAGTCAAAGAGAAGAAAAATCTAAAATCTGAAGATTTCGCTAAATTAGACCTGATTCTCAAAGACGAGCCAGAGATGCTCGACGCGATCAAGCAGTACCTCACCACCTATCAGAAGAAAGAATCTGGATCTGCTCATTACGAAACGATGCAACCTAAAGATCATTACCAACAAAGAGAAGTGGCTGAGTATACGACCGCCTCAGCCGCTTTCAGAGCGAGGATGACCCGCGGGAACAATTACGGTAAGCCGCAACTAGGAAACGGTGAAGAGAAGCCTCAAGTCGCATACCTTCCGATATTAACCGGATCGGTGTCTTTGCCAACGGCGATTAAGAACGAGTATTTGCTATTCAAAGTAATGGGGGAGCACCTATCAAAGGAGCAGTATGAGGAGTTTGTGAAATGCATCGCGCTGTTTATCGATATGATTATTTCACCAGCAGAGTTGTTTGAGTTGACACATCATCTGTTCCAAGACGAGAGATATTTCGGGTTTTTCCAAGAGATTATCAATTCTAGAGAGCTCGCGAGGAGGAAGCAGACTGTGCTGTTCAAGCCGTCGACTGAACTCGATTATTCAAGTATTTTTTTAAAAACATTTGTTGTTAAGCTTTATTGAACGTAACAATTAATAGATTATGTAAGACATTCGAGCTATGCTAGACTCGGCGACTATTACCCACTAGCTCGACCACTTCCGTCAAAGAATCCGATAATTAACGAGGAGGTTAACCATTTATGGCTCAGCGTGCCTCACGGCAGCGAGCAAAACTCGTTTCAGTTGATCAGAAAAAATACTTACGAGGAAACTCTATTCAAGGTGAATACCATGAATTATGTTGGGACTAAAAACAAGGGATTAGTGTGAAGAAGAGCGCTATGAGTGCGATAACAAGATACAAATTCTGTCCTTTGCGGTGGCCTGGCTGGAGCAGATTGTCAAGCCCGACACGCCGGAGGATAAGGTGCAGAATCTGCTTGAAAGGGCCATCAAACTGAAGGTAAGCAACTCAGAAGAGCTGTACTTTTAATGTAATTTCTGATTCATAGATCATCCAAAAAATATACGATAACAACCCTGAAGTGATAGAACTGCTCCGCGCTAACCCCCAGAATAGCGCGAGAATCGTGTTGGAGCGATTGAAAGCCAAGCTTCAAGAGATTAAGTTGGTTAAGAATAGCCACAAGCCAATTTGGAAAGATATTGCTGAGAAAAACTTCCATCGATCGCTGGATCACCGCTCGTTCCACGTCAAAGTATATGAGAAAAAACTCACTAACGCGAAGCGTAAAATTTCAAGAAATTCGTGGCTTTACCTATGGTCTCCTTCTCTTTCCTTAGATTTTGTAAAAGATGCTCGTCTCAGATACAAAAACCTGCAAAAGCCGATCCCAGATACAGTAACTTATCATAACCTATCACCTAAGATTAACTGTGACAACACAAAAGGATGTGAGCAAGTACTGGCAGATGTTGAATACATTCGAGGGTATCTCCAATGGCGCTCGGTGCAAGCACGCTCCTCTAAACACAGAAGTCTTTGAAAAAGCACAGTAAAAATAGCCACATTCTCTAGTTAAGAGTCTTTAACGCTCTATACTAGGAAGAAGCAGGTGTCTCTAAGGAAGAACTGTCCGATATACCGCATCGCTTTCCAAAACACGCAAATAAGGGATGACACAATGAAGATTTTATGGTTTGCGGTGCTAACCTTCCACTCAAACAACGCCGAGAAGGAAAAGATTAAGAAGGTTTTCAGGAGTCTGCTGATTGATATGATGGGCTTCGATGACCCTCGAGAGGCAGAGCAGTACCACAACGTGATCTCTGAAGAGAAGATCCTGGCGATTGTGTCGAAAATAGAATCGAGAATCTATGATAAGAGCTTCAGTTTCCTCAAACAGCATGGCCATAGTAACCAATTCTATGATGAGTAGACTTAATGCGTATTAGCTTCTGCTGAAGATCGCGCTCATACCACGATTCATGAGGTGATTCAAGAGTTTGCTATGACCAAAGACAACGAGAAACCTTCAGCCACAGAAAACAGGAGTACTAGCGCCAATACTGGAGGAAGGACGCATGACAGCGCCAAAGATAAGAAAAAAAATGACGATATTGACGATGAAGACTTGTCTTCGGGGGAACTGAAATCTCATTCGGAATTGATGGTAAGCCAAAGCGATCGGATCCATTACTAACGTTATTATAGAGCATTGACTCTGCTGCTGAACAAGAAGAGGCAAAAGAAATGGAATACCTCGAGTCTAAAGACAGTTCGGTGTATTTACCAGCGAAACGACCCTCATCGAAGCTTTTCTATGGAAACGAGCATTTCTTATCAGCTTTCAGAATGTTTTTTACTCTCTATGAGCGAATGCTGAGAGCTTGGGAGACAGCTAACTCCTTCGAGGTGAACACAAAAACAGAAAAGCTTACCAAAGAGGTAGGATACGCAGAAATAGAGAAAAAGGTAATTAATATTTGGTATAGGAAAAGGCGACGTTAGCGAGGGAGAGATATGACACGTTTAGGTGGGTATTGGTGCATCTTATCCGCCAGGACATTGAAAACGTGAAATATGAAGATTTTATCAGGGGGCTGTTCGGAAAGGATGCTTATGCGCTTGTTTATCTGGATAAAATCATTGGATCTGTAACCTAAGGCTAGTAACTGGTGGCTTATAACTGTTTAAAACTAGACAATAAAAGCCTTGAGAAACCTCGCGAATGACGACTTAGCGAACAAGTTTTTAGATTTATATCAGCAGTCGATCGGCAAGAAGGCAGCTGCAGACGCGAGCAAAGAGAAGAAAGATATGGAAGTAGAAAATGCATCGTCTTCGGTCACATGGCATGAGGAGCTCTATATCTCCAAGATGAATCAGCTAGCCTTGTAAGTTCTCCATTGGAAAGTTGTTTAATGACGAAATTTTAGCCAAAATTTAAAGAAAATAGCGGATGCAGATTTCTTCCGGTTCCTTATCGATGAAGAGATTATAAATATCAATCTCTATGAGGTGCCTTACCGTGGCTGGCATGAAGAAGAGATTGTTTCGACCTCGAAATATCTGAAGGTGAGTAATCTCTTCTTCTTCGAGAAAAATAACTTTTTTCATGGTATGTTTTAGAAATTTGCTGCCAGGACCCCGCCAACCCAATATCAAAGCGATTCGAAGATATTCCTACAAAGGAATGTCAATAATGTGAAGAGGGCTGTGGAGAAAGGCTCGATCTCAAAGGCTATTCAGAAAATCAATATTGAATACAAGGTAGTCTTCTTTTGAGAGACCTGTCTAATGGTTATTGGCTAGACGCTCACTAACTCGATGAAACTTATTACTGACTGCTATTGCCAGGAGAATATAGTGTTTAGAAGGACGAAGAAGGTATTTAAATCCTTTGGAGAGATGTGATATCATTTTTTTTGGTATCATCAGCTGAGTATCGAGGAGAGATTCGAAAGGGAATACAAGCGTTATCAGCATGGCTCAAACTTATTCAAAGTATCATTTTCCTTTCCCTTAGCGTGTTAATTCTATTGTTAAGGTCAGTTATCAGGTGGCAGTAGCCGAACCATAGCGAAAAATCCCCAATGATGAAACCCTGAGCTGAGATCTCTTAGCTTCGATGTTTTACGAGAAGTTTTCGGTTTATAGTTTTGAGTTTTCGTTCTATTTTAAAGTACGTATTGAAAATCGCTGGTATATGGAATGTGTCTCACTAGATAATGTGTTTGCATACATGTTATGTTATCACCAGAAATACATTCCAAACATTTATAAGTTCATTTTTTTTTTTACGGTGTGGATGATTCATCTTATCGAGAGTACTGATTGGTTGCTTTTCTGTACAGCATTTTTTCATTATTAGACAACCGAATTGGTATGAAACCGCATAACATAGTACTGTTTCGCAGTTATTCTCTTAGCACTAGCACTTTCTTTCAATCCATATAGACTTCAAATCTTGCCATTTGTACTTCGTAATAGTATAAGGGATTGACCTTATCACATCGTAATATCACTTGATTAAAGTAATTTGTCATTAATTGCTTTAATTTTCTTCTTTGTTATAATCAACATTTAAATATTTTGAATTAGATTCTTTCAAGACTTTTCAAACGGTGATTTCAAAGTACAGGTATTGTTATCGTCATCCCTGAAATTCGAATGATAGTAGTTTCTATCTCCAAAATTTATAAAAGCGATTAATTCCAAGAATGTTAAAAAGTGTATTGTGTATTTCAATGGCAAGGTAACTGAGATATGAAATTTTGGCGTTTTGGTATTGAATTCATAGGCTTTCTCTTACTCTCAATAAATCGATAGATTCAAGTATTATGTAATAATATTAGCTTCTCTCAACTTCAGCTGGTTATCTGTGTATTCTTTTGAACATTTTCCCAATCATTCAAATCTAACTTCGAGCTTCTCAATGTAACGAACAACGGACACAATCAAGAATAAGCTATCACCAAATAGCATAAGACCATGTTTTCAAGTTTTTAAATTTGAATTCGAGTATTTCTCAATTGAAACTCGAGACTTAATTAACGAAATAAATTAAATCGTGAGCGACGATACAATTTAAATGAAAAATATTAGCAACGGTTTTCAGATTGCTGCACTTGCTCACCAGACCAGGCGTCCGTAATGTGCAATTATAAAGTGATCTGCTAGGTTTAGTGCTCTAGATATCAAACAAAACAGTTTTCATGACATATTAGGGAATGAAGCAAAACCGTATCAGTCGTATCCACCACTGGTCCATGCTTTTCAAATAAATAATGAATCAGTTAAGATCAAGGAGGTCATTTTCCTGAGTGTTTATTGCTGTTTAAGATTGATACGGATACAAAGGTCATTGTTGATATATTATATAAAGTATTAAATCCTTTCTCTTTGTTCTGAGTCCCTTGAACTAAAGAAATATATTTCCTTTTGTCGCAATGCTCAAGAGCATCTGAATTCACTTCGTTAGCACAGTTTCCATCTAAACTGCCAATCATTTTCTAAGGTATTTGCAATTTGATATTTTTTAAGCGTTGAAATTATTCAGCTGCAACTTCTCAATAGAAATGAATTCAGTATTTTTCATCTAAAATATCAAAACTGCCGCAAGGCTTCTTTAAAATTTCGAAATCGCTTCACTTTCTACCATGTTGCTAGAAGAGTAATTATTTCCTCGGTTTTACCCGACCATCTTCACTCCTCATAGAACGTTCAACGAGAATACTCTAGAAAATGTTGGTTTTTGGAAGTAATCAACAGGATTGCCATTCCAGCTTATTAATTTCACGTCTTAGCTCCACTTGGGATGACGAAGACGAAGTCGAAGTTGAATTGCTAAAAACAATGGTAAAAAAGCACCGATTCAATTTTTTATTAAAATGAATTCATCTTGCAGATTGGCGAGAGTCGAATTAGCTCTAGAAACAGTGAGAAACTTGTATGCACCTCTATTACCACTCTCAATATGCTAAATCTGTTCAAATTCCTTAGAAATCCCAGCAAAACAACCGACAAACCCAGAACAGCTTTAAAATCCATAAAACAAACGTACCTGTCGGTCCTCAGAAAATTCACGAGAATAGTAATCGATTATATCCCGGCCCAATTAACCTGAACGCAAAAAAGCAGGAAAGATCCAGCCAATTCGAAATTCGCTTAAAACTCTGCAAACTGCATATGGTAACTGCAATTATTTTCGTAGCACTCACGTCTCATGCAGGCAACCTCAGCAAGCAAAGAAACTTCCATAAAAGCGCCACTCATCGCAAGGATTCAATGAGGAAGTCGACTATCCCATCAGATGCGCTAGAAACGCTATTGTCGCTGACCAGGAGGCAGCCTTCCACTACTCAGATCAAATTCTTCAAAAAAAATGAGGATCCAGTACCGGAACACCCAAACTGTAGTAGGAAACAACCCGTTAACTGGAAAAAAGAAACTTTGGGATTTCCAGCTACCTCTCGGAATATAAGGATAGTAAAGGCGTATCAAGGAGCAAGAGGAAATCCCCTGAGCAAAATCCAGTTCACAAAGACCGCCGCAAACGGATTTATTCGAACAAACATATGATTTTTTGATAAAATTACTATTTTCTAATAAGCTTGACACTTTGGAGGTTACTTTCTCCAAATTTATAAAAAGTCTTATCGCTAATTTCCACAAGGCAGTTTTTTAATACTCGGCTTAATAGCAGCATTATTCTGAATGAGTTTCTATACATTTGCACGGAGTTCAACCAATATTTTCTTAGCTATCATGTTAATTCTCCTAAGCGCTTATTCAGCAGTAAATTAAATTTATTCCTAACCCCTCAATGAGCTCATCACGCCTGTCAGTCATCAGCCTCGGCCGCGCTTTCCAGCTGGCCTCCCTCGTAAGCGGCATCTGCGTCTTAACCGTGATAATCTTCTCAATTAACCCTCGAGAGGACCTCGTTGCCAAAATGACGATGATGATAGTCATTGCGGAGATGCTTTACGCCTTCCCGTTCGCATTTATAATCTCAGGGCAGTTTTATTGCAATGTTCGAAACATTTCTAGCGTCTACGGCATTATAGCCATCGGACTATGGACCATCTGCTTTACTCGACACCTGAAAATGACCGTTCATGGCCACGAGATCCATCCTCATGCATTTAAGATTTACGCTTTCATCTCCCAAAGCATTCCTCTACTATTTTGCATTCCTTTATACTGGCTGAAATTGAGTGTCTGGGATCCAGTAGCGGAAGTCTGTAGACCTGCTGTCGGACCTGGAAAGATAGATTTTCCTTTGTTATTCATTATGATTATCCCAACGTTGGTCATGATAACAATGATAATAGTCGCGCTGGTATACTCCATACAGTCGATGAGGAAGATGAAGGAAATAAGGCACTCTCTCCAGCTTTCATTTGCAGATACGTACGGAATACTGCTCTACAAGCCGATTGTTACCGTTATCATCTGGGTGCCGATGCTAGTTGTCGAGATTATGATATTTATGGGAGTAGATATCGGGAAACATGCCACCTACACGTATCTCCATAGCGTTTCGTACCTCCAAGCCGTTCTTACTGCCATTGGATTCGCCTTTCTAAGCACAGTGCGAGAAAAAATTTGTTGCTGCTGCCGCCGCAAGAAAACAGCTGAAGCTTACCCACATTTGAAAAGTTCCACGCATTCCGCCTCAGATTATTCAAAAATGTTAGAGGAGTCATTCATACGTAAATCTTCTGTTACTATGTCTGTTGCCATTTAAATAATACCAGTTTTTTCAACTCTTCAAATGCGTTTTTGTTGTTTTTTATATTAAATTCGCTTTTACATATTGTTTAATGGTTAATGCCTCAAACGAGACTACCAGTTTCTGGCCAACATTTACTCATACGATTTAAATCAAGCTTGTATTCGCAAATCTTAGTTACGAACTGTGATAGATCTAAGAAACGAACGCGTAAATTTAATTTATTGAAATTGTTTTAAATATCCTGTTTTTCTACTCCAATCTCTTCAAATCGGGATGTACAGCGCTGAGTACCAACCAAAGGCTGCGACAAGCCGCAAAGATTTACATATTTACCCTTCAGAAAGTCATTTCCAAAATGGGAAGAATCTCCTCCAGAGCAAAAGTCCACAAAATCACGATTATTTCTCCTCTGAAAAGCGACCTCTCACTGCAGGGACTCCTACAGGCAGCAAGATCCAAGCACGTAACAACTACACTCAAATACAGCGACAGACGCCGAAGGCTAATAAAAACGGGAGCTACGGAGAGAAGGCTTTGTATCAAAATCCGAACAAAACTAGCGATCGGCAGCCCTCTTATCGACCTTCTTCATCTAAAAATTCGTTTTATTCGAGTAAGAGCCACACTCAAAGCACTGGAAGACTCGAGGGATCAAAAGGCAAGCCAACTAGTCAGTCAAAAAAAGCTTTAGAGAAGCTTTTTGGTGCCAGTCTTCGGTCCAATTCTCCTTCAAAGCGGAGTTTATACGAGCTTTCTCCACAGGAAAAAAGTCTGGCTAAATCTATGCAATTTGGTGCAACTATGCAACGATATGATATTCAAGAGGACCCTATCCTAGCAAAAACGCTGGAGAGGATCGAGGGATTCGATATCTTGGCTCATTTGGATTTCTCGTTCTTGGATAAGAGCTACAATGCGTTTTTGGACTATTTAAAGGAAATTCCAGAGGTTGAGCAGTCAAGTCCTGATGAACTCATTGTGTTAGTTTGCCAAGAGCTTAGAAACGCGTATGAAGAGCTAAGAGCCGGCGCAGCTGTATACTTGTTCGAGCTCTTATCCTCGCAGGCCGAGAAGGTCAGCTACGATCAAGCGAGCTTTATCCTGGCTCAGATATTCGAGAATTTGCCGGTTTATCACGAGGCGGATGAGGTACCGATTATGGTGGCTTGTATAGAAATCGTGAGCTTTATTGGGCCGCATAGCATATCTTTCTCGAATATAAAAGTGTTGGCGTCGATTCTCGCGACCGACCCAAGGCCGATTCTCCAAGAGAAAGCCTTCCAAGCGCTCCAGCGTCTCGACTACCCTGGATTACAAGCTTTACTTGAGCTGACAGCCAGAGAATACAATGATCTTCCTTTATTTATTTTGAATAAATTAGCCCGTTGCCCAGAAATCCAGGCCAGCATTATTGTTCCAGCGCTCATTAATGAGTTATCTACCGTTGATGCAAAAAGAAGATTGCACGCGCTTGCTGCGATGAACAGAATGTCTGGAGCGATTTCGAGAGGCGGCGCGGTTCCTCTTCTTGTTACTCTTATGCTAGAAGGCAGTTTAGACCGTAGTTTAATCGCTAGTACTCTATTAGCCGCAGGGGAACTTGGTGAGCAAGCCCTGCTCAAGGTAATGTAACCGTCCTTACATTCCACTAATTTTGAATGAAATAGCTGTTGGCGGGAAGCCAGAACCCGAAAATACGGACTGCCATCTGCGGGGCATTGGCCTGGCGCGTGAGCAGCTACGATAAAATCAAAACGAAGCTCTTAGTGGTCCCATACCAAGTTTCTCTGCACTATCAAAGAAATCCAGGGACCATGTGTAGTTACTTTGGTAGCCTCAAGCCTTTGTCTGTGATTGAGATAGAGGAGGGCCCGCTGACAGATATCCAAGATGTGATCGAAATTAACACGAGGGACTTCACGGCAGCGCTGCAGAGACTATTAACGCTGAAATATAAGCATTTCAGTCTGAAAGAGGGAGAATTTGGAGAAGCGAACCTAGATACTACTATCCTTACTGATTACGCAGCGCACCAGTTCCTTACGCAGCAGGTTGAGAAGCAGCCGGAGCAGCCAGCTCAGATTCCTCCTCAAATTATCCAAGCGTTGGTAATTGCATCGACAGATAGCGTTGCTGATGTCCGGGACGCGGCTGTGAACGCATTAGGCGTGATCGGATTGCCTGAAGCGGTAGAAGGGTTAGACGCAATCGTGAAAGGGCTATACGATAAAGATGCGCAGGTTCGAGCGACATCAGCCTGGGCTGTAGGGAAGTTCCTCGGGCAGGCCACCGCCAAAGCGCATAAGAGGCTAATCGAGCTGCTCAAGGACAGCTTCTGGAAAGTCAGAGCAGCTAGCTGCATTGCTTTAGGCTACGTGGGGAACCCCAAGGACCCGTTACTTTATCAAAGTCTGGTTAGACTATTAAAAGACAGCACTATCAACAAGATTACGGTGTGCGAGACCCTCGTAAGGCTTGGAGCTGAAGGTGAGCAAGTCCTCCTGGATATTTTGAGAAATACTCCTAAATCGAATCACGTGCTTAAATCCGCTATCATTGAAAGCCTTGTCCTTGCTGACGTGCGAAGACCGACTATTGATTTCGTTGTTGAAGAGCTATTCCGGAATGCTGGGTAACTACAGTGCATCCTTCTCTAATACTGAACAATTACTAGAGATCAAATGTTGCAAGTAAGAAAAGCCTGCTTAACAACGCTGGAACAAATGCGAGCCAAGACTCAAGGTAGCAATATCACGTATCTCAAGGCAGAGACTCTCCTCCCTTTGTTTTATTTCTTTTTGCAAGATTCCTCGCATTCGATTAGAGAGGTATGGTTTGTAAATACATGATGAAATCAATGAGCTTTTTGTATGTAGATTGCTGTGAATTCTATTGTTTCATTTGGTCCTCAAGGCGAATTGATGCTGATTGAAGGTCTTACGAGAGATAAAAGCCCAATCATCCGTGCTGAATGCGCGAGAGGGCTCGCGCTGCTCGGTCCGCATACTTTTCGGGTTTTAATATTCGGGCTTGAAGACCCTGAAGAGTCTGTAAGAAAGTAATTTCCCTTCCTTTTCCATTGCATGAAACAAATTCCCAGCGCTACCTCCGCAGCGATTCAGCGTAATTTTACCATCGAAGACATCGTGAACGAAATAAGGGATAAGTCGAAACAATTGCCGTCGATCGTTTTCTCTCTTAAGGAGATTCTCAGTTCTGAGGATATTTACTTTGAGGGTAAAGAGCACATTAAGGAAATTTACTTTGAACTACAAATGATGCTGCACACTGTAATGGCTGAGACACAGAAAAATCAATCGGCAGAAAAACAAAAGGTTGAACCCTCCGAGCTCCCTACACATGAACAAGCACTTGAAAGGGAGTTAGCGTAAGTCTCAATAAGGACTGCTTTAAGAGGAAGAGGAGAAGATATACAGTGCCATGCCTCTGAAATAACAAATCCATAGTTTTTTCACAACAATTTCATATCGATTGTCATAACAAACTTCTAATTTGATTGATTCCAAACACATTTCTGTCGTCAATCATGCAAAGAGCCTATTGTTTCGAGTAATTCGAAAAATCAAAAAAATAATTTAACTGTAAAGTTATTCAATACTAATCTACTACTCAAAATCACAACAGAATCCCAACGGGAATAATTTAATTAGAAATAAATTTGATAGAGTCATGGATATCGAGCTTAAGCCCACTAAAATGGACGTCAGTGGTATTCCAGATTCATTTAGAGTTCTTTCTAACACACTGCTATAGCCAGAAGCCATTGGCAGAGACAAACCGATGATTACGATATGGCAAAACGCATGCAAGAGCAATATGATGTAAATTTCTTATCTAATTCTACATCTAATACCTGATTTCCAAAAGAAAGGTACATTATTTCCACCGGCATATGATCTTATTGATAATTTCAATCATTTATCGCAGAGGTTGGAGAGACGGGCCCGGTGCTCCAGAAGAAGAGCTCAAGAAGTAGGCAGTTTTCTAACAATTACGACGACCCCTTAAGTAATTTGGCTATCGAATTCATGAATCTTTACAATTTATCAGCGAGCCAACAAAAGGCGCCATCTGGAGGAGGATTTTTAGACACTGTAAAGCTTGGGCTTGAGAAACTCGGCTTTGGGAGAGAGTACTGGGAAGAAACCTGCACGCCGCCTGTGAAAGCGCTCACATGTTGCTGCGTTGTGGGGTCACTCGGGATAGTCTGGCTGTTCTTAAGATCTTTATAATGGACACGCGGATAATTGGAAGCAAGCATTTACTTAACCTCTTTCATGTCAGCTTACTCATTCAGCATATAACTCTTTTTCAGACTTTTAACGTACATTTAATGTTGGAATTTGTATAGTTGGCTGAGCTTCAATGAATGTTTCAATCTGTCTTAAATGACCATAAATTCTCCTTGAAATACCCTCTCGCCTTAGGCGTTCACTAACAACACCAAAAAAGTAGAAAAATAATAGCCGATTGATAATTCAAGAAGAGATTTATTTAATTTACAGAGGAAACAGCAAAATTTTTCAATGCAATGGATGTATTTCAGTTTTATACACAATCTATTGCGGGTTATGTTTCGCCGTTAGTCGAGAAAGTGTTCTTCCAATTATCAAATAAATTTCTATTCATTTGCGGTTCATGATGGGAATTTCAAGTATTTTACTTCAGGGACCCTTCGGATTTCAGCTTTGCAAATGGATTCACGTTCTGCGAGAACAAGTGACTGTGCATTGAATTGAAATTCGAAGCGTGCTGGGAAATCTCCTTGCTTATTTTATCAAATTCGCTGAGGAATTGCTCTGCGTCCTCGTCCATCGGCGTGATTCGATAGGATTGCACTAAGTCGTACTATAAAGCCGTTAGCAATTTTCTTTGCAGTCATCTGCTTACCTCGGCTTGGGCCATCTCCTTCGCGATGGTTGATGACTCCTTGCATTTGTCTCCCAGCGCGCTGAATTTATCAACAAATAATTGGCTAAACTAAAGTATGTTCATCAGTCCTGTCCTCGTAATGACTCTTAAAGCTTACCTCTGTTACAACGGGACTCACATATGAGAAAGCATAGTAAATCGTCTTTTCTGACAGAGCAAAAAGACTCTCCGAGATCTCATTGAAAGACTCTTTCTGAGCATTTAGCTTCTGGTCCATCTGCAAAAAAATTTCATTCAAGGTCACGAAATCTTCTGCTGGGTACCTGCTTGACTTTCTCTGCAGATTTCGGGTCAATTGCTTTCTTTGAGTCGAATATCTTCTTTTTCGCACTGTCAGTTTTGGTAAGCAGCTCTTCATAGCTCTCTTTGCCAGGTATATATTTCTTCCATTTAGCCTATGGTAGAATGATTGGCATTTTGCCCTGTAGGAGAAAATCTCACTTTAAAAAGCTCAAAATTCGAGAACCAGGTCACAAAATGTTTCTTGAATTCTGCTATTTTGACGTCCTGACAGGGTACTTGAGCTCAACAATTACTATTAGGAGGGAATTACCATTGTCTCGAGATTAGAGCTGAAGCTATCGAATAAGTTGCAGATTTTATCGGTGGGTTCAGCGAAGGGTCTGTAACGGGTGTAGAATGACTTGATCTCCTTTGTGAGAGTGCGATTGGCTTTCGCCGTGTCTGCAATGCAGGTTAATTAGCCGCTAAAGGTATTGAAAAGGACTTCTCAGGCAGTCAGCGTAAGTGGTGAAACATTTTTGAATGGTCTTGAAGCTCGTTTCAATGCTTTCCATTGTGATTCGGTTTCTTTCGACTTCATTTACCGTTTTCTTTGAAAAGTGAATAGAGTCAAGATGTGAAAATAGAAAAAGGCGATGATTACCCTCAAGCTGGTGAACGCTGAATTATAATATCCAGTCCTCTCGGGAGAGATGGCCATTTTTCCGGAAATAACAGATATATCAATAAGTGTACAAATATTTTATTGGGACTCAATCAGTTTGGTATCAACAAAATAATCAACAGTGGGTACATGGTAAAGAAGCAGGGCTCACAAAATTTTTTTTGTCATTACTCATGATTGATTCGTCATTAAGAGTGATGAGAGTTATTAATGAAGGCTAATTGAATAAGCCGTCCATTTATATTAATAAAAGAAGTGTTTTGTAAAATTACAGCTTATTAAAAATCTCATAACGACAGATATTGAGAAATTATATTTATGCGTATCAACGTGAGCAAAGAGTTGATAGCAACCAGATTTAAAACTCAAGATAAAACTAATTAGAGGGTGTAACGAAGTAGTCAGGGTTGACAAGCAACGCGAACAAAGGAACGTCCAATTTCGAATGGGTAACGCCTTGATTAGTGAATTCAATATTGTTGAAAAGTAATGATGCGATATCTTACCAAAAATAAACGGCTTCTTAAAAATAATCGCCTCAGGCTCCGGTTGAATGGTCAGCGTGCCTTCGTATATATGTTTTGGACCAACTTGTATCGAAAATCCTGAAACCCCCTAATATACAGTTATATTCCTTTATCTCTTAGAAGCTAATATTATTACTGAATCTAATGCTAAATCGCCTTTGAAAGCAATAGCCGCCTCAGGAATGTCTTGATTCTGTGCACTGAGAGCAAAGCACGGAAGCCAGATATCTCTATTTACAGTCTCCTCCTCCTTGCTAACATTCTATTTCATAGATTTCGTAGTATATTAATCCTTTCGAAATCCCCAAAGAAGAATTACCTTGAAAACTGAGCTGATTTCATTGCATAGCAATTCACTTCCAGATTCCACGTTTTTGATAACCTCCTCTAAGAGAACAAAAAAGAAAGTTAAACCTGACTAACAGACCTGCAATAGCTTACCGCTCTCAGTGATAAAGATATTTACATCCTTATCATCCGTGGGTAGGAGATAAAATTTCGTGTTACAATGCGAAGAGCTCATTGACATTATTTCGTTCAATTTTTTATTGATTCTCAGGTACATGACGTTCTTGTTGTTTATCGGCAGCAATCCCACATTAAATGACTCCCAGCGATAGATAAACGAGAATAAGCAGCTGGAGAAGTTCCCTTCCGGTTGACTGGCGCTCAGGGTAAATACATCTGTAGCTAGTTTCTCATTCATCAACTTCTTGACCTCTTCGAGGTCAGTTTTCTTCTCAAAAATAGTTCCATAATTAAGCCATGCCTGCTGAATATCATATTTATTGATGTTAATAAACATAATAATACTTCTGGGTTGGCTTTTAAGCCTGAGATTAGCCCCACGTACTTTTTCATCCTATCGTCCTCAGTCTCGTTCAAATTCGAGATTTGATTATCACAGTGTTTCAGAAGCGCGCTGACGATAAAATAGCGATTATCAACGTGAATGTCTTCATTGCAATCATTATTAGTGATGTTTCCTTCAAATAAATTTAATTTACTCGTCTCATCACGAGCTTTGGTTAACGTCTTATCAGACAAGACCACAGCGCCCTTGATCGCAATCTCCTCGGTAACTCTAATTGCCAAATAGTGTTATCTACGCACAAAACTATAGTTTCATTACTTAAACTCCGACACCACGCCATCCGGTCTCCTGACGCCATATTCCGTTTTCCTCAGCCCAGACACTGCGTCATTCGTAATCCTCTTCCAGCGGAAATTATTCTTTTTGTAAGCTTCTTCAATTTTCTTATCCACAGTTAGTTTCCCCGTTTCATCCTCCGTGTGGTTGAGTCCTACCCAGATATCATCGCAAGGGTCTTTTTTCCATAGGTAATCTAGCAACAGCCCGAGCGCCTCTTCGTAGATTTCCCTCGTTGTCACCGTGAAATAGAGTAGCTGCAGCCGTCTTACTGTGAAATTCGAACTGCTGATGTTCAAAGCAGCGAGTCCAACGAACGCGTTGCCTTTCTTTACCTGATACCACCGGGAATCTTGCCCAGTGTTGCACATCTGCACCAAATCATCCACAGAAAACATGAAGAGTCGCCGAATCGCCTCGTCGACGTTTTGAGAGTAGTCCGCGAAGATTTTCCGAATCTCGCTTTCATGCGCTTTTAACGGTACGACCCGCAGTGTCGTGTCGCTTTCTAACTCCTTTGAGTCTTCCTGGTTGCTATATCTGTTCGCAGACTTAGGTTTTTCCTCTTTTTCAGGCGTAGTAGACTTCTTATTTTCTATAATACTGGTCTGACTGGGGCCGGAACTTTGGAGCTTGTCAGAGTCTTTTGTTGGTTGTTTTACAAAATTTCTTGCAGATCGCCTAAATGAGTCCTTCGGTAAAGGCGGTGGCGCTCGTTCCTTGTCCTTAGTGAGACTGATATTCAAGTCCTTTGATGCAGAATTCTCGACTTCCGTTGGTTTCTGTGGAGTTTTTTGCTCATTGATTTGCGAACCATTTATCTCTGTTTTCGAGTTTCTTGGCTGTTTAGGAAGCGGAGCCGGACTCTTCCTTCCTTTCTGCCCTGTCCCGGGAGTCCTGCTGCCAGGACGAGTCAACTCAGGAGTTCGATTATCAGATACAATCGTGTTCATGGAGAGGTTCTGGCTTTCGATGGTTTCAACTCCAGCGCTCTGAAGCCTGTGTGGGTATCTGAAATCCATAAAAGTCGAGTCTGACGCGATTGGAGAGCTGTCCCTGACATTCCTTATTGAAATTGAGAATGTGCTGTCTAGATAATTAGAAAAGAGTAAGTGACGGACTCAAAGGCAGGAGATACTGTTTTGGGTGCTAGGAATAGGACTTTCGCCTCGTTTCGTGCTCATTGTCCTTAAGACTATACTTTCTTTCGTTTGTTGTGTGTTTCTGGGTCTCTGAGGAGTATGTGCCTGTCTGCTGAACACTGATGCCTTAGGTTTCTTGGGCTTTTGGCCGCTTTCCAAGGGTAAATTGTTAATTTCATGGTCTCTTGCACTACGAAGGTCAGATCTGGACCAACGGATTTGAGATTTTACCTTCTAATCTGAGACTCGAGACTGCTCTGGGACTCGAACAGTTTTCTTTGAACCATATGATCGTTTACGCTTTCTTCAAGAATAATCACTTCACTGTTTCCAGTTAGCTTTCAATAATAAAAAAGCGATTTTTACCATGCGCGAATGCGGTTAAGAAGAGCTTTCGGCATACTCACCACCTTTTTGGTGGACTGGCCGCTGTTCTCGGGCTCTCTGGATGGGAACTCGAAGAATGGGTCGGACTTTGAGGAGAAATTGAAATACTTCCCTAGAGTCGTCAAGCCAATATCCTTCGTATCGTTTTTGATCTTTTTTGGATTTTGGGAAATATTAGAGACCGTGCTGGATGCGCTATTACCTTCATTAAATAATTCACTCCGAGATATTGAAACGATGCTGTAACTCCCTGATTTCCTTGCATTGGCTCCTCAGTCTGAGGGCAGTTGCTTTGGATTGCTTCGCGCCATTTGACGATACATTCAACGGCGTGTAGCGACAAAACTCTCAGATGTGACATCACTTCCGCAACCTACAAGCGAAATCACTTAAGCCGCTCCTGATTAACACTGTACCTTGGTGATTAGATCGCTCACTTGAGACTCGCCCTCCTTCTGTGACGCTTCAGCAATTGCCACCCTTCTTGCGTAATCTTGCAATTGCTTCAAGCAGTTCTCTCGAGCAATTATTGCTCTAAAAGCGACCTAATTCACACAACAAATCTATATTTCACATCGATCGATGAACCAGATACCTGGAGAGGAGACTGATCGCTTTTTATCTCCTCGATCTCTTTGCGATACATCTCACCTCGCGCTTTTGCTGGGACCTCTCTTACTGATTTCAAAAAAGATTCTCTGAGGAAAATTTCAAATGAATGGACAATTATTCAGCTGGTACCGGTGAAAATCAGGAATGTCCTTTTTATCCCAGGCCAAAAATAGTCTATTTTCTAGCATTCTGAGGTCCGCCTCCCCTGGAGTATCACTTATGGTCTTATTCACTGATTTTGATCGTTTTTTGTCCTCAACAGTCTTTAAAATCAAAGGCAACGGCGTGCCAATCATCGCTTCTATTGAGAATACATGAGCAATTTGTTCGCCAAAGCAAAAATACTTGTCACAGTATCAACTGCACCTGCCCCATTTATGTACCCTTCAAATTGCATTGGTATAGGACTTACCCGAGCGTTTTTTTTCTGTTTTGCTGTTGTATATGCGAAGCTGTCATCTCTTGAGCTGTTACATATTGCGTGAGATCAATGCTGCTGAGATAATAATAAGACTTTATAGTAGAGTTGAGCTGTGTCGGTGATCTCCTCCCTTTAGTTTTATCTGGTCTTTTGTAAGCTATCCGATAATTTATCAATTGATTGCGAAATACAGGCAGAGAGTATTACATCCAGCATGCCTGTCTTGGGAATAGTCATATGGTGGTATATTCTGCAAGAAGAATCGAGTGTCCCATTGAGTTTCCTATATACACCGCGAGGTTAATTGTTCTATATGAGGTTGGGCTAATAGATGAGTACTCTGAGCTTGTTAAGGATAGTGAGTTGTCGGCTTTTTGTTTTCTTGTGAGTGGGTTTATGGCTCTCGTGGTATTTGCCTGTAGATGTGGCTCTAAATTGCTTCATGTTGGTGTATTTTGCTGAACCGCGAACGAATAAATTGCCAGTTTCTAATTTAATTATCCGAAGGTATGAGTACTAAGAACCGAGATTTGAAACAAGAGTGCGTATAATAATACTCTTAAATGAGCCGAATTACAGGAATTTGTTAATATTATCAAAATAGATAACTCCAAGAGACATCTAATACTTATTTTGATAGAGAAATGAACTGTGTTTCCCTATCGCTCTGAGGATGCACGTCCGAATACGCCACAATATGAATATTTTTATAATTCTTTGTTGATAGAACTCAATGAAAGGATTACTAAAATTTTATTAAGCTATCCATGCACTCAATACATATTACAAAGAAATCAGCCGTTTAAGACTCGAATTTTAACCAGATAGCAAAGACCGATTAGGGATCGCTTTCTAAAAATTGGATAAAGAAAGTTTATGAGAATCCTGTTTCAAATTTCTCTCAGCTTGATAACTTAGGATCAGTGTTAAGTCCCCTAGTTCATGTGCTTATCGAATTCCTTTTATATAGATATTTTAAAAAGAAAAGAATACCGCTCCTATTGGCTTGCCTACTTTTAATCAACTGGGAATTAAGCCTTAATTTGATTTTTATATCGGGAATAGACAGAGAAAGAGGAAGTTGTCTTACAAAATCCCAGAGAGAAGGTTTTTCAAGCGGTTTCTGCAAATTTAATTTCTTGTAATTCTGGTTATATCGAAGCAAAAGTAAGTTACTAAAATAAACCATTAGATTAGCTTTATGTGTTTTATTTTCCATTAGAGAAATGCAGTCATCAAAAAACCAAAGCCTCATTGACGCCTGGACCCGTCTCGACCAAGTCCTCAGCTCCACTCAAGAATACGACACCCATGAACCCGAAAAAATAATTGCTGTGCATCCCAGAATCAGGAACGGCCGCACACCATCCATGCCCAATATCCAATCACGACCTCAATCAGGCATCCCCTCTAGAACGGGAAGCGTTCACCGCCAACCAGACAACAAAAAACGCCTTTCAATCAATACTTCTACATTCACACTCCCTCTCTCTAGACCCCTCTCTAGAGGTACCTCTCCTATCGATCCTCCAGCAAATGTGCTTGTTCATAACTTTCCTCTCACCAGACCATCATCATGCAAAAGTGTGTCAATGAAACCATCGAAGCAGTACATAGTGCGAGGTTGCTCTCCTCAGAATCTCAGCATTGCGTCAACGAAAATTCTCTCATTGACTCCATCAAGCATGATAATGAACAAAAAGCGACCAGTTTCTGCATCTACGGTGAAAGCTTTGGAATTTTTCAACCCGAAGATCCAATCAGATGACCTTGAGAGCAAAATTCATCATTTTACCATAGCGGAATTGACTCGCTTGAACGACGCGAAGTCCTACGACAACAAAATGGAGCCCAACCAGAACCAACTAAAGCATTTTTTAGATAGATTCAGCAGGACTTCCAAGCACCGAAACCTCGAATTTGACAGCCTATTCTTAGGCCCCGAAGCCGGGAAAGTGCTTTCTGAGATGCTTTTGAAGGACCGTCATTTCACCAAGGTGCACCTCTCAAAGAATTTCCTCGGAGACGAAGGAGCAGAGGCAATAGCAACTTTGCTTATTGAGGGCAATACGATTATCCATTTAGATATTTCCAGCAATAACTTGACCCATGAAGGCGCGGTGAAGATCATTGAAGCATTATCTGTGAACGAATCGCTTGTTTCTCTCGATATGAGCAGCAAAGAAGGCTTACATCGAAATCGCTTGGATGCCCGAGGAGCTGCGCCGATGGCTTGGGTGTTTCAGCGGAACCAAACCTTGCAATTTCTGAATTTGGCTTCAACGATGCTGGATGAAGAGGGAGCGAAAGCTGTCTGCACCGGCCTGCAGAATAACACGGGGTTGCTCGTGCTGAATCTCTCCTCCAATGAGATAGGACCTTCATTGGGGGATTCGCTCAACCTCTGCCTGCCGATTTGCGAAATCGTTGAATTGGACATTTCTAACACGAAACTTGGAAATCATGGACTAGCGACTCTGGCGCCTTTGTTCTGGCCGTCGGCGGGCCGGAGCACAGTGCTTCGAAAGCTTAATTTGACTCATAACCATCTAACGGCTGTAAGCATATCCCGCTTATTCGATTCCTTGAGCAAGAATAGCACATTAGAAGTGCTGATTTTAGACAAAAACTCCCTCCATGGCAAAGGAATCGCGAGCCTGGTCAATCTGCTATGGGAGAACAGCACTTTGCAGCACCTTTCGATGAATGAATGCGAGCTCGCCCTCGAAGCCTGCGACGCTTTGAGCAACGGGCTCGATAGGAACCGAAGCCTAACAATCCTACATTTAGCAAGAAACAATTTTAAAGACACCGGAACTTCTGCCTTGGCTCAAGCTTTCAAATCGCCCACATCTCGAATCCAAGAGATCGATCTCTCAGACTGCAGGATCAGGGATGAGGGTGCTGCTATGTTGGCTGATGCTATGAAAACGAATCATTGTATCAGCACGGTTTATCTAAGAGACAATATCATAAACGACGACCCAGCACTCGCGATGATTTCCGCGGCCAGAGAGAATAAAAATCTAATAAAAGTCGAACTGGACCGGAACCCGGTGAGTCACAAATATCTTGTAGAGCTTAAACGTATGACGCAGAACAATTTTCTTGAGAACAAACGGGGTCGGCCCTCGAGATACGAGAAAGAGATCAACGGACTCAGAGATTTTGAGCAGCAAAAGTACACTGTCGCGGAAGAGAAGCTACTGCTTGCGCAGAAGAGCCAGGAGGCTCAAATAGAGGTCCAGCAGGCGAATCTGATTTACAAGCGGGAACATGAGCACGAGGTTAAATTAAGCGAGGAGGTCGAAGGCAGACTCGAAGCGCTTATCGAGGAGAGCAAGAAATTAGATCAGGAGAGAAATGAGCTCGATAAGAAGATCATGAAACTTGGTAACGACGCAAAAGACGAGTTATTCGACGTCGGAGCTGTACTATCAGACACAATGCAACAATGCATTGGGTTGGAGAATGAAATTAAAAGATTGAGAGACTCGATTAAAGGCGTCAAACTCGTGCTGGTGACCAAAAGGGACCGGCTGCAAGAGGAATTGCAGATTGAAACGCGACAGGCGAAGACGCTTGAAACCTCAGTTTTGCATATTAACCGAGAGCTCGTGAATATGCAGAAAGCGTTAGAGGAGAGAAAGATGAGGGAAGCTGAGGAAGAGAAGGTGAAGAAGGAATTGGAGAAGATGCGCGAGAGAAGCGGGAGTGTCATGAAGAAAAAGGGAAGCAGGGGCTCGGTAGTCGGGCCGGAGAGAGGCAGAGCGTCGATTTTGAAGCTTGATCGTAAAGGGAGTCAAAGCGGTACTGAAAGTGGCGAATCAACGCCTTTGTCAAGAAGCAGCAGCAGAAAATCGGTCGCTTCGCCGATGTTGAAAAGCAATAGAGGCTCAGTCGTTGAGAAATCTGGTTTTGCTGTAGCGCGGAAGAGCTCTTCCGGGGAAATAGACGTGTCTCCGAAGAAAGAGAACATCAAAGTGAGTAAAAAGCTAGATTAGCGTATCTCATTAGGTTTGTGAGCCAATTAAAATCGTTTTTAATTATTCTATTAATAAGTGGTGTATTATATAATGCTCTCAGAGCGTGACTGAGGGCTTTTTGATTCATTTTCTGACTCAAATTGAATATTTCATAACCGAGCTATCTTATTCTCGTTCTTAAAGCATTAAATACTGAAGGGTAACATAAAAAGCTGAATTCAATAAATAAATGTATTAAGGTACCTTAGACCTCTCTGGCATAACTGATAAAAGTATTATAGCATTTCAACCTTCTCTTCAGGTCATTAATCATGGTTTTAAGGGCTTTATTGAGCCAGGCGTCTTTCTCAGGATCGGTCTTAGGAAGCAGGCTCTCAGTCAGTTTCAAATACTTCTCGAGCTCGTCGCCGTTTGGATAGAGTGCGTTGAAGAACTCTCTCGAGTACTCGGGGCTATTTTCACGAAAGACTTGAATAAGCACCTCGAAAAATCGATCATGGAGCTCTTTGTTCTCCTCAGCGAGGACCTCGCTGTTGAACCCCCTCATAAGCGTCCCAGCGAGTCTCACGGAGTCCTTTCCAGCCACAGTAAAGCTCTCAAATACCACTTTTCGCTTGTCTTTTGGCACAGAAAAACCTTCGATGCCTTTCTCCATGAGCTTCGCGAGATCACTCGGGTCTTCTTGTTTTATCCGTTCTAAAAACTCTCTCTTTGCCTCTTGAGAAAGACGTTTAGAGGTATATATCTTCTTTACAATCGCCCATTTATTCCCCTTTGTAAGCTGGTGTTGGCTGAGGGACTCGTGCTTCCCATTGAACCAATCATCCAAAATTTCCAAATGTCGCTCATCCTGCGCATATTCGATCAGCCTCTCTCTTATCAGGATGACTCTGTTAGCCTTTGGGTCGGTCCCTTTCAAAAGTCGATAGGTTAAATCGAATAGCTTGTACTTCAGGAAGGAACGAGCCTTTGATGGAGTAAATGAATCAATTGCGCTTGAGGAAAAAATGTAGATGTTTTCTAGCGTGATATCTCCAGTTTCTTGGAAAAGTGAGTTCGAAACGATATCGATGAACTCGAGAGAAGAGATCACTCCGTCTCTGGTCATGTCCCAAAGCGCTTTCCAAATCATTGAGCGCGTAAATTCATCAGAAATCTTGTGTAAATTCCCTTTGAAAAACTCCAAAGAATGCTTATCAATTGCGACTTTCACGAACGATTCGTCTTGGTAATTCAACAAAACAGCAACAGGACGTTTGCTGCCTTCATATTCAATCGCAGTTTCCTCCTGGTCCTGCACTATAGTGTCGATAGCCTCACAAATCTCGCCTTTTTCGTCGAAGAGCGCGATCTTTAGCTTATGAGGTCTTAACACAGGATATTGAGAAAGTACTGCAGTTTGCCTTATTAGTAATTTTGCCTTCGAATCTTCTATTGCTGGATCGAATATCGGCTCGATCAGGTTCGTTCCAGCAGTTTCAAGCCAGACCTCCCGCCATTTGCTCAAGTCTGCTGGATAGGAAGGATCCAACGGCTTGTAATACGCTTGGACTTGCTCCATGAAGTCCGAAAGGACGGTATTTGACCATTCATATTTCTTGAAATAGCTCGTCATTGCCTTTGAAAAATTCTCCTCACCAATGAGACACAACAGCTGTTTTAGCACCGCAGACCCCTTCGAGTAGGTAATCCCATCGAATATCGTTTCCGCTTGCTCCGTATTTTTCACCGGCCCTGCTATCGGATGCGTTGTATCGTCTTGATCCTCCTTATAGCCTCTCCATTTCGATCTGAAGAAATCCAACCACACATCCGTTAACTGCACCTTAGTAAGCTTATCAGCGGTTTTCGCCATCGCTAAATGGCAAATGATCTCCGCAAACGACTCATTGAGCCACAGATCGTTCCACCACTTCATCGTGACGAGGTTCCCGAACCACATATGTGCTAATTCATGCAGAGTAATATGCGCTCGTAAAGTTCGCCTTTGATTTGTGGTCTGCTCCCTGAAAACAAAAACGTCGTTGTGCATAACGACGCCAGGGTTCTCCATCGCTGAAGAATTAAATTCCCCACAATAAACCTGATCATATTTCGTGAACGGATAGGGATACCCGAAAAACTTCTCAAAGAAATCCATGCAAACAGTTGTTATTTCAAAGATCTCATCCGCCTGGCCTTCATTCATGTATTTAAACACGGATTCTCGGCAGAATATTGACATTGGAATATTATTATGAAGCACTTTCGCCTGAATTTCAACGTAAGGCCCGGCGACGAAAGCAAAGAGGTAGGAAGGGATCCGCTTCGAGCGATGGAAAACCCATGTTGTGAGTTCCGGGTCCTTTCCTTCAGCGGCATTGGCTTTCTCCGAGGCCTCGATGTCCCTGCGCTCATTTGCGACCACTTTCCATTCATTAGGTACCTCAACCGTTAGCGTCCAGGTCGCTTTGAGATCAGGCTGGTCTAGGACCGGTAGCATTTTGTTAATGAAGTAGGGCTCAGCGCCTGTATGAAGGTATTGCTTAGAGTCAGTGTCAACGAAGCTATGAAGCCCGTTTCCATCTCGGGAGTACCTATGCTCGAAGTGAATTTCAATCGTGTTGATTCCGACCTTCAGATGCTCCTCAGGAATCGAAAGGTGGCGGTCTTTCCGCAGATGTGAGTATCCTGACTCCGATTCGAGTAACTTTCCATTAATCACGAGCCCTGTGATTTTGTTCACTGCAGCGTCGAAGAATAGGTCTGGCGAGGCTTTCACGAGGTCAAGCGTGGCGGTTACTCTACCAGAGTACTCCGTTCCCTTAGGCAGCTTGAAAAACACATCATAAGAGAGGTTTTCCTTGGATTTACTAAACATTTCAAGCCTCTTCTGGGCCTGGGCCTCTGATAACGAAGCAACAAAGACGGGAATTCCCGATTCCATTTAAAATTCGTATCTTTTTTTAATTATCAGCTTCGATAGAAATTAATTTACATATACACATGAGGTGCTTCATCGTGATAACCGCTTCTATAATGTTTTATTCAAATGTACAAGGGAAATGACGGATAGAAGTAATATTGAACATGATTGTAAGGGAAGGATAATGTGTCTGAAGGTCCCTGAACACTGAATTGAAAAATTTAAGGCACTAAACTAAAAAGTGAAGGGACGGATCATACATATGCATTTAAACCGTAAAGAATGTTTATTAACTGAGGAGAGAGAGAAAAAAGCGACACTCGATGTAATTAAGATCGGTGAGGTATGTTTCCTTCTCGTTACGCCAATATCGAGGCGCTTCTTCTCTGCTTTTGAAAAGTCTTGAAAGAAGAGAAGGTCTTCTTGATCCCTCGACTGAACTCGATGAGATCCTTGTCTTCATCGGAATCTGCGAAAGGATACAAGTCCTCGACTTTTTGGAATTTTTGGTTGTAGACGGTGTTGAGAAGGCCTTTATAAAGAAATTATGATTAGGGGATCAACGGCAAGGAATGAAACGCTTACCTCTGTTGAACTTGGATGGGCGAATGGCTTTTTTGGGTTTGTGCTCATCCCTTTTCTCTTTCTCAAATTCTGCGTGGATGTCATCTTCATCAAGGTAGACCTTATCGAGGTAAACTCTGCCTTGACGACCGAATCTCTTGCGAATTTTGTATTTAAAAATATTCTTGACCTCGGGCATCGGCATGGCTGGTTCAACTGCAAATTATAAAAGAATTGTTGAGATTTGAGTTATAATGGAGAGCTTTACTGATAGGAACCGGAGTAATGGTGGTATGCTGAGGAGCAGGTCTGATGTTAGGGGTTGGAATCGGCACTTTCTCCACGATTTTCTCAGGAAGCACAGACTATAAGATAGGATTAATATTTCATTGCTAGAGCGAGGAGAAATACCGAGGCTCGCGAGAAGGCCGGTGAGAGGATCTCAGGAGCTGGAACATGCATCTGCACGCTAGGCAGATCAAGTTTCTCGACTTTCTGAGGCGTCTGTAGAAATTATTTATCAGAATACTAATACAAATAAAGGAATGGTTACGATATCTTTCTGCACGGCTGATTCAGCTATCAGTGCGATAAAGCGAGCGATATCGAAACTAACGTCTTCCAAGTTCCTGTTGGGGGTGGGAGCTACCGTACCCGTCTGAGTATTGGTCCTGTGAATGCCTTTGAGGGGAATACCAGCAGTTTTGTCGGCCGGATTCTTCGCTTCTTCTTTGCCTTGGAAAATGTACTTTTGGGCCGTTTTGTTGAAATCTCGCAGCTGATTCTTCTGATAAATCTTGTCCGCGCTGTCGAAGGTCTCTCTGAATTTCATCATCGGTGCCGATGAGGTGCTGGGGTCAAGTTTTTCCTGCATCTGCATGTCGAATTCTAAATAAAAGCAAAATTTATTCAGTCACTTTCATCATATATGATGAGCTATTACTTGTTATCGATAGCCCGGTTAACTCGTATTTTAACATCTCCCTCAAATTTAAATTAGCGATGAGCGTCCTCGATATGTCGAGCTCTTGTCTTAGCATTTTCATCTATAATCAACAAAAATCAGCGTTCAGTGACATGTGGGAAAAATATCTCAGCTACCCTTTCGTAATTTTCGGCTGTGTTGCCTTTCTTGTACCTTCTCGTCTCGATTTTCTGCTTTTCTCTTGCTCGGAACACCACATTAGGATTACTCTCGTCTCTATTCACCGTCCTCCAATATTTGCGCACCAAAGGACGTTTGAAAGCCTCTCTTCTTCCTTTCCAATACTAAATTGTTTTCACTTTAGACCATACATTCAAACATTGATTTTTCATTACGATGTAAAGTTCTCCGATCTGGTCTTTATACGCATTCACATCCAACACCTTCGAGATGACCATTTGGGCTTTTTCAAGCGAAATAGGCTCGTCTCGGTCGGTCTCAGCGTCCCAAATCTCGATAATTCTCTCGAACTGCTCAGGAGTTATTTGATTCTTATCGGATTTGAGTTTCCCTGACGAATTGCTATTGAGCTCCTTCAAGAACTCTAAATCATAATCGGTCGCCTCATAGCGCTCTGGATGCGGATAGAACTTCACATATGAATAACGAATATAATTCTCATCAGCCTGGAACTGCTTTTGCGCAGCGGTGGCCTCGTCCTCGACCTTATTCACGGAAGGAATCGCGATGTTTGGCTTTCCTTTCTGCTGATTTGTAGCTCCATTCGCCACTGTAGAAGTCTCAGGTTTCTTAATCGCCTCAGGTAAGGTGTTTTTCCTACGGGGTTCAAGGTTCCCAAGCTTGCCTCCCTCAGGCAGCCCACTTTCAGTGGTCGCATCAGGAGCATCAAGCTTCAAGAACGCTTCCAATGAACTTTCTTTCAGCAAAGGACGACTATAATCAATCTGTCTCTTCGTACTGGATCTCGAGGTCATTTAGAATCTGTAGCAATGAGAAAAGAGTCATTATAAGGGTCAAACAAGTGAAAAAGAAGGTGGAAATATAAATTAAAAAGATTCGAGCCGGTGCGATCTAAAGCGCTCGACTGCTGTCCCAAAGTTTTCAAATACTCTAAGGGCCAGTGTCTTTGCGGTTTTCATTCGAAACTCGGAAACACCCCTCCAAAACGAGCCAAAAAGCTTCCCTAGACGCCAACGTTCGATTAATTGGCCTCCAGGGCGCCCAAGCAATTTTTTGAAGACAATTACGGGCAATTATTCAAAAGGAGATTTCAGATTGCATCAAGAGGCTCCGGGCTGCATTCCGCCCATTTTCGACCGGAAGCACAGAGCGAGGGAATCAAAAGACCGAAAAAGAATAGAAAAACGCTCGTTACCTGCCGATATGTCTAAAAAAATCAACTTTTTCTTTTAACTGTCGTCAGATAGGCGCCCTTTCGAATTTTGTTTTATTTGAATGCGCACCATCCGATTTAAAATTTTAACTCTGCTCCAAGGTTCGATTCGATTCCTCTCTGGATTTTAATACGTTTAATTCGATTATTTACCCTCAAAAAAAGTGTGGCCTTATAGCCAGGTATCGAGTCCCTACGGCAGAATATACACTACTACCTTTACAAGTACCCTACCCAGTATACCGAGGAATCAGGAGGATAAAGATTCTATGGATATAGTAGTAATATATTATTATCTAATTTCCAATAAGGTTGACGCGTCTGGGAGGCTATCAGAAGATCTAACTCCTCAAAAGCAGCTTCTTTTTCATTTTTAAATGCTGAGGAGTGTCTGGGAGCGGTGAGTCCCTTTCCTAAGGCATTCAAATCGATGAATTAGATCTTTGGGAAATAATGTGAGTTATTTGGTCTGTGTCTGGAAAAATGTGTGAAATTACTTGCTTTTGAGTGCGAGGGTAGCTGTCTGAGCCAGAAGCACCTGCCTAAGGTGAGGGTTATCTGCTGGGATGGAGATTCCTAATGTCAACTGTTCTTGGGCCTAGGAAAGCTGTGGTTGGTCAAGTAGATGAGAATGAAGTTGGCTGGTGTCGTTCAGAAGGAAGGTGACTTCTGTTTTTGGGAGATTGGGCTATGAGATATGAGGATTTGAGGTGGTGTGTAATTCGAGAGGTCTGACTGGTGCATTGACGAGCCTTCGTTTGAATAAAATTTTTATTAATCAGCTTGTATTCAAATCAGAAATCGATAAGATCGTTTCTAATCATTCACCTTGCGAGGCAAGTTGTTCTCAGGCAATTATTCTCCAAAAAAATTATTCTTACAAAATACTGGATATCTGATGTAATATATGGATAGATATTGCAATGCTGCTTTCGTAGCGGATCTTTTGCCGCAACATATCATTCCTGAGAGATTTCCTTTTACGAAAAGTTGACTGCTCAGGCAGATAGATAATTGGATCATGGTTGGGGGTAGAAATAGTCGCTTTGGGAATGAGATCAAAGTGTGTAGTATAGTATCCTTTGCTGATTAATGTGATATCTGAGGTTTGATTGAGGGCATCTTAAATGAATTTAGATGAGTTGGCCCAAGAGAAAAATCAATTAGATCTGCATGTGGCTTATAAAATTGCGACAAAAGAGCTGCCCTCAAAAGGATCATGGCGGATTATCAGAAGAAAGAATTGTTTTTGCTATTATTTATT
>ENA-UOTX01000672-UOTX01000672.1-compost-metagenome-genome-assembly--contig:-NODE-672-length-33747-cov-17.053549_pt1 | contig 33747 bp, 28 predicted proteins | sample MGYA00238143_ERZ746982 | MGnify/ENA primary metagenome ERZ746982 (study PRJEB28758, sample SAMN06268862) | compost metagenome | isolation source: single cell | place: USA: California, Emeryville, Joint... | reverse complement strand
ATAATGCTCCAGAATCTCAAAGATGCTAAGCCAGGTCCTACCGAAGTGACCTTAACAAAAGGATTGCCTGGTATACTTGCTAATTTAATCGCACATGTTGGTAGCAAGACATGGCCTCATCTAAAGAAAATTGATTTATCTCATGGGAATCTCATAGAAGAAAGTATTAAACGAATTGGGAAAAATATAACTTGGGTCAATTTAGAAGAACTGAATCTCTCAACTGCTTCATTAGACAGCAAGAGCGCCATTGCTATAGGAAAAAACGAGACCTGGCACATGCTCAAGGTCTTGAATTTAAGCGGGAATAAGATAGGAATCGATGGAGTTTGCGCGTTAGCAAAAAACGAGGCCTGGACCGACCTAGAAACGCTCGATCTGGAAGGAAACCAGATCACCAGCATTGGAGTTAAGAGGTTAAGCAAGAATGCTACTTGGACCAAACTAAAGATGCTTAATTTAAAGCGCAATTCTATTGGCGCTGATGAATTGGTAGCGATATGCCAAAATAACGTTTGGTTTGGTCTTGAAACGTTAAATTTATCCGATAATACTTTCGGTGCTCAAGGAGCTGCGGCATTGAGTGAGAGAGCACGATGGGAACGCCTTCACACCCTGCATTTAGCAGCGACGAATCTTGGTGATGAAGGAGCTGTAATGCTGAGTAAAAATACGAGCTGAAGTAACCTGCAGACGCTCGATTTAGGTGACAATGGCATTAATGCGAAACGAGCAGCAGCGCTAAGTGAAGTTACGAGTTGGGATAAATTAGAGGCATTGGAGTTACAATCAAATAAACTAGGGGATAAAGGAGTTGAAGTTTTGAGCACGAATACAGCCTGGACCAATTTGAAATTACTGAATTTAAAATTGAATGGTATTGGCGACAGCGGAATCGCGTTTTTGAGTCAAAACTCAACTTGGATCGAGCTACAAGAGCTTAATTTAAGCCGAAATGCGATTTCTACTAAAGGAGCCGTGATTCTGAGCAAGAATTCAACTTGGATAAATATAACAAAACTCGATTTAGCTGGTAATAGCATCCAGACGGAAGGAGCTACAGCACTAAAACACAATATGTCCTGGTCTCAAATGAAAGAACTTATTCCTTGGTCAGTCTCTGCTAGTCCAACAAGAGAAGGATATTAATTTTCGATTTCACCTAAACAGGACTGCGTCTTTGGCGTTGATTTCTTTCTAGATAAGTGGAATAGCTTCATAGACAATCTACACTCTGAAAAAACAATGATATTATTGTCTAATTTCATATTAATTCATTATTCATGATATATCTCTTCTTCTGCTTCATCAGAAGTCCAAATGTCTGCCTCTGCGAAACTCAATTGCTTAGTTGTGTTTCCTATCGACAAAATTCATAATTGTTTATATCCCAACACATTTTTCACAAGAATTCTGAAATTATTTTTTTGCAAAATATGTTTATTTGAATTTGCTGCTTCATAACTGTGATTAGAGTAGATACGAATTCAAAAAATCAAATTTTATTTAAATTTCAACAACTTCATAATGAACAAAGTCCTTACCCCTGACTTGGTGCTTGCGCGGGCAAAGACAGACAGCCTTTACGGCATAAGGAACCTAAATGTCTGGGGAAACGATCTCAGTGATGTTTCCATCCTTCGCAAACTTCCCAACGTCGAAGTCCTTTCACTATCAGTCAACAAAATCGCTTCCCTCAAGGATTTTTCCAGCTGCTTGAAGCTTCAAGAGCTCTACCTCAGAAAGAACGCCATTAGCGATATATCCGAGATCCGCTACCTCGTAAACCTACCTGAGCTCAGAGTTTTATGGCTCTCTGACAACCCTTGCACCGAGGTGCCAAATTACCGAGAAATCGTGATTAGCGTTCTTCCTGGGCTCACGAAACTCGATAACTTGCCAATTTCTCCTGAAGAGAGAGCTAACGCCAAAAAGCTTGGAGTCTCATTGGATGATTTGGCTGGATCACCGAAGAAAGAAGAACCACAGCGATCGGAGTACTCAAAGCCTCAGAAGAAACAAAGCAGCTATGATTACGCTGAACCTGAAAATAAAGGGTATGAAAATAATGTGTATGAAGAAAAGAACCCGCGAGGATATCAGCAAGAGCCTCCTCAGAAGAAATCTAGTAACGCTGGAGGAGCGAAGAAATATAGAGAGGCTGAATCTCAGCAGGACTATGAATCTAAGCCGTTAAGAGAGCTTCCGGTATATAGACATTATTTTGGAAACTGTAAACTAATGATGGGTTATTAGCAAAATGAGAGTGAGAATTACAGCACGCCGCCTTACCAACAACCGACAAGTAGCTCCAGAAATGATAATATCGTGTGCGCGATAATGACGCTGATCAAAGAACTTGATGGCGCAAACCTGGAAGTTCTCAAGAGCTCTATCGATAAACGTTTATGTAAGTTTTACATTTCGAAAATTAGAAGATTAATCATTTCGATATCTTTTCAGATCAAATCAAAGGAGGTTACGACAAGTATTAGTATGGAATAGATATGGAATCTATAAATAAGTATTTATTAGTCAATTCTTTTGTAAATTCTACTAATCCTTGTATATATTTGTTTTAATCGGGGGGGGGCATTATGTCATTTACGATGGCAAATAGCATGATATTCTGATTTAAAAAATCAATCATTTGATGACAGCAAAAAGCGTCTCCCTTGATATATTTTATTAGTTATCCAAAATCTGCGACCATGGGGCCTTTTCCTAAGATTAAAGTGGAGCCTTGGGTAAATAAGACTGATGAATCAGCCAAATATACAACGTTAGTCAGGAACCTATGTTTTTGGCTCTGAATCACTTTGCCCTAGGAGTAGCCTTAATTTTTGCTTGCGGATTCTTTCCATCGCCTCGAATGTAAAGAATAGATATAAAAAACAAAATTAATGATTATGTGCAAAAACTATCCAATCACAAAGAAACTAGCGAGTGGGAAAAAATGCTCATAATAGCTGTTAGATATGTAATTCACAAAAATTAGCTGAGAAGCATGCCCAAAAATAAGCATAGAGCAGCTGCGATTCCCAAATGCCAAATTTCAAATTTTATCGGTACTTGCTCTACGGATAGCATAAATAGTTATCGCTCAGAAATGATAATGAATATCTTACTCTTTAATAGCTCGCTCTTTATGTCAGTTACTCCTTCTGCTCTTAGTAACGCTCTTACCGTCGAAATCTCACCCTGAAGTCTATTTTTTTCTTGTGAAAGAAGTTTCTGTTTTTGAAGTATCAGCGCGAACTGTTTCTTCTGAAAAGACAAAATTATTACCAGTAGCTGCTCTTGCTTCTTTAAACTAATCGTAAGACGCTCGACTTCACTTTTATAGTCGATTTCTTTGATTGTAGGCTTAGTCGGGCTGTTAGCTTCTATGGAACCAAATGAGGGCTGAATATAGTTGGTGAGGTGCTGCGTAGGAGATCCCAAAGGAGATAAGAGGTATTTGTTGATAACACTTCCGCCCTTACCCTCTAAACGGAGTCCCTCTTCAACTTTTCTATGGACAGGACCTGAGACATTTGGGATTCCGAAACTCATATGGCTTCTAACTGGAAGATAAGGCGAAACGTTTTGTTGATTGGGTAATTGGCGGGCGGCCTCGTCAAAATGCACAGTCAGCACCATCGCTTGAATACTACCAGGAGATTGGTCTTTCCAAAGCTCTTTAACGCGTTGCGTCTACGATCAGGATTGAGGTTTCTTTTGAATTGAGGACAAGTAATTTTCTTACTGGGTAGTTTGAGGGTAGTTCGATAGCTTGTATTTGAAATTTATCCTTTTCGCATTGTTCAGGGTTCACAATTCCCACCTAACAAATTGTTTGGCTCAGTGCATAAGGAGAAAAGCAATGCATTACGACGTTCAAATTGACGGCAAGCTCTTGACCAGGTGAAATTGTAGCTGTTGAAGGGCGTACTTGGTATGCTTTTCGAGATGTGGTTTTTATCTGAGTAGCAGGTGAGAATTTGAGTTGATAATTCAAAGCTCACTTTAAAAGCAACTACGCCGTGTGTCAAATTATTTTGAATGAGTAATTGCGCCCTATATTCTCCATTAGAGCCTTCAAATGTGATGGTATCGGCTGGTTTCACGGAAACGAATTGTTTATTTCTATGCCAATCACTCGTAGTAGACGACACTCAAACTCATTTTACGTTGAATACATGGCGCTTGGATCTGTTTGCTATAGTGATATCTTCGAACTCTGAAACGAATTGGAAATCAATTAATTTTATTCAACCGATTATTTTCTTTATACTACACAGCATTCAATTAGATTTTGAGTTTATTTGTTTATTTGCCATGATATTTGTCGGATACAGATATATATATAGTTATTTAATCGTTTTATGAATGGAATATTGAATGATATAGGTCGAGTTCAATGCATTTATAAGCAGAAAATAGGCTAGTTATCTGTTAAAGACCAATTTTCTTACGCATCCGACCTATCTAATATTATATTTCTGTTAATGGCTTCCAGCTTCTTTCACGACGTAGGTCACAACTTCTTTCTGATACGCTGGCTTCCCATACTGCTTCTGTCCATCGGTTTTCTTATAGTACTCTATCAACGTAACATCATCAATGAAATTATAATAGAGTTTAGCTTACTCCTCTCAGAATATCCTGTATTCTCCGAATCTTCCTTCTTGTAGTACTTGTAATGAGAGCCATTGCTTCCTCCGTTCTTACCGGCCTTGTCGTAATACTTGGGCTTGTAGGCGGTTTCTTCGTTATAATACTCGTCGTCATAGTACTCATCCCCCTGTTTTCCACGGCCGCTCTTGTTTTCATAGTGTCCTCCGTACTTGCTGCCTTTATTCTGGTGGTAATGGCTTTTCGTGTTGCGGGTCCTGAGATGAAATAACGGTTAGTCACAGAAACGACCAAAACCTCCTACTTGTTGTACCCTCCACGGTAGTTATCGTTGTAACCTTCGTCCCGTTGCTCAGCTTGTTGCTCGGATTCCGTGCGGGTATTTTTCTCCTCCGAAACACCTAAAATTTTCAAATCAGCAACGCATAACTCAAATCAATACCTGGATTTTCGGATTTGATTGTGTCTGGGTAGGCTCCATCAGTTATTTTGGGTTCTTCGGCTTTTTCTGAGTTCATCGCTTGTAATGTGGTGTCATTGAGAACTCCAATTTCACTTTTTTGGGTTGAATTTGCGTCTTCTGATGGAATTTAGTAATCCAGAATCATTGGAATGAGGTATATGGTACCTTTAGGGTTCTGATTATCATCCTCAAGGAGTCTTAAGCGCTCCTCTTGCTCCGAACTGAGTAGCCATTGATTAACAACCTGATTATTTGCACCTTTCTTCGATGTCTTATCGTCTTTGCTCCCAACAGCTTCTGTTTGGAAGAAGTTGGTGGGCTTGATGTTGATCTTTTTAGCTTTCTCCTTATCAGGAGCTCTGTGGGCCTTCCCTCTATCTAGTTTATTTAAAAGAAACGGTGAGAAAAGTAGATCAGAAAAAAAATGGAAGTACAGTCTGTTTTGATTGAGTTGATAATTTGCTTATTAAACATAATATGATATAATTTCGAAGTTGACAAATTATTTGAATACGAGTGAGCGAATTAAAAATATCGAACTGATTAATATTTTTTGCTTTATACCGGAAAGCTATAGAATCTGCAAATTTATTAACATTTTGCCAGATTCAGAATATCTTTATCTAGAGAAGTCTTGACCAAGGTGACATATAGTCAGAACAGCATTTCGTCACTTTGTATTAGAAACTTAAAGTTTCAAAGAGCATGAAAAAAGAATGATGAAAATAATTTAGAAGAGATGTTAAATAAGTGCTTGTAAACACCGATAACTAGATTGTTTTTCTTTCGTTTGGTTTGTTTTTTTTTTGGTTTTTTTGTTTTCATATCATCTCTCTCTCTATTGTTTAAGAGATGAACAGAAGGAGAAACAAAAAAATATTCCATGAGTTGGCTTGACGTATCAACGTGGACTCGTATATGGTCTATTTTCTCACCAATGGCAGGGGTTTAATGTAATATTTTCTCTAGATAAATATTCGTAATACATTAGTCAAAGAATTTCTCTCTGCACTAGAGATTTCTATTTGCTCATGTCACATTGAACAGTAAAACAGTAAGCAACTAATTCCTCAGTCTTTAACCCCAGAGCTCCAAAAGCCAAACACAAAAAAAAAAGGCACTCGTAATTTTTTGAGAGAGATAATAACATCGGCAGTTCTACGACTTCTAAAACATTTAAATTTAATTTTGAGCGTTTAAACTGACAATAGAAGTCAATCTCATCATCTCTTTTGTCATTTCCATCAAAAATGACAAGGAAATATGATATCATCCCAGAACAACCATTTCAGATTTCGATCATGATGTTCACTAAGTCACAACAAAGATGAGTAAAATAGATTTGAAAATTATAAAACATCTATTGTCAAAATCACTTAATTTTTCTTCAACTAATCTTACATAGGTTGATCGGCATAAAAGCCTCAGACTAAAAAACAATTATCAAAGATAAATTATAATTACAAAACAATCCTCCTACCAAAACCATTCTACATTTTCATTTTTTTGTATCCGTATGCAGATTCTAAAGGCAGCTCTGGTCTACAGCCAATATTTGTTTCCTTTGCTTCGTGAACAGGATACAATGTATTTATATTCATTCCATTATGACTATGATGCGCCGCCATTGTGTCCATTGCAATGAAGTTATTATTTGGCGTAGTCTTATGTGATTCTGAATTCACAGTCGGAGTAGCGACTGGCATAATATAGCAATGATTCATTGGAACGGAGCTTATCGGCTGATAATGTGGACCTTTTGGTTGCATTACCATATAGACAGGGATAACTTGAACCGGTCCGTTAGTCGGGTACTGAGGAATCGCTTGCAATGGCATTTGCTGCAACGGCTGCTGATTTGGAGCAACCCATTGCGGGAACAGCGGCTGCATTGGCATTGTTGAAAAATTTGGCATCGGGTACGAAGGCTGCATCCCATACGTTCTCATGAAATCTGTCGGGTAGCCCTGACCTTGGACATAGACGGGGTAGTTTTGTGGGAGAATTTGATGATTCTGGAGAGGTTGAGGCTGAGTTTGTATGAGATGTCCTTGATTATGTGCCGGTGGCACTTGGCTTTCAATGTCCAAGGATTCTTTCTTATAGAAGATAGTTTCTGGTTGGACACTACTTTGGCCATGATGGTGAGTTTTGTGGATTTGCGACGAAGAGACGCTTGGATCCGAATCAGAGCTTTGCCTCTGAATCGAGAGGTTTTGCTCGAGATCTTTTTCGTTCTTTTGGAAAAATTGGCTTGTGTCGATGCTCTCTAGCTTTTGCTTTATCGGCTTTAAGAACCTCTTCCTCGTATTCGTGAACCAGTTCTGAAGCTGGTTCCTCGAGAGGTCAGTGGCTTCGCAAAGACTTCGTTTCGTTTCTTCTGAAGGATAAGGATTTTCGATGTTTTCCAATATCCAGTTTTTTAGCAGATTTGTCACCGACTTTTTCAGCAAAGGCTTTCTCCTCTTTGGTTTGAAAAAATCTTCGTCAGGTTCGTTGCCTTGGCTTCCTTCGTTGCATTGCATCGCTCCTTCTTCACGTTTGGCGTCATCTTCAGATAAGAAGATGTCGGATTTATGCAAGTCTCCAGATTCTCTATCAGAATCTGAAACCTTGCTGCAGCTATCGTCTTTTTTCTTGTCACTAGAGTCTTCTAGACTCTCATCGCTTTCAATTTTCAAACTAATTGACTGTGAGTCAAAAGAATTTCGTTCGTTTCCATTTGATAACTGCTGAATATTTTCGGACACATTTCCGAGTTTATTTCTTATCAGAGAGACAATTTGCGTGATTTCTCTCAAATTCTTTTTTGTGAACTCAATCTCTTCCTCATTTTGTGTGCTACTCGAACAGGACAGCTGCGCCCCGAAGTTACAGAGAATTTGTCTATAAGGTGAGCGAAGTTAATAATTGGAGAGGTGAAAAAGGGTTGTTACTCTAATAGACGGTTTGCGTCGAATGGGACCTTTTCTTTGTTGTTTTTATCAAGAAAAATCATCTCATAAGCCTCTTTAAATTCAGTAGTTGACATCAGCTGTTTGAGTTTCCAGTTCTCAGAGAAAATCAGCTTTTTGAGAAGGTTCAACTCCTCAATTCGTTCTTCACTGTCTTTGGTATTCAATACACCTTCACACAATGAGCAAGTGGGTTCAGCAGTTTCGTTACCATTGGAGATTACTTTCTTCAAATCCTTTCCATAAAGAGCTCTGTAAGCCAAGCTAATGAGGATTTGGACTTCATCGAAATCCTCTAGCTTTGATTTACTCGTTGTGTCAGTCTTTCTTAACTCAACGAGAGAGCCGGCATAGGAACGTGAGTCCATGTTATCTAAAGGCTGAGAGATTGGTTAGAGGAGAAGAACCGGCTATAGTGAGGAAGTCAAAGCGAAGAATGGCATGAAAGGTGCCAGATGAGAAAAAAGAACACAAGAGGATTTGGTAGGTACCTGTTTCTTGAATTGATGCGAAGAATTTATTAAATAGAATTACAATTTTCATCGATTGCAGAAACTTTATAGAAGTCAGGACTCTCAAATCCAATTTTCTCTGGAATGGATGGAGCAAAAAGACGTTTATTAATTTAATCGATGAAAATTTTTATGTTCTTGATCATAATTCTAAAAAATTATCAACCTTTGATTTTTTAGAAGGGCTAAAGGCAACTCGGTATCAGATGAAGTTTTCAAAGTTCCAAATTAATCGAAATTGATCGCCAGTGCTTTTTTTTCGAATTTTTAAGAGCATGCGCTGCTTGATAGCTCTGAAATTAAATTCTATCAGAGCCATTCTCGGCAGTCATCTCTTGTTAGAATCTTGTAAATTCTAAGCGCTTTGGAGCGACCTTCTAGCAAATGAGTCCAAACCGCTCCATTGTCAATTCTTAAAGAGATAATCGCTACTTATAGTTTCAAGCAATTGCTGATTCAGCAACTTTTTTTTTTATCATTAAGACACAGATTGGAAGCCTTTCACTCATTGATGGCTGCTGTGGTCGTGCTCATGGCACAGCTGACAAAACGGTCTTTGAAATTTGAAATATTATTAGAGAAAGAATAGAAAATACCATATTTTTTAAAGGGTGGTTTACAATAACTGTGTTAGCTCAAATGAGAATCGCTTAGAAATGTATATGCTGATTGGGGTGCACTAAAGAAAGTTATCGGCAAAATGAATTGACTGCTCAACTACAGATTTTATCAATAAAATAGAAACAGTTTCTGTAATATAGAAGGTTCTATAGATATATAAAGAATACTGGTTTTTGACTGTTCATTTCGAAATTAATCCATGAATGAAAAATTTATTCGATCAAGTTTGAAAGAATTTTCTAAGTGCTCCTAGTGACTTTTCCTTGGTTGAGTCTTAATTGCCCTTTAAGTCCTTCGCTATGAGATTGCTCCTATTGGATGTAGTTAACAAACCCCTGGGTATACTGTATAATTCCGACCTCGTGGTCACGATAAGTTGATGAATTAGGTTCTTAATGAGGTACTTTTCTTTATATTGCTTTAAGATAACTGCACTTTAAAAGCATTTAAATAGCTTTTTGTTTTTTCATCAAATTTTCAAACTGGAGTCTGTGGTATTACGCTTTTGGGTGCATGATTTAGGGTGAGAGTGCTCGAATGAGAATGAATAGAAATGAGCAGTTGAGAAAAAATATTTTGAAATAAATTAATCATATCGCTTGAGTTTGAAAGTACGATAGTTGTATATTTCTAATGGCAATGTGTGGAATCGCCTTTCTATTCATTGATTATTCAGGGTTTTTGGTTAATTAATCAAGATGGAAGACCGAAGAGAGATTCATAGATCTGATCAAGCGGATTTTAAGATGATAAAATCTAACTAACAAGCTACAAAATGGGTATATTGATTGATTATCAGTCCTTAGACAAGATGGATAGAAAGGTCACCATTTCAATTTTCCGGCTTGGAATCAACTCGGCTGTGGGTTAATGATTGTATTTAAACCTGAATTTAAAAAGTATGTACCCTTGCGAGAGTCATTTAAATCATTTTGAGAAAAATATAATTTTACACAACGCCCACAATGCAATGCATTTAGAAGGCACCTCAACCCACTAAACCAATTAAAATTTTGCCGGTTTTGAATAATTAGTCTTGCATCGAATAGTTGCATCCGCTACCTTGTGATATAATTATTTATTGCATCATCATCATTTCACATGAATCACCAAATCGGAGAGATCACGTGCTCACAACACAGTTTCTTGTGCCCTCTCCTCATTATTAGACTCGATGAAATTATCATTAACTGTTCTGGGAGCAAATTAACTCTACAAAGTCATATCACAATCCAATGAGAATTTTCACCCTCATTCGCTGATGAACTCAAACGCTGTAATCTAACTCATTGAAACTTCTCTTGGAATCAAGAAATTCTGTAAAAATCAAAGACTCTTCACTTCAACAGTACCAAAGTCTATTAGGCAACACAAATAAAACATTTAACATTCACTTTTCAATACTTTATCTCATCAGGTGAGACAAAAAAGGACGATAAATTTGAGATATATATTACTAAAGAATAAACGAAGGGCGAGTAAGTAACGATCCAAATTGCATATATCAGTATCTCCCTCTGATCAAGGATTACTGGAACATTATTTCTTTGCTCTCTAGGCATTCGAGCCTCTTCGCTTTTCTGTCCTTTTCGAATTCACTGTATCTTTCAAGTTTTTCGGAATATGCGCTAAAGCTTGGCCAAGCGCCGATGAGAAATTCTTCATCAGCTTCTTTCGATTTTTTCGAGTGTATTTACCGTCCACCGGTGTTCCATCAGGATGAGTGTCTGCCTCCGTCATCGATTGCTTTTTTAGCTCTTCTTTCGTTGGCAGAGGAAGGAACGACACGACATTGCTCGAAATTTGGTGGTGTTCTTCTTCTCGAGGCAACAGATTCGTCAAAATGTCATCCTTATAAGTCACTTTCTTTCCAATATCCGGCAGCAAATGATCCTTCTTAATCAAAAAGTCATTGCCCTCTCTATATCTCTCGATCGCTGTGCCCTGATCGAGTTCAATGATCTCCACATCAGAGCCGAGATAAGATCTGAAGTTCATACCACCAAACACGCATAGCTTCGAGCCAATCACCGCCGCGCAATGCGAAAATCTCGGTTGTATAGCATTTCCATAGACAACTGCCGTCATCCAAGTGAGATTTTCGAGATAGAGCACAGAGATATCACCTAAAAACTTCGCACGGTCATTACGGCCGCCGTATATGATAATGCAGTTGAGAGCCTCGTAATAATTCATGGTATGCTGATACCTCGGAGCCGGAGGCTGTCCGACGGTTTCTGGAACAATCCATTTCAATGGTTTTTGGCCCAGCTTTAGTATTCTCAACGTGTTGAGCACGGCTCCGAACTCATCCTTACCGCCGAATATGTACAAGCCTTCTTCTTTGATAATAGGCGCGCCTGGATCAACTAACGGCTTAGACTTATACAGCGAGAATTTCTGGTGCTCTGGATGCAAGACCAAGGTCGCTGCGTGGAACGCGACTGCGACATCAGGGTTGCCTTCTTCAAAGCAGGAGATCCATTTCATATTTGCGAACGAAAGCGCCTTCAAATCAGAAAGTAACTCTCCGTGTGAGTTGACACCTCCATAGACAAGCATGTGCTTTCCAACGACCGCAGAGATATGGTTGCGACGAGGCTCCATCGTGTCCCCGAAGCAATTCAGCTTGCTCCAGCTACTCTTCTCTATTGAAAATGAATAAACGTCGTTCAGACACTCTCTCATCCGTAGATTTGAGTTGTATTTCTTCTCGCCTCCAAAGATGATGATCCCTTTCTGGTAATAGCAGGCACTATGACCCAACCGTCCTTCAGGCACCTCACCTTTCGGCTCTATTTTTGTCCAAGACCATTTCCCTGCGTCAAGTACTTCCATGTAAGGGATCAGGTTCTGGGACATGCCTCCGAACAGATACCCATGCCTTCCATTCGAAATAAACGTCGCTGCCTCTCTGCCTTCAGGTCGCCATTCAACCGTTTCAAAATTTCTGTATTTGAAGAATTTCAGTTGCTTGGTGAGGAGACTGTTGATGTTTTCAGAGCTTACAATTTTTACAACTTCCAAATTTTCATTTTTCGAGTTGTTTTGCTCGCTCTCAGGGTTGACACTCTCGTCTTCCATACCTATTTTCAGTCCCTGCTGAGCCAGGAGAAACCGGCTGGGATAAACCTTAATTTTCGGCATCTTCTGTTCTTTTTTCGAAATTTCCTTGCGGAGACCATCATAATATTTGATTTTATCTTTCTGCAGTTTTTGAATGCCCTGGCTGATGACTCTTTCCTGAGCACGGTTGAAATCCAATTGCTTTTCTAAGTCAGATCGGGTGTGATAGTCGTCGATGAGGCCATGGTCGAAGTTTTTAATCTCATTGCGGTGAGTTCGAACCAACTTCCCAAAAGAATAAAAGTTCGTTTGAGAGGTACGGACAGGGAGTAGTAGTTTATGGGGAATGAAGATAACGCTTGATTTATCATAGCCTTTTGTTGTTGTGGCCTTCGGTACCACCACCTCAGTTTTTAGCACAGGTTCTCCTGAAATGATGTTATCAGGGTTCTCAATCTGGGGCTTCGGGAGGCTTTTTTTAGGGAGTGAGAGTGCCAGGGCCCGTGAAGCGAAAGCCTCGTTGCTTTGAGTAACGAGAAGAAGAGGGAGTTTCGAATTTCTGGTTGTATTGTCTTTAGAGATGGTTCCATATTCGAAACTTGGAGGTAATTTTAGATGCACATTGCGACTTGTGTTTTCCTCGGAACGATTTGCACCTCTTGGAGTCTCAGTATTTGCTTTTTTTGGATTGAGGTCTCGATCAGTATGCATTTGCTACGTTACTTTATTTATTTAGATAGATGTAATTTTAATACGGGGACATTTTTGTCAGTGTTTTATATTTTAATTCGCAATGGATAATTCCGATTTTTATGGGATGAACAGGTAGACCTACAGAGAGGAATTATACTAAGTTTTCTCGTCGTCGTTTAGTTTTGGGAATTTGTAGAACGGATTAAATAGCAAATTGGATATATTTGAACTGTAAAGAGAGAGTGCTCTACCAAATGGTTGATTATCAGCATTCAAGGGGCGGCTGAGTCCCATTGAAAAGAGAATCTCGCGCCAAAAAATGCCGAGTGAATGAAAAGTCAAGAGTAGAATAATATTTAGGGTTGTTGGCTACCATCGGAATAATATAAGCGATTGTTTATCAATAACCGAACCACTAAATATATTATAAGGATATTTCAGATCAATACCTTCGGGCGAGTCGCATTGAGTCCCTCTATAGCTACTAGAGCTTGATGAATAATCCTTATTTTCTTTCAGTGTCACTATTCAACGTTTGTGAGTCAATAACAAAATTTCATTTAAATTTTTCAGTCAACAAAAAGTGAATGAATCTTCTCCTGAGTATCTACAACCACAAGAATTTGGAAGCAAACTCTATTGTGATATTTTTAAAGAAGTAAAACCAAATTCCGCTAAACTCATTAAGTAATTTATTTTATAATACATGGGCTAACACCCGGCTAGGAAAAAAAAAAATATACTTAGGTGTTCTTATGATGAGGATTAAATTTTGGGTTTGGTGTATAAAACTGCCATGGGGTGCCGGTCTGCGTCCATGCCCCAGGTGAAACACCCATGCTCATGCTCTGATTCGGCCAATTCATCGAAAGATTACTTGGCGTTGTTTTCGGATAGTAAATAGAACTTTGCTCTGGAGTGCTGTACCCGGTAAACCTGACTGTATTGAAGCATTTCAAACATAACTCCCATTCTGCGACGAAAGGCACAACCTTAGACGAAGCTCCGCATTGAGTGCAGATCAAATCCCCTATAAGAAACAAATTATAGCCATTTTTCTTTGAGAAATTCCCTACCAAAAATTTTCGATAAAGGAACAGCTTCAGGCTTGACAAATTTCACATTGACAATTATTTCAAGGCTCTTTTTCTTCGGAGGCTCCATCATTCTCTCCCAAGCCTCTTTGATAGCCTTTTCCAGAACCTCAGGCCCGTCAATCGTGATGAATGTGCCCTGAGAGTTGAGATATGCAGCCACAAACCCTTCAAAGTTCTCAAACTTCTCTTCGATCTAGGTGCTGTTAGAAAACACATACACATATCATATTATATTTACGAGGCGCGTGAATGTTTTATATGTTTCTTTCGCGTCAAGCGAAGGTGTTAAGAATATGATTCGATTATCACCATTAGGAGGTTCTTCACCTATATTGCTCCGGCAAGTAATTTCCTAATTGTTGTTTTTCATTCGTTTAGAGTCTGTGTTAAATATAATAAAATAGTACAATTTTGATGCCGTTAACTTGCTCATAGATATTCAATAGGTTCTTTTGGTCTGGGTAGGCGACTGCGATAACTTCCTCTGTATTTTAAAATTAGATTATTCGAACCAAAATAACAGCGCCGCTGCTTACGGATCAATGACTTTAACGAGATTATATTTTCTCTATGAGCGTCCTCTTTGCCCGTTTTAGTATAGCAGTCTAGTAGCAGACGCAGGAACTCGAGAAGTCTTTCTTCAAACTATAGAATTTTGATGTTAACAACACATCTAATGAGTGTTTTGGACCTTCTTATTTTGCCGGTGGTAAGTTACAAAAGGCCTTCTCAAAGCGAGAAGTCTGTCATTGTTAGTGAAGTTTGCCTTCACGATGACAGTTTCCAAGTACTTGATCTTTTCAGCTCCAAATTTATCAGGAACTAAGTTCGTGGTCGTTGACTGGCTGGTTTCATTGCTGACGATTAGCTTGAGAATCTCGAGGCAATCAGCAACATAAGCATAATTCGGATAGATATCGCTATAGTTATAGACGCTCTCGAGCACTTTGTCCTGCTCCTCGTATTGGTTTATCGCATCGAATATAATGTTTATCAAGTCATGGTCTCTCATAATAAGTCTAAGAGGATTATAATAATTAGTTATTCTTGGCTAACATCTCAGTCATAATTTACTTTATCACTGAGTAGTTCGTTTTAGCAAGAGCGTAGATAATCTTGATGCATTCCCATCTGCAAATATTTGGATTGCCTGTATTTCCGACGTCTGAGTCTGGATTTTGAATAATGTCAATAATCAGACTCAGTATTTCAGTTTGATAGAAAGGCTGAAGTTATAAGAATTAAATTATGACTAGCAGCATCATTACCGTTGAATAATTCTTCGAGGCGTAAATGAGCATAGTGCGAAAGATCGCAATGCATAAATCGTCATTGCCTCCAAATTTTACGATTTTGTAAAAGCATGGGAACAAGCCACATTCATCGAATTTCTTGAAGAGAATATTGAAATCAGGGTCTGCGAAGTAAGCATTTAATGATACCTTCATGAAATATTCGTTCTTTGCGACGAGATCTCTTATGCAGAGTAATGCATTTCTCTTTACGATGAACCTAAATGAACCTCAGGCTTCACGATAATATGTTTTTTTACATTGAATCAAATAGTTTTTCTCTTATCGCAGTAATGATAGTATTCACAAGCATGGAATATTCTGCCTTTATATTTCATTAGCGTTAATTATGTGAGTCACAAATAGAGGATGTTACCAGATTTAATGAGTCAAGTGTGAGTCTAAAGACCTTCAGAGCGTTATTCGCTACTTCTGAACTCTTTGTGCTTTTCATCAAGAGGAACAATGCTGCTTCATTCAACGAAGTCTGCGGTTGAGCAAACGATCATAAATTCAAAATTTATCTATTCACGCGCTTACTAATGAACTGGATCCTAGCATCCCTTGTCTATTCTCTTCCAAGCACCCAGCATACGCTGCGATAAACCAGCTCGGGTATATCAACGACTCTTCCGGCAAGATCTGGTTAGAAATCGGCGAGAGGACAAGTTCAAGCGTCCCTTTATTCTGTTCAAAAAACAAGAAAACGTCATTTTCTATTTGAATTAGTAGCCCCAGCGCAAATACACTATGAAGCTGGATTTCCAACACCAACGAATTTGAAAGGGCAACCAATCGCTTGATAAATTCGGCTTCACACGCATTTTTAATCGCCTTTGCTTTCTTTAACTCGCTGAGATTTTTATCTTTGACTCGATACACACTGAGGATATAGCATAGCGCTCGAAGGCTCTCCCACTGAATGAGGCAAGTTAAACCATTGAGAAAAAAGAGTCAGAGTTACCAATAAATCAAGGTTCGAACTGAAAAATATCGTTTTTAAGATCTCCTTGAAAATAGAGCCTTTTAAGCATTTCTCCACAGTCTTTGCAAGCCATTTCATGAAAGGATGCAATTCCAAAGGCATTTTAATAAAATGCAAAATCTCAAAACCTTTATTCAGAAGCCTTAGTCCTGGTAACAGGTTAATATTCGGAATTGCTGTCCCAACATCTTCCTGAGGAGCTGCTGTCCAAATGATTGCTTTTTCCAGCTCTGCGAGCTGAGATTCGATTTCTTGACAGGCTTTTTTAACGGATTCTAGTTGTAATGCAGGAGGTACGGCCCCAGCAGTCAATTCGAAGTCAGACCGGTCGGTGTTTATTAATATTTCGCGCATTTTATCTAAATGCGAGTAATTTTTCATGGGATTGAGGATAAAAAAGTTGGCAATTGCGCGATGAAACAGCTCGCGTTCAGACCGAGGGCAGGGATCGACGCTCTTCTCCCGTAAAATTGACTCAAACACGCCAGAATCTCGAATCCATTCCAATAAGTCTCTTTGAAAACCGTCCCAGCTAATAACTCCTGAAATCTCATTTGAAGCTATCACGATCTCCTTGGTTTTTTCAGGTTCTATCTTCACGCCTTTGTGTATCGTTAGAGTTGACCGTTTTGAGTTGATTACCTGGAAGTAGCTGACATAATAGCATGTAGGTGGACTGGAGTGGCAGTAAATTCTTCTGATTTAGTGCTTGAAAGTCGATATTTGAGGTATTTAACGCTGGGTCGATTTCATATTGACCGAGGATAAAAAAAACTCGGCTGAGCTCTTCTTGCTGGAATTCGAGCTCAGGTTTAGGTAATATGTTGTTCATGTTTTGAGGACAGTTGTTTTCGAAGATTTTGCAATTTTGATGATAATTATCAATAGAAAATTTTATTTCTCGATAAAATGGAATTAAAATTACTATAGATCCTTTGAGATAGTATTCACGTCAGAAAGCTCAGTTTGTTTATGAAAATTTGTTTATCTTACAACGCTAACCTGAGGATGTGTTTGCACTTTGAAGAATTCCATGCTATGCTATGTTTCTTCTAAAAATAGTTCCATCCGATTCGGAGTTGATTATGTATAGTAAAGTTTTGTAGAATTGAATGATAATGATTCATTTTTGAGTTTTCAATCATAATTGAGTTGCGGCTGCTTCTGCTTACCATATTATATATACTTTTTGGTCCTAGTGGATGAAAAAGGAGTTATGATAAAATCCCAAAATCGGAAAGCATAATCCGTGGCATTCTTGGGTCATACACGAGAGTTACCAGCAACTACTATGATGGAAATGATCTCAAAATGTTGTGCTAGACACTCAAGTTTGAAATTGGAGATTAATTCAATTAGACTTTGGGAAAGTGGACTGTAATAAATATGAATGTGCTTAAATCCCTAGCTTTAAAAAGCATTCTTTCACTATCAGCACAATTAAGAAGCCATCATAAATCTTTTAGTAGCAACAGCACATTATTTTTACTAATTTGTTTGTATCATTCCTCTTTCGGACTTTACTTGTAACAATAGTAATTCTCATCAACATATAGAAACCAAATCTTTATGTTGTGATTGCTTTATTTCCAAACATCCATCTATTTACAAAGAAAAGAATGATACGAAATGTGAATTCGAAAAAAACTATATCTAAAACACTGTTTGAGATCTACAACCTCATTAGATAATATTTTTCAGTCCACTACCATCCCACAAAGCTTTACTTTAACTATTGGAGGTGATAGAACGAATCCAAAATAATTCAGAACCCACGGTTTACTGAATCATGTGAAAAATCAAATGCTTATTGAATATTCTTTCACTCCACAGGGCAAAACCTGCCCTGTGAGCTAAGCCAACATTCTTATAAAAAAAATGCACCACAATGGCTAATCTCTAATGTTTCAAACATCAATACCTTTTCAATTTTTAAATTAATCCCTCACAATTCATGCTCGAGACACCAAGCTTGCTCTCCTATTCTCAACAGAATGCCAATTCTTGCAAATTGAGAGTGGCTTTGATACTCAACGGTTCTGGATTTTGAATGCTTGTGCTCTGAGAATTAGATATTTCTCAAAGAATCTCCTTTACCAAATTAAATAACTTATTAAAATTTGATAAATCCAAAAAGAATAACTTTTTCAACTATCATGTAATCCTTCATAAAAATGCCACGTAGGTTTATTAGCAACCCTTGACCCTTGAGGAGGCTAGATGCCAGTTAAATTGCTGTCTAATTTTTTTAGACATTAAAAATGAAGAAAAAATTTCAATTCCATCTGAAATGAATTAAATTGTGTTTTTGGATTTGATTAATAATAATCAAAGCCTTTTAAAGCTAAGATAAGTGCAGGGCTATGTTCTTCGAACTTGACGACATCAAACGTAGGCACAGTTATACCTTTGACGTTTACAACGTCTTCTCCTGGATTGAGACTCCAGACAACAAGTTCACTTGGAACTGGCAAAGAGGCGCAATCACTGGTGTTCTCGCCCGCTCCATCGTAATGATTATTTTTTCCATCACTCACTCCAACCCTGTCTCTGTTAGAACGAAATGTCCATCCTCTTCACCGAGAACTGGAGATTGTTGCTCAGACATTATGAGTGGCCTAAGGACCTCAAGCAATACAAGATTTTTACCCAAGAGACTTTGAAGCTCGACAACTTCAGAATTGGTATGAAGAACAGAATGCAATACGCCCTCTGCATGGGAGTCTTCGATATTGGAAGTAGAGTCGCAGTCTATAGAAGCGCCAACGCCGGTTTCTATCGAACCTTCGGTGCATGTAAGAAAAACTCTCATTCAAATATCATTTTGACGCATTTTTTCCCCTTCAGTTGAGTTCAACTTCTTGAGAAAGATACCACCCACCCTCGTCGCTGCAGCGCTCACCTCCTGGGTCAGTGTGCCTTTCGAACTCGCCTTGGTATTTCTAACTTATTACTTATCGTGCTCACAATGAATTAGAAAGCATACTACGGAGACAAGACCTTCCCAAAGGAGCTCCAGAAGGGATACACCTCCTATTTCAACGCACTCCGCAGAATCCCATTTGAAGAAGGACCATACTATTTGTTCAAGGTAAAAATTTGAATAGAGTTAAAGGTTATAAAAGCTTTTAATTAGAACTCCTTCCCAATTATTGCTAGAAACTTCATGCAAACATATACCGCATTCTACGCTTACGATTGGTTAAAAGACAAATTCGGAGGTGTCACCCATAGAATCTCAGACTTCCCACTTCCAATCGTGAAATGCTTGTAAGAAATAATTGACTAGCGGGTTGGTCTAAATTCTTTTTTTCCTCAAAGGATTGGAGGATTCTCCACCGCTTTCGCTCTGATTTTCAGTTTCCCATTCTATCACACCGCACAAGAAGTCGTTGACTACTGGCCAAAATTGAAGAACGGAACTACCCCATGGAATGGAAACTACCGAAAAGCCTCGGTTTGGGTAACAAAGAGTGAGAATTACTCCCGTTATAATATTTTTTTTTTGGTAGTTATGGTACCACAGCTTCGGAAGCAACCTCTTCCCTGGATTGTTTAACAATTACTTCTGGAGAAACTTCCCATGGTTGTTCTTGGTAAGCGATATTAATACTTAGATTGTTTGGTAATTGATTTCGTTAGACCATTTACATCAGTGATAGACTTGGTATCTTCAATTATTGGCGCAATGATCCTTACATGGGTGCTGGTAACAACACCTGGGAGGATACCTTCTCGTAATCGTGAGGCCGAAATCCCGGATTTCGAGAGAGAGAAGCGTGATGATAGCAATGATAGTGATTCTCTCTTGGAATTCGTTCTCTGCATAAGCTACGTAAATGGTTTATATTCAATCAGAATTTGTAGCTGCATATGCAAAGTATCTGTTCTTTTCATTCAAACTTGAAGTCATAGTTTGAGAAATAACTTTCAAATGATTTTGAAAACTTCTCTAGAAAAAATATTAATATATCCAATGATTACGATAGTGATGTTGAGGTCTATGTGCGACTGTTTGGATAAGTTACATCGCAAATTTGATGATCTTAGTTTCGAAGCACCATGAGTATTAATTTTATAGATATATGCTTCAAACTTTCATCCAGGCAGCTCGAAAAAACCAACAGAAATACAATAACCTTTCCTTAACTGATGTCCAGTCTTTCATAGAGAGTTTCTGAATCTCTAGTTCAAGACCGAAGTTTTTAATAAAAGTAGCTACCAGACTATGTATGAAAAGATTGGAAATTATCATGACTGCGTTGAAAATTCATGTAAATTCCTACTAAGTATAACTAAACTCAAAGGAGTCCACTAATTAACTTGCAAAGTATACAAAAGTCTCTCCGATAAAAATCTTTGAAGATTTAAAACGACGAAGTGAAATATTTTGCAAGGAAAATTTGAAATTTAGCCATTTCCTCAACAGAGACAACCAGAACATTGCATTCATTCTCATTCTTCAATGAGGTTTCCAAATTAAAAGATTTTGATCATATGATATTACAAAAAACTGACACTATACAAACCAGAGGCCAAAAAAACAACTTAAATCAATACTAATTCATTCGGTGCTCCTTAATAGTCCAAATAATGCTAAGAGGATCTATCAGATCACTCCCAGGCAAGACTGCCTAGTTTTGCTCTTTAATTTTGGATGTGCTTTCTTGATTTCTCTTTTTGAATATAGTTTTAGTCGTTTTTTTATTCGACCATATAACTCTCAAATATTAGCGTTCTCTCAAAAGTTTTTATATAACAAAATTTCATAGGGTTCTTTCAAGGGTCTATTCTCCTTTCTCGAATGCACAAAAAACTTGGGCAGAACTTCCAAGACTCATTCTTTCACCGATGGCAGCTGCTTATTCTCATGGGTACTGCCAGCTTAGGGTGCAGTTTCGTCTATGATATCCCTCAGGCGCTTCAGACACAATTCCAAAGCCCTCCAACAAACTTTGATTATTTCAAATTCGACATGTTATACTCCGTTTACTCCATCCCAAACATCATCCTCCCTCTTCTCGGCGGGTATCTCACCAAAATCCTGGGAGTTAAGCTCGGTTTAATAATCTTCGTCTTGATCGTTCTCCAAGGGGAGATTGTATTCTCAATCGGTGTGTTCTGGAACGATTATGCCACTATGATTGTTGGAAGAGTGCTCTATGCATTCGGTTCGGAGAGTCTCTATATCGCGCAGTTTGCAATGGCTGTAAAGTGGTTTTCGAAAAAAGAGCTGACCTTTGTGTTGGGTTGGAATAACAGTGTGACCTATTTTGCAAACGTTATCAACGGATTCGTCACTCCTATGATCTATAACTACGCAATGAATTTATGGGTTCCATCTGCCTTCGGAGCATTGCTGTGTGGATTATCGCTTTTCTGCGCTCTTCGGCTGGCTTTCCTGATGAAGCCTGAGAGAGAAACACTGAGGGTTACTACTACTAGGGCTACTGTTACTGCCACTGGAGGGAATCAGAGCTCGTTCTCATTCAAAGACCTCAAGCAGATTTCATTGTTATTCTGGGCTGTGTTCTTGTATTACATTGTAAGTTTCCCTATCTATAAGGGATTTACTGCGAATATGAACGATCAAGTCCACCGAAGGTTTGGTTTTACGAACATCGCAGCGGGTAAACTCGGCTTCTTGTATTACGTCCAATTAATGATGTTATCACCGTTTGTGGGGATGCTCACCGATCGCCATGGGAAAAGAATGTATTGGTTGTTGGCTGCAGGTGTTCTGCTTGTTATGGGGCATTTGATGTTCATTTCCACTGAGACAGCGAGCAGTGAGAACTTTTTCGTGATGATACCGCTGATATTACTTGGTGCTGGGCACGCGATTTTCGAAGTGACGAGCTGGTCAGCGATGTACTTGGCTCTTAGCGAGCAAACTGTCGAAATAGGATTCGGAATTGCATCCGCGGGAATGAACGCCGTGACGGTTGCTGTGCTAATGGGATTAGGACGGATAGAAGATGCGACGAGACAAGTTTATTTTGGCTATTACTACTCAGAGGTGTTCTTGGTTATCTTGGCTGGAGCGTCCTTAGCGCTGCTGTTGATTGTGGGGTTAATTGATAGGTGCTTCGGGAAGAAGTTAGGGAATAAGGAGCCCGAGCAAGAAGAAGATGAGAAATCTAAGAAATACCTTGAGGATATTGGACAATCAGAAGAACAGCAAGGATTCTTGGCTCAAGATGACGATGAATCGAGAGACCTTTTCTTTTTGTGAAATGAATAAGGACAGTGTCTAAAATAGGCCAGTTAGATAGAAAATTTACATATTTAGCGATTGTTTATAGTGTGGCTCGTACTCCTTTTGAAAACTAGAATGAATATAATCAATGCGTCTGATTACGCTCTTCTCTTTTTTTTTCTTCTTTTTTTTTTTGTTAGAGAGTCATTGTTTTTAGCTTCGAAGAAAAGATTTTCTACTATGATATATTTCCTTGAGGATGTGGGGAACTACATTTTTAGTTTATTGTTCATAAATGATGTGATGAACTTGTTAAGTAATTTTGTACAAAAGATAACTCATATTAAAATAAAAAACCAATGTCATTCAATGGAAGGCGAGACGAATTGGATATTTATTGAATGTATGTTTGCTTCTTATCGATCCAAAACCAAATAATTTCTCCATTTTTCACATCAAATAAGAATGAATTGAGAGCATTGAAATGCTGTCTGTTGCTTGAATTGGCTGGAGAAGAATACTATTTTCAGATAAACTTGGAAGAGCTTATTAATAATACCTGACTCAAGATTTTTCGCAACCCCTCCAAACTCTTAAGACAAAATCAGATCCATTACATTCAAGTTATTTTTTTAGTGAATCCGAATACTCAAGATTTTATCAGAAAATCTTTATGAGTTAATATAAATTTATTTTAAAGCAAAATATCACAAAGCCCACTCATCATGGATACAGTTCTTGCACCTCAAACGTCTCTTCGGGAAAGTTACTGGCGTTGGATAGCTCTATTTTTCCAAGCATTTTTCGCATTTGGGTTTTATTACGCTAATGACAACCCACAAGCAATCAAAACAAGGCTCTTGGATCCACCTACTAGCCTCACAGGTTTCTAATTTAACCTCCTGTACAGTTTATACCAACTTCCAAACATGATACTGCCATTATTCGGAGGTTTTTTCATTGACTACTTCGGAATTCGGCTTGGTATTGGAATTTTCAGTTTTGTTGTCATCGGCGGTCATGCTCTGTTCACTTTTGGTGTATTCGAATCCAGTTTCTCGGTTATGGTCCTTGGCCGACTCTTATTTGCATTGACTGGAGAGAATATTTCTGTTTCACAGTCCACGATCATTTCTAAATGGTTCAGACAGAAGGAGCTCGCCTTCGCTTTCGGGAGCAGTATCATTGCTGTCAGACTCGGAGGTATGGCTAACAACATCGTGACTCCGAGAATAGCTCACAGCACCAATTCTGCTTGGTTTCCATGTTTTCTGGGGGTCCTTACCTGCATTGTCTCCTTCATTTTCGCTCTCGTTGTGATCTGGATGGATTATAAGGCTGACAAAACAGAAGGGAAACTGAGATCACAACATCAAGCGAATGACCCGTCCACTCAGATAAGACTCAGTGATTTAAAAAAGTTCAATTTCTTCTTCTGGTTGATCTTGGTGAACTCGTTGTTGGTGTACTCAGTCCTTTCGGCGTTCTTATCCAGCGCGAACGATTTCCTAGTGAAACAGTTCAATATCGATGAGATTGAAGCTGGGAACATGCTTTTAATCATATACATAGTTTCCATGTGTGTCTCCCCTCTCATTGGAATGATAATCGACAGAATTGGTCAAAGGACGTTTTTACTAAATGTAGCAACGCTATTGATGATTGGATCGTTACTGATGTTTTTATTGATTCCTGGTGATGAGGATACTCTTAAATTACTTGTCGCTTTGTCATTGTTTCTCTTTGGAGCAGGTTATGCAATCTACACTGCAACGCAATGGTCTTGTATTTCATTAGTTGTCGAAGAGAAAACCTTAGGCACGGCTTATGGGATTGCTGCAGCTTGTACGAATGGAGGCGGAGCGCTAGTACTCATTATTGTAGGTCACTTACAAGATGCAGCTAAAGATTACAAAGCTGGCTACGCCTGGTCCACAATTTTCCTCGCCGTATTGGCTGGATTTGGACTTGCTAGTGGGGTGATGCTCAGGACTCTCAATCAGAAAAGAAATGGTAATCTTGATGATCCATTGCTAACCAAAAGAAAAGCAAGCATAGCAATCGCTGAGGATTTGCTCTTTGTGGACCACAGAAATAATATAAATTAAATAGTACTCGCTGATCAGACGCAAGAGCCATTAATTATATAAACAGATTGCAATGAATTTATAGCATATTAGTGGTACAAACACAAGTGCTTCGAGTTTAATTTTCATTATTTCCATGTATTCACAACAAAAATGCCAACGATTTTAATGGATCTATCTAATCCCCTGAATTATAATAACGTCATTACATTGATTATCAATGGCAAACGAAAGTGCTGCAACTTTCTTACTTATAACCTTTTCTCTAAGGGATATTTTACTTTGTCTAAATTTTTGCTGAAAAGAGGATTGAATCATATAATAATGAAGACTACAATCACAATCACAAAACAAGATAAACTGTCTTTTTTTGCTTCAGATCCATTTATATATCAAGACTTCAAAAATAAACACAAAGTTGCTTGCTGCTAGAAACTTAAACCACCCTCGATTTAATATTAAATCGATGGTATAATAAGATCGATCAAACTTTGTAACTCCTGATTAGGCTCGCTTCCAAATACTTTGTTTTTTTTGATTTTCAGCACATACAGGAAAAGGAATGTCGCGTAGAAGAGGTTATCCGGTCCCTATAGTACAATCACAACACGTCAATTCAGAAGAGAAAAGCAAATGGTTACCGGCAACACAGTCCATAGTTCTTTGCTTAAATATAAATCATAGTGAGGCTCATAGCCATCAATATTCGATTGCTTGAAGTACACGTCTTGCTCGTTCCAACGCTCATAAACTGCAAATATCAGCTCACTCAACCATCCAATATGAATGCAAATTACTTGGATCGGTTCTATTATCAAACGCGATGGTCCTTTTGTAACCAGGAAGCTCTTTGGTGTTATCTCTTAAGACGTCCAGGCTCAAATACTTAAAGAAAATATTTGCGAGTATCTATCAATAATCAATGATTCCATCACAATGAAAGAGGAAATTACCTGTGTATCTGTTGGGTATTTAAGAGTGATCTCACCGAAAGTGTATTGGAAGTTCTTATGGAAGTTTTCTTTGAGCAGATACATTCTCCACATGATGTGGCGCCTATGGTATCGATTAAGATATGCCTCATCTATATTTTTTCATACCGTGTATCTGTCGTTCTGAAGCCAGCAATTTCAAAGTAATTCTCGAGGTATATTCTCTTTTTAATGAGCGTTCGCAACTCGTTATGAATCTTAAGCGCCTCTTCTTGCTTCGTTGGGTTAGCGAGGTTCCAAAACGGTCCTCCTCTTTGAAGCGAGTATTCATAGTTAATCAGTTCGTCAAGCGTGACTGGCTTGTAGAAGTTGTTTCCAACAGGAGGTCTCCAAGGCTGTTGGAGAGTATCTAAAAGAGTTCCTTCTTCTCTTCTATATGCTAATATTTCATATTCGTCCAAGATGCGGCCAAAAGCCCCCAATTTGCTATTGAGGTCGCGAAGGTTCTCATCGCTTGCCTTCAGAATCAACTCAATCAAATACTTGCAAAACCATTGATGGCAATTCTCTTTGTATTTAACCAAGGAGCTCGGATGAATTCCTAGCAAGGTAAGAATTCTTTCTGCTTCGGTTTCTCTCTCTTGATTGAGCTTCTCGATGGTTTCTCGCTGGAGAGCGTTTTCATAATTGTCATAAGCGTATGATGGACCTAATGACGGTTATTTCATGAAAAAAGTAGAGTTTTTACCGCTGATTCCTTTTCGTAGAGGAGAACTAATTGTAGATTTTAAATTTGGGCTCTTAGGATAGCTGCGAAGCTGAGAACTTGATCGGATCGGTGAGAGTGAAGGGGAAGGAACATCGCGTCTCGCGGTAAGTGTGGATGCGCTTCGCTCGGGTTGAGAGAACAAAATACCCGAAGCCTTTCTGGTTGGCTCCATTGGATAGGTTACATCTAATAAGAAAACATCAGTATGAAGAAAAATCGGGAAAATGCATTTAAAATTATTCATAAGCTAGGAGAAAGCACTAAAGAGACGGAAACAGTACCATTATAGCCTCTTCCTCTTGGAGCAATCTCTTGTCGGGTCTGCAATTGGTATTGGCCTCTCGTTGGAGAGACATCACGAGCAGTAGGATACGCCAATCCTCCGAGTCGAGGCCAGTTTCGCATGTCTTCAGTGGAAGAACCATAAGGTTGCTCATATGGTTTACTATCCAATGCATCATATGGTCTTCTATGATGTGAATGGGTCGGCTGGGCTACACCACCCAGCGGTGTGCCGAAAGGCTGATTTGGTGTTGAATGAGCTCCGTAAAAGGGGGTTTGCTGAGTTCCGTAGTAACTATGATGGTGCAATCCCAATTGAGATGTCGAAGGAAACACATCACTGCCATAAGTTGACTTCTTGCCAGAGGTTTCCATATGTCTCATTGTGTCTTGGAAGACCTCTCTAACTGTCTGCTCTCCGTAGGGAGTCGCCATGGATCTCGGATGATGTCTTTGGATTCCTTAAATTGGTATGCAATTGCTAAAAGGAAAACAGAATTGTTGGTTACCTGGCTGAAAACCGTTGTAATAATATCCTTCGTAGAAGTTCTGATAAAGTAAGAGGCAGATGAACGCAGCCACAAGGACCAATAAGAAGACAATAATTTCGTAGTTGAAAAAATTAGTAGCTGGAACCAAGAGCATGAATGAAAGAAGGAGTGCGACTCCACACAAAAAGTATAGGGTATAACGGCGTTGAGTTTGAGGAGTCATATACTTGAGTTTGTAGTATATGTTGTCGAAATTGAGGAGAAAGTCCTCTAAGCTTCCCATTTCAGTGTTTTTAAAAAGACCGCAATTAATTTTCAGAAATAAATCGAAGAAATAACTAAGTTGAACATATCTTTATGAAAAATGATAGATTGTGTTGAATAAATTTTTATGATGAAAAAATATTTATTGAAGAATTTGCTCGAATTGCTGCTAAGACGTGTATATTGTTTGGCTGTGATTTCTTCATTCACTCTAAGCGTTGGACTCGCTCGGATTTGAGCAGTGGCAGTTCGAAATTTACGAAAGAGTTCATATGAACTTGGATTTGATTTGGATTAGTTAACAAAGTGCAGGCATCTTCTATAGTGAATATTTTTATAGTTTTCATCCCAATTTGTCAGTTACAATGCTATAGCACTCATTCATGAATGATACATGTATGTATTAATTTTTCTAACTCGAGCCTGATGTCCTGTTTTCGAAAACAATTGGGCATGGATCGTAATCTTGCTTTCTGGGTTTTTGAAAATAAGGATGTTTGACTTTTTTTGGATATTGAGATATGAATTTGGAAGGTTGTCAAGCATCACGCATCTGAAGTTTTGTTAATCGTTTATGATTTCCAATCTGTTGGGAATTTCACAGTGCGGATTCTCCTCGTTGTAGATCATTCATTACTCAAGCTGATTAAAAATCACAACATCAATGATTCCAAAGTAGTCTCTTGAAAATTTCTTCTCAATTTCATTGACCATTGACTCGCACTCATCCCCTGTTACTCTTAATTTGCAAACATCAGTTTTAAAAATATCGAATACAAATTAATAATAAAGGTGATAATTTTCTCACACATAGCAATTTCTGTGCAATCATTGAGTCCGATTTTTATGACACATAACGAGATTTTCATTCATAACGCAGATTTTCCTATTGACGATAATGGCTCATCGAGTTTATTTCTTGAGGAGTCAACATCCTATATTAACTCATCGCCATTCATTAAGCTATTGTAATGTGTTAGAATTAATTCATCTTAAATGCGTACTAATCCCTCACAGCTAAATTAATTAACTCTTTTACAATTCAATTTCATATAGTGTGCAAAATTTGAATGATATTCTCAACATTTAAATTTGAAATTCAAATATCAGCTAATTAAAGTCAATAATCTTACAATCTCTCAATAAGAAAAAGTTAGACCAACAATGGAAAAGATTCAGACCTTTGGCAACACCCCACAGCCGCGGTTTGGTCATACGATGACACTCGTTTCAAAAACTAGGGCTGTGATGTTCGGTGGCGCCGTTGGAGACACCGGCCGCTACACTATTACTGGTGATACCTATACACTAGATCTTACAACTCGCTCTTGGAAAAAAGTTGATGGTATACTCTAACTTTCCTACCTGTTTTACTAATTATTCCCTATTCAGCATTCGGAGCGAACCCATCTCCTAGAGCAGCTCATGCTGCCGTCACGGTCGAACAAAATAAACTTGTCGTCTATGGAGGAGCTACTGGAGGTATGAACATTCACTAGGATCTAGGGCTAATAACGCGTTTGTTTTGACAGGAGGAGGTTTAGCTGCGGATGACTTGTATTTACTTGATCTCCAAAACGGTGACGAGAAAGCCGAATGGAATACTGTTCCAGTCGTGGGAACGACACCTGGAAGGAGATATGGCCATACGATGAACTACTCCAAGCCATTCTTGGTTGTTTTTGGAGGAAACACAGGTTTGCAATAGCAAATTTTAAAAGCTCTGATTAACATACTCTTTAATAAAGGAACTGAGCCTGTGAATGACTTCTGGTGTCTGAACGTAGAGAAATCCCCTTTTACATGGTTCCGCTTCGAGACTAAGAGCGAGATGCCCTCGCCCAGAGTCTATCATTCTGCGGCGCTCTGTCAAACTGGAACTGCAACTGGAATGATCGTTGTATACGGTGGTCGTGGAGCTGATCAAGTCGCTACGAATGATGCTTGGGGACTGAGACGACACCGAAATGGTACTTGGGATTGGGTGAAGGCTCCCAGCAAATCAGATAAGCTCAAACCTGCACCAAGATACCAGCATAGTTCAGCTTTCATTGGGTCAGTGATGGTAGTTATTGGAGGACGAACTAACTCACCAACCGAGGCAGTTGGGATCGAAACTTACGACACTGAGACCTCAGAGTGGACTAAAATCCCAGGGATGTTGAGGTTCCGCCATACTTCATGGTTGCTGGAGAACTATTTGTATATTTTTGGAGGATTCGAGCACGATTCGCCAAACATTCCAACCGATTCCCTTGCAAAAATTAACCTCTTATCCGCATTTCAGAGCAACGAAAAACTCTTGGGAAAAATACAACCGCTCAGCCCAAAGCTCGTTTCTTCTAATAACGTGTCTCCGACGCTCTCTCCAATCGCGAGCACCAATGCAAGCCTAAACAGCTCGCTGATGTCCTCCAAAATGCAAATTGAATCCGCTCCAACGAGCAACAATAAACAAAACTCTGAAAACTTTGGGTACGGTATGAATAATAACATGACGCTGCTCCCTTCAAAACTCCACGATTACGCTAACAAATCTAACAAAATGGAAATAGTCTACCCTCTTCAGAATTCATTCAAGCTTAATACTCCTCAAATCATGCCTATTAACACTATGAAGCCCTCGAACCGCATGGTCATCGAAGACTCCAAAGGCTCTTTCCTTCAAAGCACTCAATTCGGTCAGCATAAATACTTGAAAATGACCCAACAAGAAGCCGCGATCTCAGGCATGTTTCTTTCTCAACTACTTCAGCCGAAGAACATGATGTACCTCGACCCTAACGCTCCGTTCCCTTTCAAATCGCAACTCATCCTCGCCCTTTGCGACCAAGCGCAGGCTATCATTGAGCAGCAGCCTATGGTTCTCCGTCTCCGCTCTCCCATCAAAATCTTCGGAGATATCCATGGCCAGTATTCTGATTTGATGAGGTTCTTTGACTTATGGGGCTCTCCTTGCGACGGCCCAAACGACGGAGACATCGAGAGTTTCGATTACTTATTCCTTGGAGATTTTGTTGATAGAGGCTCACATTCGCTTGAGACCATCTGCTTGCTTCTGGCGCTGAAAGTGAAATATCCTGACCAAATTCACCTGATTCGAGGAAACCATGAAGATAAGTGGATTAATAATGGCTTCGGGTTCTCTGACGAATGCATTAATCGTATTGGAGGCGATCCTAATGAGGCCGATGAAGTTTTTAACAGAATTAACGTTCTGTTTGAGTACCTGCCGCTAGCTGCCGTCATCGATGAAAAAGTTCTTTGTTTACATGGAGGTATCGGCTCCACGCTGGAGTACGTAGAACAAATTGAGACTCTGAAAAGACCGCTTGAAGTTATCCATGAGGTTGCGACTCCAGAACAGCAGCTTGTAGTTGATATCTTATGGTCCGACCCCACAGAGAATGACGATGAACTTGGAATTATTGCAAATGAGATGAGAGATCCAGGTCGGACAGGAAATATCGTGAAATTCGGTCCTGATGTGGTCCAACAGTTTTTACAACGAAATAATTTGAATCTCATTATTCGGGCCCACGAGTGTGTCATGGACGGCTTCGAAAGATTTGCAGGAGGACAGCTGATAACTGTTTTCTCGGCCACTGACTACTGTAGAAGACACAAAAACGCCGGAGCAGTGCTGATTCTCAAGAAGAATTCAGAAATTATCCCCAAAATGATCTATCCTGAAACCGCGAACCAAGTAAACTGGATCGAAGACGAGGAAGCTTTGAAGAAGAGACCTCCGACGCCGCCTCGTTGGAAAAACACTGCTCCAAGAAAATCTTCATTTGATTGATCGAATTAGTAAAAGAAATTTCATTTTTTCTCTATCAACATTAAAATTGTGTTCATCCTATATAAAGAATGTCTTAATATCTGTATAATTTCGAAGTGTTTCTTGGGTCTGCGTGACATTTATATCCTAATTACTCAATCAAATTTGACTTCCTTTGGGAATTTATATGAATACTTATGTTTCCATGGTGGAATTCGTATTTAACTTTCTACTCCGTATTAGCACTCATGAAAGACTCAATGTGCTGTTTTGGAGCAATATTTGTGAATGTTCAAAAAGAATGGGGACTGAGTTTCAAATTTTGACCATTTTACCGTTAATTTAATAGATAATCAGCGAAATAGAAATTAATTTATCACTTGATTTCAAATAAAAAGGATACGAGTCTTGAAACAGAATGAAAACCAGGTCACAGACGATGAAGGAGGTGACCAAAATCTACGATGTTGAGGAAATCATGTCGAGAAAGGTAAAAAATGGTAAGGCCTATTATCTAGTCAAATGGCACGGCTATGGATACGAAGAGAGCACCTGGGAACCGAGAGAGCACGTTGCACACCTCACAGATATGCTGAAGCCATTCGAAGCCCAGCAGCCCACTCAATCAGCACCAGCCAACCCTAACAACACCAAAACGACTTCGAAGCTGCAAAAAAACTCCAAAAAAATCAAAAAGGACACACTTCTAGTTCAGCCAAAAGTTCGAACGCGAAAAACGAACAAAAAGGCTGCAGCAGTGGCTCAGACATCGGAAGAAATGGCTATCACTTCATTTGATACAATAGCGCTTCCAGTTAAAGAAGAGGAAAAGGAAGAACCGCGCGTATCGTTCGTTGCAGTTGATTCTCCAAAGGAGACAACAAAGAGAATCTCCACGCCACCCCGAAGCGACCCGGAAGCGCATGGATCTTTCGAGCGAGATGAGCCACTGGTGGTTACTCGGCATGTTTCCATCCATTATCAAGGGAAAAAAAGAGCTAACAACCTTCACGGACTGAGAGTCATGTTCTTCAAAGTGGAATGGAAGTCTCGGAAAAACGGATTCATACCAGAAAGCACATGGGAAAGCTCTACGATCTTGAAAGAAAAATGTCCGAGGCTACTTTTGGATTACTATGAAAAATATGGAGGACTTATTTAATTGAACATTGCACAATGCAGGATCAAGCGGATCCATCTACTTCAAATTTATTAACTATTTCAAGGATATCTATAATCTACCATTTATTTTGTCAGCTTTCTGACAATCAATGTCATTTTAACCGAGTGTAAACTTTATCTATATACATATATTTCTTTGTCAAGAGAGCATTATTTTACTTTTAGAGCTTGTTTCATAATTAAAACATCTGATATTTCTTCCAACGCGATGGAGAAAAAGAATCAAAATTTTGAATTCGGTCGTTAGAAATTTGATTTATTTCAAGGATTAAAATTCAAAAAAGATTGAGGATCTTCTATGACCGAAAAGTCAAACTTGACAAACTCAGAAAACAGCAAGGCTGGCGAGGGAATATCGTTAGATGCACTTGAGAAAAACATCAATATTAAGAATATTCAGCAGTCGAAGCTTTTCCAAAAGTTTAAAGAGATAAACGAGAATTCTGGGAAACCGAAGAAACCTCTTACATCGAACCTCCAGTTTGAAAGCAACAAGCAGGAAAACATATGCAATCACAGAGAAAAAGAACCGCATGATGAGGAAGAAGAGCAAGAATTTGAGAAAAAAGCAAGCAAGAAAGGAAACGATGAGACCTATAATCATCAGAGGCGCAAAATTAACATTGAAGTAGAGGAAAATGAATGTGAAATGAAAGGAAAGCAGAATTATCAAGCAGGATTTCCCAATGATGACTATGAGACTTTTCAAAACAGGCAGCTTAATAGCAAAAAAGATCAACATAGAAACGATTTTGATCAAAGAAACAGCGCTTCTTCAGATATTGAACCTCGCAGTTCCTTGCGACTGCATCAACCCACTGAAAGCCTCAAAGAATCGTTTTATCAAGAAATTCCTCATCGAGTAAATAATCAACAAACCGGCAATGAGCCGGGACCGCGTCCTTCAATTCCTCTAAATACTGCCGCAGAGGAATCAGTTCCTTACGGATTTCCTGGTCGTGCAGACTATTTACTCAGCAAGCAGCATTCGCCTAATCTCAAGCATAGTGTCGACTCGATTAATCACTCCTTAAACCAGTCCATGAATCTCAACCAGCATTCAACTAGCAATTATATTCCGTTTTACATGCAGGGATTCCAGCAGATTATGGCCCAGCAATTTCTCCAACAACAGCAACAAAGAATGTCTCAATTCCAGCAATTTGCCTTCAATAACTATCCTCAGACAGCACCGTTCGATGGCCTACAGTATCTAAAAGGAGCAATGACAGGAAATGTGAGTGAAAACGATGTCTTTCTTATGAAAGGTAGGATAAACGAGCTAACGCAAACGCTTATGCGAGAACGCGAGACGAACAAGGTATTCGTTGTATCCCATTGCTTCCCCTGACAGTAGTTTTCAGCTGCTTGAAGCCAAATGCCAAGAGTATATGAATCAGATCCAAAAGAACGCGAAGAGCTTCGAGGAATTCAAGCAAAAAGCCTTTGATGACAAAACC
>ENA-UOTX01000671-UOTX01000671.1-compost-metagenome-genome-assembly--contig:-NODE-671-length-33755-cov-8.808718_pt1 | contig 33755 bp, 26 predicted proteins | sample MGYA00238143_ERZ746982 | MGnify/ENA primary metagenome ERZ746982 (study PRJEB28758, sample SAMN06268862) | compost metagenome | isolation source: single cell | place: USA: California, Emeryville, Joint... | reverse complement strand
GTCGAGTTGAGTAAATAATATCCAGGGAGACAGACTTGACAAGCAGTAGAATTGAGGCACTGGAGACAATTAGGTACGCATGGTGAAACGCAAGTATTCAGCAGAGTTATACAGTGACTCTTCGAAGGATCTGTCGTACAGTCTGAGTCTGAAAGACATTCAACGCAGGATCCAGTCGAAGTTTTGCAGACTGGAGTGGAAGACAAGTGTGTGCATTGGCTGTTGGCGGTACATGGAACACAAGTGCTAGAATCACATTTCGCTGCTACAGCAGTGGAACAGTTTGCATCGTAAACGCATTGTACACATGTTCCTCCTAAAGAGTTGCTACAGAATGGTGTCATTGGAAATTTAGAGCAATGACTGTCTTCTGTGCATGCGGCACATGTGTTAGATGAGCATTTAGCTAATGCAGGGTTCGAACAATCTGAATCTTCGAGACATTGAACGCAAGTTCCTCCTGAAGGGCTACTGCATAATTTTGTTGTAGGAAAACGATCGCAATGCGTCGAGTCTGTGCAAGGAACGCAAAGTATTCGATGATGAGCATTCCGCCTTTTCGGGATCAGGACAGTGTGAGTGATTCACACACTCGACACACTTTCCCAATGGACTACAAACCGAAGCAGCAGAATTTGTGCATTGGCTTGAAGCTGTGCAGGAAGTGCAAACACCGCTCGAGCAGATTTTGCCATCAGTACAGTCATTAATTGATAAACATTCCACACAGGCTCCACCTGAACAAAAGGGTGCTGACCACGAATGACTACTGCAATGGCTATGTGATGTCCATGGAATGCAGGTTCTGCCTACTGAGCATTGGGCTGCTACAACAGTCTTGCAGTCCGAATTACTGTTGCATTGCACACATGTTCCTCCTGAAGGGTTCCTACACACGGGTGTCATTGAAAAGTGAGAGCAGTGACTGTTTTCTGTACATGTGACGCAAGTGTTGGATGAACACTTCGACAATGCAGGAGTAGGACAATCTGCGTGAGTCACACATTGAACACATGTCCCTCCTGAGGAGCTGCTGCATAATTTTGTTGTAGTAAAACGTTCGCATTGAGTAGAGTCTGTGCAAGCAACACAAGCACTCGATGAACATTTCGGCTTTGCCGTAGTCGGGCAGTCTGAATCATTAACACATTGAACACATTCTCCTCCTGAAGGGTTGCTACAGAGTGGTGTTGCAGCAAAGCGTGTGCAGTGACTGTCTGCTGTACAAGGAATGCAATTATTAGAAGCACATTGAGGCGCGGCAGCAGTTGTGCAATGACTATGAGTTTTGCATTTAACACACATTCCCGAATTGCATAGTGGTGTATCCGTAAAACGACTGCAATGCGAATCTTGAGTGCAAGGCTTGCATATATTATTAGCATTGCAGTATGAGGCAGTCAGACTCGTACAGTCACTATTTTGTCCACATGAAAAGATTCCTGGTGAGCATTTTCCAGACCTGCAAGTGCTGGCAGAGTTGTCGCTCCATTTCCGACAATCAGCATCAGTTTCACAAGGTAAGCAATAGAAACCTCCGCCACCGGTTACAGAAACACACTGAGAATTTGTTGGACAAGTATCAGACGGGCCAGTACAAGTCGTTGCACAAAGTAAAGTTTTATCATCAGTTACGCAGATCTGACCTGAAGGACAGGGATGACTCGACGAACATTGTGTGCACCGACGAAAGCCATCGAATTCGATGCAATTTACTCTCACTGAATGTTGACTGGCACAGTCTGTATTGTGATTGCACCTCTCACAGCTGCTGCTTCTACAAATGAAGTATGGTTTGTCGCAGTTGTTAACTGAGGTGCAAGAAGCGGATAAAACTCTTCCAATTAGCAGCATTATGCAAAGCAAGTGAAATATCATTCCTAAAGAGAGCACTTATTCAAATATATTAGGGTTGCGATTTTGAAAATTGATCCAATTTAATTTAATATTCATCGAAATTTTTCCATTATTTTGCTGCAAACACTCTTTGCACAATGACAATTCAGGTGGAATTATAACGGCATGAAATTGTCAAATTATAACATATATCAGTATATCAAATCTTGAAGACACTCAGCTGAGATCTATCACCATATCAGCAATTGTGATTATATTAAAATCTGGCCATCCGCTTATTAAAACTTTTTCAAGAATGCAATTAGTGGCAATTTCATTTTCATAGTGTGATGGAATCTGTTAGTATGATATTAAAACCACTTTTTAGAAGATAAAGCAATAATTCAGTGGTAGATGCTATTGCGCAGAAACAAATTGCAGCCTTATACATATACTGGGTTATACCCATCAAAGAACCAGATTAATTTAAAGATTCCTGCCGAGTTGGTTTTTGAATTGCTGAGAAATATTTTGTATATTTTTTGTCTCGATTCTCTAAGCCTCATCAATGATAATCATATCAAAAGTTCCACTGGTCAAGGTTCTTTCCATTCAGCAAAGGAAGGAAGTTTGGGAATTGAAACTAAGATGAATAAATCTTCGCAATAAAAACTATTAAAATCTGAAAGATTCTTTGATTAATTTCCACAGAGTTGGCCTTGGCTGTAATTAATTTCGATTCAGAAAAAAAAGATTCTGAAAGAGTTGCCCCTTAAATCAGATTAATTAAACGTATTTTGCGTTCCAAGTAAATGTTTTGAATTTAATGGAACTATAAAGGTGGAAAGAACTAATTTCGGACTCTTAAAAGGAATTCCATAGGAAAAGAAACTTTGAAAACAAACAATCTCACAAAAGAAACTTCCACACCCTCCTATGTATTTTTTGACTTTAGTTTATATTTTGCTCTATGCTGATTCTTTTACATGTTTCCTATTTTTTCGATTGTACTGCCTATAAATCAAGGCTCTGCTTTGAGCGGTTCTGGAATTTAAATTAGATTCTTCAAGATCTCTTAATTAATTAAATCTATAAATGCTCTCTTATTATTGAATCACTTTAATAAATTGGAGTTTGCCAAATAAGGATTTTAAAGATAGAAGTAGAGAGAGAAAACTGGTTTTGGTGTATAAAAGCCTGCAATTGAGGATTAGGAATGAAATCTGCTCACTCTTGCTTGCACGTCAGAGAAAATCTGGCAAATTTCTTATGAATAGTGTGAATATTTCTTGAATAAAGCAGATCAAGAGGAAATTTATGATATTTGTCAGCACACTCCTCTATCTTCATAGTGCCTTCGGAAGAAAGATCGGGTATATTGATTAAGAGGTAGGATAGAGCTAATTTTGGCAATATAGCTTCCGAGAGCAAACACGCCACAAAGATTAACTTAATCAAAGCCTATTTTGCTTCGATTTCTTTGATTCTTGCTCTGTTGAATCCAGTTTCGACATAGCGACGTCGCTCTTTGCTGAAATGTTAATCTCTTGACACAATTAAAATAAAAAAACAGCAAATACCATCAAAAGTCAAATCACTTCAATTCATAATGTATATCATCATATTAGAAAACAGAGTTGTAAGAGAGCAGCTGGAAACTCAGCTAATTAGCCTCTCCTTCAGTCATATTAAAGTAACTCAAACCCTTTCGATTTTCTACCCCTCAATCAATTACTTGATAAGGAATCTCTCAGAGACTAAACAAATTAAAAAGGTACAATAAAGGGCAGGAAAGCGAGGAAACAAATTTTTCAAAGTCAATAGTTTCCTAGCAATATCCGGCCTAGCAGCGAAGCCCGCGCGGGAAAGCTTTTCCATAATGAGAGAAGTACTTTTGACTCTAAAATTTTCAAACTGCTTGGAAAGAGATAAGGGAAGTTGAGGAATCGTCGACTGAATCAAATTCCGAATGGATGTACACAATAATTACTAAGTCGAAAATTTCCAGATTGAACGCTATTGTCGTCCTCCTTGTCTTAATTAGGCGTTCTATTCCATGGCAATTGCTCCTTCGTCTCCTATTCGGTTTGATCGAGTTTCCAGTGCTTCATACGACTCCATATGCAATTATTCCCTAAGGCTACAATTCCCTTATCTCCTATTTGATTCTTATCTCTATAGTCTCGGTTGGTCCAACTCATATTTAATCCTATAGAAATTGCTCCTTCTTCGGCGTTTATTTTTGATTCAAGTATCAGGTACTTCAATTTACCCCAAGCGGTATTTTCTCCTATCGCTACGGCTCCTTGAGATCCTTGAGAACGACCCATGTTCTATTTTTCCCGATGGCCTTCTAGTCCCTTCTGCCTAAGGGTCGTATCATCGATAAATCCATTGGTTCTTCGTTCAGTTTAACATCTTTTGAAAATTGATTTCCTTGAAAGGTGTTTTACAATGATAACAATGTTTGAATGATAGTCTCAGAAGTCTCAGAGCTTTTAAATACCATTGCAAAACCTGCAGTAGTAGCTCCTGAAGGATTCATTTTCTATTCCTGACAACCAAAACGAACTAACCTTATTCTTTTAGTCGTATATCACTGCTCCATTTAATTCCAATCTTGCTTTTTTCGTTGATCTAACGTGACAATTTTCTCATAATTTGATATCCTAAGAGATTTGAATCATATTGAGATTTTAAGCAGTATATCTACGTATTTTTGATCATTTAACTGCTTAACCTGCTTTCTGGGAAATCTAACTCTCTCACCTATAATTCGAATTTAAAGTTTGTATTTTTATCTCGGTTAGCCCTCTAGTCACTTAATACGTAAATTATACACGTGTTTACAAGCAAGCAAAAGAATTACCGAAAATCAAATGTTTCTGAATCTCTATTATAGTAACACACATACAAGTCCAGAGATATGGAAGTACTTATCAATTAATCCTCTTCTTATTGATTCTCAAGCAGCCTGCAGTGATCAATCGAAGAGGAAGAAGTTTCAAATAGATTCTTATTTTGGTTTTTCATATCTGACTTCGTGAGGCCAGGTTCCATGGGATAAATCAGACATTTTCCCAGATAACGGCTTTGTGTTTGAATTCACCATGTGAGATTGATCACCAAGATCCGTAGTTGCTACATGTTGCTGGATTCGATTGTTTGGATCAAAGATAGTGTCGTTACCGCCGCCCATTTTCTGAGTGTTTTCTGGCGTGCTATCAACAACTCCGCTCTCGTTATAGGTTTTGTTAGACATTTCTCTGATTTCGATTCAATGGAATATATTTTTGAGGTAATTAAGATTGGGAATGATCGTATTTGAGCCTTTCAGCTAAAAGAAATCTTTTATCAAAATCTCTTCCAGTATTTTTACCTTCTCTTATTGATGATCGAAAAGAAAGTATTTTATTTTCGAAAGTTCGCTTAGAACAAAATAAAAAGAAATGACTTAAGTTTTTCTATTCATTCAGAGCTCTTCGAGGTATAATATAAACTCTCCAGGCATGAGTAGCTAAATGCGCGTTTAGTCATATAGTTGGTTTTGCTTTTACAGCATTCCGAAGAGAATAATTTTGTTAAAATTCAGGCAGTGAAATTTAACGGGGCAAATTAAATTCATTCAAAGATTCTTTTCCTCTTTGTTAATCATGAGGAAATGACTCGAATTAAGCTTAGTCTCGTGTTACCATATCCTTATTCAGCAACAATAGTGTAGTGTCGGAAAAACTAGTCTTAAAAAAACATAGCATCTCTACAATATTGGAGTTCATTCAACTTCCATAACAAGTTATTTAGAACACGAGCGAATAGGTGGATCTTAATGTTGAATTTCCTTTTTAATTCTGATCTTATTCCAATACTTCAATATTTCCATGAAGCTTCCTATGTATTTATCATACAACAAGAAAAAGCATGAATTATTTACACTCATTCCTGAATCATGAATCAATGAGAAAATCTGAAGTATGATTGACTTTTACTTAAGAGAGAAATCTGAGATTTTCGTTGTTATTGATTAGAATGAGTGAAGTGATATTGGCTTCGATGGTTAACGCCAGGTTGTGTTTCAGACATTTTCTGAGCGGCGTCTATAGATCTAGTCCCTGTTGCTTTTTCGTCGAATGGGTTGATTCCTTGATGCACTGTGTCCAAACCACCTCCCACATTGGGTTTGGTACCAAAATTGGGACCTGCAGAAGGTTGCTGCGAAACAGTCTTGATATCACCCATGCCGTAGGCCTTGAAAGATGCAGCGTCTACATATCCGCTTTCTTTGTTTTTTTCGGTGGACATCTTCTGGTTATCGCTTATTTGAAATGGCTTGTTCTGTGTTAATTATTTGTGAATAATAATCATCATTCAAAAGTGATTAACCCCCTATTGTGATTGAAAGTTCTTTGATCAAAACACCTTCAGTATTCACTCTCTGTTGTCAACAGCCGAAAGAATAAATACTATATTCTAACAGTCAGTACAGCTTGAAATAATAAAACATAAACTCTTATTGAAAATTCTTTGAGCCCCAGTTGATTCTCCTTGAAGCCACAAAACTGCTTCGCTTCATTTAAGCCTGCTAGTCTGAAAGTTTATATCAGATTCTGTATTGAATTCATTAATAAGGTAATTACTTGAAAAAGAGAGATGCATCTTCAAATAAATTAAGAAAGTATATATTCCTATTTGTACTATATAAATTTAGATTGAAAATATGAATTTATAACCAACGCGTCAGTCCTCTCTTGAAAGGAATGATTTCTCTGCTTGAGTTCATCCAAGAACATATTTGAACTCATTTGTGATAACAAGGAAGTCTCATGGAGGAAAGAAAAGCTATCAGATGTCATAAAGGAATTCAGGCTAATATTCTCATGGCCACTCAATTCTGAAGTCAGCTAGCTCGCCAAATCGCTCAAGATCTTCATTTTTTTAAAAAAAGCCTCTAGAGACACCTAAGCTATTCTTTTTCAAAACACATGGAGGAGCATAAACCAACCCTAGAAAAGACATTTTAATTTTTAATTTCTTTTATTTCCACTATCCTGATTTTCCATGCAGAGATATTCGATACACCGACAAAAATTATGAACTAAGCTGTCAACTATGTCTCCGAATTATATTTCGATTAGATAACAGTTAATTATTCAATCTCATTAGATAATTAGATGATTACTATTTTCAAGTATTTATTCTTTTCAGTTTTCAGCAGACAGTGGAAGCTTCATTACGCGAGTCCTACTGGACATTAGGCTTTAAATCGGACATTTTATGTGCGAAGTCTGTCGTTCTTGTGCCCGTTGCCTTGTCGTCAATTCCGTCTGTTCCTGTGTACACAGGGTTTTTGTTATCAAACTTGTGAGACTCGGGTTCAACTTGTGGTTTCCATTTACTGTCTCCGGGAATGCCTTCAGACATCTTCTGAGCGAAATCGGTGGTTCTTGTGCCTGTAGCTTTGTCGTCGATTCCGTTCGTTCCTGTATAAACGTTTGGGTTGGACATTTTTTGAGCTATTATTCTAGATTTGGATTCTAATATAGAAAATATTTTCTGTGTGATACTCGTCGGGTCCTTTCAGCTTAAATAGTGCCTGGAACTTTTCATTACGAACTGCTTCAGTAACCTTTTTCGATAACTGACCACGAAAAAAGCACGAAATTAATCCTCCAGTATCCATGGCGACTGGAAAAATGTGAAAAGGAAAATCTTTTTATTTATTCTTTTCTTCTTAAACTTAAAACAAAATCCTGGTATTTCATACGAAAGTTTTCAAATGCAATGCGAGTGGAAGGTACTAACTTGCACTAAATCTCTTATAGCATCGATATACAAGCTATAATGCAGCTTATTCTGAGATTTGGAAGTTCGACTTCAGGCCATTGAAAAGAATTATTCCTTTTGAGAAATCAAGTAGCGGAATATTTTGGGAAGTTTTTTTAACTTTCCGAAATTAAGAGATTTTATTTCCTTTTCGAAGTTACAATTTTTTTCTTTTCGAAGTATTTGTATTTGAATTAAAGTAACCAAATGAAGCTTAATTCATTGATAACTTAGGACTAATGAGAGTAGTCCTTTCTAGTTTGCATTTGTTTCCTTGACAATTGTTTGAAAAGGCTCAAATATTTTGTAAAATCTAAAGAGGAATAAAACATTTCTTATTATTCATTTGAAAACGTAAATATCACAGTAAAATTCTATTTGCTCACGGAGAGGAGAGTGAAAAAACTTAATTTTACTGGTATTCTTAAGAAAGACGTGTTTCTTTTTAAATTGTTTTTGATTTAGTTCCGCTATCGCAAGATCTCATAAGCTTATAGATACGCTTACAGGAAATTGTAGGAATTAGATTAGATAATGTTCAATTATTCAATTTATATTATTTAATTATTCTCTTCACAATATTCGCAAGTTGGCATGACCTACGGTCGATCGATAGGGAACATGCTAGCTATCTTTTATGAATGGCTTACTGTGCCTTGCCCTGATTGCTGGCTGAGACCAGTCGGCTGATGCTTCTCAGAGAGCCCTGTTCCAGCTGACTTGGAACCAATATCGCTAGTTCCTTTGTCCGCAGTACCGCCACTAACATTACTCACTCCTTGTGTTGCCATGTGGTCGCTTCCAATCCCAGACTGCCCGCCACTGAATTTAGATCCACCGCCAATGTCGGATCCGCCACCCATACCAGACTGTCCGCCGCCGAGATTAGATCCACCACCAACTCCGGACTGACCACCGCCCATTCCAGAATGGCCACCTAACCCGGATTGGCCACCAACATCAGCCTGTCCACCACCTAGATTGGATCCACCACCAACTCCGGACTGACCACCGCCCATTCCAGATTGGCCGCCACTGAATCCGCCACCAAGATTTGACCCACCACCGATGTTGGAGTCGGTGCCTTGTGCTTTCAGAGACGAGGAATCAATGTATCCACTTTCTTTGTTTGCTTGATTAGACATGTTTTTGAACTTTGATTTTTCTAAGAGATAATAATTTGGAATGATAATAGGGTATAGTTCTCTACCTTTAAATAATATTTAGAAGACTTCTAAGAAAAATACCTGCGGCAGCTACTTCCTGTTTCTACAATAAAAAAGAACGAATTTATTCTCCGACACCTGCAAAACTTAGAAAGTATAAAAGAAAAAGACTTTTAATTGTTTCTCTTAGTTTTGCTTTAAAACTTAAATTGGCCTTGTTCTCTACAACGAAGTTGCAAAATTCAAAACGGGTTGTCACCCGGATTAATGGGTTTCGGAGAGCACTTCCTCAGAAAACACCTCGTGAAGAGGGCAAGAGGTCTCTATGCTGTTATCGATAAGAATTTAAGATAAGTAGTTACAATTAAATTTGCTAATTAAAAGAATAATTCCCTCCTGCGGTAAATCTTTTTAGAAAATTCTCTTATGACTTTTTAATGAAGTTATTGCATTATAGTTCTTTTGAAGAATAATTTAACACAACACCAATTCGTTAAAGACATTCTACCTCTTCTGAGAGCTAGAGATATTTTTATTTCAAGAAGTTTTGAATTTATTTTGAAATACATTTTTCGATGATAATTCTTTTGAAACAGGCTCTTATTGTAATGATATTCAGCGAGATATATTAATCTTAGTTCAACAGTCGAGGACATTACTGCTTGTTTGTTAGTAACTATGGATGGTAGACTTGAAAGTAATTAAATATATTCAACTATGAGTACGATTTTGATAACTCTAAATCTGAAACAATGCTGACAAATCTAATCACTTAATACTATATAAGCTACACGTATTCTTTCGTGAAAACCATTTTCTTCATTTTATCCCGCATTAATTCCACTATGCATGCATTAGTTTGCTTACAGATTGCATATAAAGGCATCAACAAGCAAAAAAATATGAATTGTTTTCTCATATCTAGAATTTATTGGGATAGCTGAATACATACTTTCAACCATATATTGTCATTTTCACTTCTTCTCAATATTCTAATAAACAGTCATTATTCAATTAATAGTGGAATCATCTCCGATAATCCATTTATTTCTTATTGCTCAAGATTTTATTGAAGTTCGATTGCTTGTTTAAATCAATATTAGGAGGCTGTAGCTTACTCGATTGTTGAGATTGTTGAAAGAATTGCTGCTCAGAATTTCCAGAATCCTTATGGACGTAGATATCATCGATGTATGTACCTCTTGAGTGAAGCTCAGATTTCACCTCTGGGTTAATCGTGGTTTCGTGAGCTTTGAGAGATGCATGGTCTATAAATCCGCTTTCAATGTTATTAATGTTAGACATGGGATGTTTTCTTTGGGTTGTGTGTTAAAATTTTTTTGAATGATAATATTATTAAGCTTCATGCTTAAATAATACTTAGAAATTCTGCAGCCAACGACTCTTTCAGTACTTGTTTCTATTACTGACTTTCACGTCTTAAAAAACTGATGATAATTGAACTTTCTTTCACATTTTTTTGAACGTTAAGTTTTAATTGTTTTAGCAATATCATTGATAATTTTCTTTCTTGCTAAATACTCGAGGGAGAATCCATGTAGTATTTTTCAATTGAGAGATCTAACAAGGAGGCATTAAAGTCGTCAAAGTAGTGGAGTGTTGAAGTTTTTGTTTATCCGGCTGGGATATGGTTCTTCAGCTGTAACTTATATATTTACGATACTGAATTTGTCTTTCTTGAATCAAGCAGTAAGGTATTACTGATTTGAAGATGTTTTAATAACGATGAGGATAGTATTGAGTTAATTCTTTTAGAAATTGAAATTTTCTTTTCGAACTTTTTTTATCTTTCACACCAAATAGAGGCTATCTCCCAAAACTAAACTCGAAATTAAGTTTTTAGAGTTTATTTATTGTTAATGGCTGCGTTCTGACGCTGTATTACAATCAAAATACGAAGCAACCCTGCTTGATACCTTTAAAAAAACGTTTGCCTACTGTTATAGTTCAAAGCAATGAATTCTTTAAATTTGCTTTGAAAATAGGAAATCAGGAAAAACAAATCGTCAGGCCAAATGGTCATTTTATTTTAACGCATGGAGACGCAGGAGAAAAACCAAATAAATATTCACGAATGAAAATTAGCTTTGTTCGCGTAAAATTTGATTTCTTTGTCCTTTTTTTCTTGCTCACTCAAGAATTTCTTAGATTCTGGAAGGCCAGCACTATTAACTAAGAAAATTAATTTTTGAGTCCTTGTCTTTCTAGAAATTCTATTTTAAGTAGATAATCGTTGTCGTTTACAAAAAGACATGTATGTGACTCACCGCAGCAATATTAATTAGTTTCCATTTCCGGAATATGATTAGATAAGGAATTCATTCAATTCTATTGAAATTATTTTAAATCCCTCTTCTATACTTAATCACACTAATGAACCTTATCTAACAAATATTGGACTCTGGCAGAAACTTTATTTTTGGCTGACTTCTTCGTGCCACACGTTCGTTATTGTAGTACCCCCCGATTGCTTGGGCAGATCACTTGAGGAAGGCTTTATATTGCTATTAGGATCGTTGTGGACGTAGATATTATCGATGTATGTGCCTTTTGAGTTGAGCTCAGATTTCGTCTCTGGATTGACTGTGGTTTCGTGAGCTTTGACAGATGCGTTATCAATAAAACCGCTCTCAATGTTATTAATGTTGGACATGTTTATGGTTTATTTTTCTTTGGATTGTGTTTGTTGGGAACACTTTTTTTTAATGATGATAATACTATCAATCTCCAATCTTAAATAGTGCCTTGCAACACTCCAATCATAATCCTTTCAGCGTTCACTTTAGTTCACTGACTATTACGAAGAAAAAATATTGTGATATTGGGAGTTATTCACGCTATTTTAGCGTCAATTTTTAATTTTTAACGCAGCAGTTTTTTCAGCTACCATACTAATGCGGAAATCCATGTATGTCTAGGATCAGCATATTGATAGAAAACTAATAGAAGATAAGGAAAACCATCAGCAGAAGAAGACAGTTGAATGCTTTGACTCTCCATTAACTGTCAACTTTTTGAGCGATACATTGAATTGATGCTGAGTAGCTAATGAATAAGATTATGATTATGACAATAATTTCGTAATTTTCGAAATTGAATAATTCTTTGCAGAAGTTATATCATTCTTTCAACGCTTTTCCAATTTACATCAGAGATAAGTTTACAACATTATACTCTGAGCAAAGATATCTCAAAAAAGACAAACTGTTTTATTGGTAATTAATTCAAATGCATATTTCAATACTTTTGTGTTATCCTCTGAGAGTGAAGATATACCGATATAATGTGTAGATCTTACATATAATTGAAATTAAAATAAGCCCTTACTACCAATTATATTCCGAGAAGGCTATGAAAACCTTGCGATTAAGAATTCATAATCAAATTTTCTTATGGTTCTCGAATTAGTAATTTAGCTTTAGTGAAATTATCCATTATTTCGATGTTCGTTTGGATTGAGTTGTTGCTATCAAAGTATTCACAAATAATAAACAGTACTATAGAAATACCAGGGCAAATGCAATAATCAAGTTGGCACTAATCATAAATTGATAATAGAATTCTCTTTAATCCATCTATTTTGTACAATCGTTCTTGAACTCTTGATTCAGAGAACTTCTATCAGTAAACTTTTCTTTTAGTTTGTCCTTTAAGCCACTCACTCCTTTATGCTTTTGATGATCATGCTCAGGGATCAGCGTGCTGTGTCTTTTGGCTTCTACTTTCGCCTTTCCGTCATCCATAGCAGGCTCAGTGTCTTTAAAATCAGATATTTTCTGAGAGACTGCGGCTGCGGTCAGTTTATTCGACAAATTCGACATTTCTAAGCTTGGACTATCCAGAGGAGCTTTTTGCAAGAGAAAAATATTTGGAAATAGCAAATATCAGTACATTGCTGTTTAACAAACGCCGAGAAACCTTCATAAACGCTTTTGTCAGTAGTTGATCTTCTTTGCTTTGGTAGCGATCAATAAATTTTATTTTGTTCGATTCGAATTTTTTCCTCTCAATTACATGAAAGCGAGTTTGCTTCAAAAAAGATATGCTCTTCAGCTAACTACACACTTCATATTCTCTGGAAATCCATTAATAACCAGTCCCACTCTGTGTTATGCGAATATATATCTTTTCCTATTTTAAGACTACAATTATAAGCATAGATTCATAAGATTTTCTGAATCTTGATTCTCTGTTTCGCAAAGTTCAGGGATTACGTTTCGATATCACTGAGGAGCCAAGAGTATACATTCCCCCCCCCCTTTGGATCAAGAAACAACTTCTCATCTTTCACAAAAATAAAGTGAGTCCAAAGTGGTCTACATATATATTTTACTATTTTCCTATTCTAATCCTGGAGAAAAATGGTACTCTATTAAAGCGAGAGTGCTTTTTCAGATATCATTTCCACTATCTGCGTGTTAATTCATTCATCGTAAACACAACGAATTACATATAAACATAAAATGAATGAACTAAACCTTTCTCTTTGGATTAGATATAGTTAAATTAGATTAGATAATTCCTCAATTTTTACAGTTCTCTTATACATAAACTTCTATCAAATGAAAGTGTCCGTCTCCTGATAGTGGAATCTTCACCATACACTATTTATTTAGAGCCTTATGCTTTCCATGTGGTATCCCAAGCTTTGTCAGATTGTTCTTTCAGATCAGCCAATTTTTCCTGTTGCGACATTTTCAAAGGTGGTTCTTCGCCTTTGTCTCTGATGGCAGGCCCTTTAGTCTCAAGAAGTTTCACGTCATCTTTGTCTTTTTGAGGATTTTCCGCATGCCAGGTAGCATCCCAGACTTCCTTTTTTTGTTCCTTCATCTCAGCCAATTGCTCTTGCTTTGGAATTTGCAGATTTTTTCCATGATCCCCTATATCCATTACAATTGGTTCATCATAGACGACCTTTTTCCCTTCGAAGTCTTTTTTGACTTGCAAAGTGGGATCTTGCGAGTGCGAGAAAGTATCACTTGACTTGTCAAATACAGGTACGTTCGCGTTATAGTCACTCATTTTTTGTGGTATATTAGACATTTTGGATTGACCTCTTTTGGAAATTGGTGCTATCGGATATTAAAGTTTGAATAATAATATTAACGTGCTCGCAGCTTAAATAGTGATGCTAAAAATCTTTAATAATGCAGTATCAACTATTATTTTCTATTGTTGACAGCGAATTGATTTAATTCAATGCTTCAAGGTTAATTATCAATTGAAAGTAAAGAAGAAGGGCTAGTGGACAATATTATTATTGCCAGGGAAGAGAGAAAGCCCAGATTTGTGTTCTCATTGACGAAAGAGATTTCAACTTGCAAAAGAAAGTTCGATTCGCAAGAATGGGTCATGAAATTTAACTGACTCGAAGTTAACCGAAAATCTTCTTTTATGATGATTCATCAACGATTCATACTTTGGAATTTCGTTCTTTTTCGAAAGGGAGAATTGCCTCTCTCTTGTTTCTTTTGAAAGGGAGAAAAGGAGTTCATTTCTTGAGATCAGAAAAACACATCAGACTCTAACCTAAATTTAATTTGAATGTGATGAAATCTTTTTGTTTTTGTTGTGAGTGGATTTCGTTGCAAAAGCTTGACCATTATAGCGATGGAGCTTCTGGACCTTGATAAAATGTGGAAAATCAAAAGATGCTAAATCTCAACTTTAATTATGTAAAGAATTAGTCATTTCCAATAAATTTTTGAGATAGTATCCATTGACTTATGTGCAGTATGACGGTGAAAAGGATCAACTATTGCTATTTTAGATAACATCCCGATTCAATCTACATAATTTTGCTTTATTTCGATTATTGAATAGATGCTAACGAGAAAATGGCACATGTGTAGTTTTGCTACTAATTAACTATCGGATTCACGTCTAATTACACATAGAATGAACAATTTCAACGAGAAAAGTATATCTTAGCGATCAAATAGAATTGAATGTCAATAAATCGAACATGAAAGACGAATTACTATGGAATCTCGCTATATCTGGTCATTGATGGTTTTCCTCCATCTGTTGATTTATCAGATATCAAATCTGTTTCGCTTTCTTTTTGATCAATGTTAGGATCGTGCTGTGGATTAATCTCATGTGTTGTAGTCATATTTTTTTTTTGAGCATCCGATGGAATTTCTCCGCTTGTGTCGATCAACGGCTCATCCTTCAAAATAGCCATCTTATGTTTTACATAATATTTCGCTTCGCTGATTTTTTCCGGCAAATGCGACATTTTCAAGCTCGAATGATGATTTTGTAATGAAAGAAGTTTTTCAGTTTTTAAGGTATCAGCAATTTCTCTAAGTTCAAGAATCTCTTAATTAAATCTGTATCAGTAATTGTTCTTATATATACTGGCAGCGATGCAAATAAATTTTATTTCGTTCTTTTTAGAAGTTACTGTCTTTTTTGTCTCGATAAGAAAACATGTTTGAAACAGCAGGACCAAAAGTAATTTAACAAGCATATTTATTGATATTACGAGATGTAGCCTGCATTTCAAAAGTAAAAGCCACGATAATCCACTAAAGTACTCTGAGAAGGAAAAATATGTATTTACCTAAGGTGCTGTTCAATGCCAACCTCTAGCATTAACTTAAATATACCAAAATAAATGTCATTAGTAAGAACCTGACGGTTCGAAATAAGTGGGTTTGCCTCTGTGAAAAGAATTACAAGGATCGAATTGGAAAAGAAATTTCAATATTGTTAAAACAGTTTACGATACGCTGACTTTATCCAAAGCCAAAGTCTTCTCGTCAATTCAACTTATGATGAATTTCAATTTCGCACTAACCATACTTATCAATGAATTCAGAAAATAGTATTTGCAGGAAGATCAAGGACACTGATCGTCGTAAATGTGGTTGCAGTCTTAATCTTGACCGAGAACTTTTAGTTCAGTTCATTTCAATTTAATTCTCATCATTTCATAACATCAGAATAGAGCAGCAAGGTTTTTAATGAATTTAGGTTTTACTTCTCAATTCGATTACATAAAAGCCAATTCTTATATGATATATATCTATAGCAGCAATTTAATTCCTATGCTGCTATAGAGTCGAGCATAGTAACTAACTATTGATAGTGGGCTCTCTGACTAGTTCTTTATTTTGGAATATCATCCAACTTATTATGAGTTAATTTATCTTTAATTTTGTCGGTGATACCAGGTGCATTCCAGGTAGCATCCCAGGTATCTTGGCCTGGTTTTACTTCTATTGTGCTTGAGTGTGTGTGGAAACCCTCTTTTGATTTTTCTTTAGCATTAGACATAGCAACTTTCGTATTGTTCCATTTCTCAGAAACATACTCTTTAGCCTGAGTCCATTTGCTCGGTTCATTAGATGTATCAGAGGGTAAATTGGACATTTGTAGGTTTGTTGGTTTTAGAAAATCTTTTGTTTGGAATAGAATCTTCAGAATATTAAACTGAATGAGCTTATAGCTGAAAAACTTCTATATTTACAGGTCTCTAACGAAAGTTTCATTAAAATATGTGTTTATTCGTAGAAATTCTCGATAAATTTTAACTCAAATTCTGAATTTTATTAGGAGTTTCCATGAATTAGAAAGTATGCATGTAAGGTCTTGACTTTTATGATGCAGAACAACTGATAGCCAGGAAAAATATTGCTTCAAAAACAAATACAAAATGAAAACAAGTTTGCAAGAGAGAAGGCTTAAGCAGGTTGCTTAGTAGTCGGGGTTGTAGCATTTGAAACGAATATTTCTATTTTGCAAAACCAAGCAGCTAAATTGGACTGCTTGACGTTGCAAATCTATTTCGAAAATTCGCTTATTTTTACTTGAGCAACGATTCATTTGATTTTTGATTCTTTCTTTTTCGAATGAAAAATGTTGGACTGTTAGAAAAACTTAATTAGTATGTGGATAAAGACTTCTTGTTTGTGCGAAGCTATGTATTTGAAAACTAGAATAAATATATTGAGTAGAGAACTCTAATCTTTGCTACCTTCCACTTAGAAACCTTTTTTTTTTTATTTTTTATCTAACTACATGAGGAATGAAAAATAAGTATTCTGTGGAAATTTAATTATGAATTGGGTGACCCAAAAAGAGGTTGTGTTTTAGTAGAGCCAATTTGCCTTATTCGCTTTCACTATCAAGAAATTTCCTTTTGACAGACATAAGATAAATGTCTCCAAAAACGAGTTAGAGCGTTAATTGCAACCTTACTTTTTTCGAGAAATGAAAGTTGCTATGGCCTCTGAATTAAACAAATCATAAGAGGTGTGATTTTTTCTTGAAAGATTTATCTTTACATCTGAGAAATACAGTTAATTCAACCACTTTTCAATTCTATCAATGATGAATAATAGTAAGTCTAAATTTCTATTTGAGTTTCATAGTTTCATTTCATTGAATTCCCACTCTTCCAAAATAAAGGTAACTAACTATATGTGTTTTCAATAAATCTGCATGCAGTCACCACTGTTTCACTTATTCTGTGTTAGTTGTATTCAATTATATAACGCGGCTATTTAGTAGGAACCAAATTTCTATTCACAATGAAATCCATTACATAAATTTTATGGATGCCATATTATCTTATTGCCCTTGATGTCCCGTGAGTTTTTCATCAGCTTTATCAGCTGTAACTGGAGGACCTCCTTGGTGAACCATTTTGGGATCGGTATAGAGTTTTGAAAACTTTGTGTCTTTCTCAGCTTGCGCTTTAATCTTTTGTCCGGCGCTGATAACAGTATCTTTCGCTTCATGAACTTTCTCAGCCACTCTCTCTTTTGCCTCGTTCATAACGTTTGGGCTGTCTGACATTGTTGAGATTTAGGTTTTATAAGTCTTGTAAGAGAAAATCAAATTTTTCAAGGAATGGTATATTATAAGATAATCAATGCATTTGCCGCTTAAGTAGTTGGAGAGAAAGATTCTTTGATAGTAACTCCATAAGCTTTTCATTTGCAGTTACTGGCAGCAGAGAAGACCTAATTTATTCTATATTATACATTATCTCTCGAAGGAAAAATTAAAGAAAACCTTCAACTCCATTCTATTTAGATTAGTCTTAATTTACATGCAAAATTTTGCTTTCAAGTCCCTACTCATCTGAATAATTTCAAATATTTGTGTAGGAATTTTCAGGAAGGAAGCTCATTCTTGGCTAACAATGCAGTAGCTTATCAGGATTCATTGCGACAATTATCTTTGCCTTTCTAGCCAAAATTAAGCTTAAAATCGCACTTACTGAAGCTATAAAATTAAATAGAATGTTCTTAAGACGCAATTAACGAATTAATAATATTATTTTCGTTCTTTTCGAAAAATGCTTTTTAATTGAGCGAAACACCGACAATAGATTTCTATATTATTGACAGGGCACCTAAAATATGTCCTTTTTCAACTTGAACTTTTAGTACGAGTTTAATTAGTTCCCAGAAACAAATAGGTGTTTCAGATGCTCAGCTAACTGAAGCAAAAAAGACTTCATTTTCTCTTGTTTTGATGGGAAATAGATGTTCAGCATCATATATTCGACCTTCCTCATAATATCAAATTTTAATTTTTAAAATCCACTATCTAAGCTCAATAAGCAATTTCACAAGCAAATATAGCTAAGTCCATTCACAAGAAACGTATTAATTAATTCGTGATTGATTTACAATGGGATTAGATAATCTCTAGATATCTCTGGTAATTATGTGGCACTTCTATCTTACTTCCCAAGCGCTATTAAGCATCAATTAAATGATAGTGGATCCGTTGCTGTATTCTTCATTGTTGCAGATTTTGACGAACTTCAGCTTGGTCTCGAGGCCTTAAATCGCTTTGATCTCCGGTCACATTCTTCTTAATGCTAACAAATTCTCCATGTTCCTTGTTTGAATCAGTCGTAATCCCCACACCCTGATCTCTTGCATCTTTTGCAGTTTGTTGAGACCCAGTGTACCTCTGAGCTTTCTCGTTTGAATTATCAATCATTCCGCTCTCCTTATTGGCTTTATTGGACATTGCTATGTATCTTAATTCTTAAAGCGATCTTTTCAGACTAAATATTTTGTGTGTATAATAATTAAAGTTTCTCTACAGCTTAAATAATGTCGTGAACGCCTCCAACAAAAGTTCTATCAGTAACTTCGTTCTTCTAAGACGACCAAAAAGAACGAATATTAATTCTTGGGCATTAGATACTCCTCAAAAGAATATGAAAAGAAAAAAGCTTTCTTCTATTCTTTTATAAGAATTCTATTCATATCATGCTCCCTTTCTAACTAAAATTTCGCTCTTGGGTATACGATGGCCATACGAGCCTTTCACGAGCTTGCAATGGAGCTCCTTGTATTTCAGAGTGTTTAGAAATGATGTACCGTGAGATAGTCTAAGGCATTAATTATAACCATTTCGGGTGTTTACTTTTAAAATTAGCTGCTTTTGTAAAAAGAATAATTCGCAAACGTGATTTCGGAGAAGTTAAATTATGCTCGAAATTCTAAAGTACTTCCTCAGCGTACTAATGATGTGAGTTTCTTTCTTTTCGAAAATGAGGTTCCTAACAAATTAGAGACACAGTCAAATTTGTCTCTTGTTACCAGGGTCAACTTATTCCTGCGAATTGTGCTATGTTTCAAGGGATTAGGAAAGCCAATAGTCGATAGGCTAAGCTCTACCTAAGGTCTATGAGGAGAAGCTTTTTAATTTTCGTGTCATTTAGAGGTAAATTCTCATTATTTGAGTTATATGAATTATTTATATGAACATTTCTAGATGCTCCCACAGGAAATTATATATTCTCTACGATTAAACTTGAAATAGGAAATTAAATGGGAACAGCAATAATGAAATGCCTTAGATATACTCCTTATTGACTTCCATGCAAAACCTCTCGTTGTCCCTGCTGGTTTACGTCTCCTGATTTTTCTATTATCTTCTTACCCGTATCACCTCCCGCCGATTGCTGCTGACCAATATTGCCTCCACTCTTAATGTCACCGGACTTCTGCTGGGATCCTGAATCAATTATTTTCTGAGATTCCTTCGCTTGAGCTTCCGGCAATTTGTTAGGCATCTTTTCCATGTGAGAATCAGACATTTTGGAATTAGCTTCTTTAAACGATGTTTTTTGAGATGTGGATTTTTTGGATTTATTATAACTTGAACTCATCGCCTAAATAGCACATGGAAGCCCTTCTTAGCCGTTCTGTCAGAATTTCTTTTATTATTCATGGCGACTTGAACGAACTTTCCTTGTTCTACTCAATAAATCAGAAGATAATGCCTTTCATTTAATTGTTAGGAGAGGAATTGTCGAACAATAAAATTACATTCAGATATTCTCATTGAGAGTTTTGGTTTTAATAAATAATACAATAGAGTTGTCAGCTACAGTCACTTTCGTAAATGATATGATAAGGTATAGTTTGGCTGCGATGGTTTAACTTTAAAATTTAAACATTCGAAAGGAATATTCTATGTTGGAAATATTTAAGCAGTGAAAAGTTAATTGCAATATGTTTAATTTAACTCTCATTTCGATGATACTGCTTCCTTTCTTTTTCGAGAATCGAATGTTCATAATCTTTTCTAAAGAAAAACGCTTTCTTCGATTAAATTGGCCTACGTTTACCATTTAATACCGATTTAGCTAGTTATTTTCCATTCAAACTTTTCAGAGACGAGATTTACTTTATTCGTTTCATTTGATTTGTTTTCCACTATCTAAGCCTTAAGTGTTACAGAGTTGATATTGATAGCTACATTCACACATAAAATGCATTAATTAAACTGAACCGTAATCAGATTAGACACTTCTTCAAATAATATGACAATTCTCATTCAAAATAATTTTCAAGCGGAATAGAACCTTAAACTGATAGTGGAAATCTTGATACATTCTTAATTATGGCTTAAATTGCCGATTTTCATATCTCTTTTCGTTGGTGGTCTGTCCCATTTGAATTCTGTCTGGGTTTATTTCAGCGCATTTTTCCATGGTACCTTTGCTCTTCTCTTTCTGAGAGGTTTCATGTGACTGAGTTTTCGTCTCACCACCAGCACCAATCACAGCTTCCTGAGAAGCTCCCAGTTTCATATTGTCGTATTCTTTGGGTGCGTTGGATTTGGCGCCCATCTCGGGATTAGACTTGTCCATATTGGAAGTCGCTCCTTTGCCAGTTAAATTCGACATGTTAATTATCTGACTGTTCTATGGTTTTCTTAGAGGGGAAATTATTTTTGAATGATTATAGCAATCTGTCTCAGCTTAAATATACTCGGAGACAATTTATTAAAAACTCGAACAGAATATCCTGCACCAGTTTGCTGTAGTTGATAGCTGAAAAGATCGAATTTTTTTACTCTTCGACATTTATTGAAACGACTTGAAAGTGTTCATTATTAGAACGAGTCTTTTTCCATTTTTTCGAATGTTCGTTTTCAATTTTTCATAAAATCACTACTCCTTCTGAATGAGTTTTTGCCCAAACACATAGCTTATTTATGATAAAGTGAAGCCAGCTGCCGTCAAAGACACAACTGATGAGATTGCGTTTGTTCAGTATGTCCATTTACAACCGCTATTTCCTATTCATTTTTAGCAAAGAGCTTTGTTGTTTATCACACTAGCCAACGGAATTGGTCGATTTGACGTTGCAAGTTCATATAGAAAAATCCTTGCTAGCATTGCTTTCTTACTTTCTTTGTCGAAATGTACAGGGTTAGGTATGGAAGAGATCACACTCGTATCCTAACTTTTTGCACACATGGCCAAATTCAATGTAAAATAGCCCTCTGGGTTCCTCTCTAATGCAAATCATGGATGTCTTAATTTTAAATATGCTGTCTGTTGTCGATTAAACTCAATATTGATTGAACATACTCACTTGAATAGAGGTAGAGGGCACCTAATTCAACTTCAACCCTGCTCTTGAAAAAGGAACGAGAATTTTGATTTGCTTTTGTTTTCATTCTTTTGATCGAATTATTGTAAACTAACGTATTAATCATAGAGCGATCCATGAACAAGAACATGTATCATCTAATTCTTAATTACGAATCAAATATGACTCGATTAGATATTACATACAAACATCTAGTCAATTAACTTTATATAGCAATTACTTCAACTTCCATACTATTCTATTACATTCTCAAGAATATATCATTTGACAATGGGCCTCCAGGGTATCGTTTAGAGCAATGCCGCGTTTACGCCTTCATGTGCCTGACGGTCTTGTCGTTCTTGCATCTCCTCAGTTGTGTATTTAGTTAATTTCTTCGTGTTGGGGTCTATGTCTTCTTTCTTCTCGAGGGGGGCTTTTGTTTTATTATGGGCACCACTCACAGAGTCTGTAGGATCAGTGATCTTCGCAGATGGATAATCAACACGCCCAGTTATATTGTCGTCAATACTGGATGTGTTAGACATTTGAGCTAATGTGGCCTTGGACTTGTTGGACATTTTTTCACAGTTAAAATGGGTTTGGGTGATCTCTTAAAAAGCTGATAATTCGGAAATAAAAAATTATTGTGTCATTCTGTTGCTTAAATAAGCTTAGAATTATCTGACGTGTATCATCTTGATTTCGAAGACTAGCAGCCCAAAGAACTAATTGTATTCTCGAGAAGGAAGGTAATAATGTTCCATTTCGTCGTGGTCCAATTTACGTCGTTTTGTTAACTTATCGGAAATCAAAATATTAATCTTTTTCGAAAAAAGCTCTTTAAATAAAAGTTAGCCAACTTAGCTCATCTTTCGAACCCATAACCTGACGATATAGGATACTAAGGTCAATGGCTTGTAAAGTTACGATGCTCTCTGCTGCTGAATTCCATTTCATCTTAACTCAATTGTGGTGGCTCGTTACTAAGACGAATGTTAACTTCATATTGTTTCACAGGGAGTCATGACAACTATGATTTAACGTTTAGGCTCGAACAAATAAAACTGGTCTGATAAGAAGTCTTTCCCATAGCCTGAGCTACAAAAAAATCTCATACTCCGGGGATCGTGAGTAGAACTGCCAACTTTACTTTCATTATTCCCAGCAGTTTTAATTTTTATCTCGATATGTTTCAACGGTGTAACTTCAAAAATAAGCCCTATATGTTAACTCATGAATACAATGCAAGAGTCCCATTGCTTACTAAGCAAAAGCCCTACTCAAAGAAATTTTGATCCCTCTATCACTTAAAAATTTCCCTCGTTTTCAATCGAAATCTCTTCTTATTCAGCCATAAATTAGTATTCTAACTTAAAGACCTTGGATGTACAATAATCGTTCTAACCGAACTCTTCGAGACAATTTTTTCAATTTCATTCCATTAAAACCTGTTTTCCACTATCAACAATACACATGCACATCTACATACACTATACGCATTATCTCAATATTAATCTGAATTATTTTAGTAATCTCATGGAAGATGAATCTATTGATAGCGGAATCTTCTGCACACTTGTTATTTTTTAACGTCATGCCACTCTCCAGCGATTTCGTCTTCATTCGCTGGCGCTTCGGGCTTCTGCTTGGCTAAATCATTAATGTCTTTATCCTTGTGGAGACCAATGTCGTCCCTAATTTTATTCTGTAGTGCAGAGTCCCCTTTCGCGTCGAGCAAAATATCTGCTGCGTTAGCCATTCTCTTGGATTCTCTCGCTTCCGCATCGGTCATTTTATTGGGAATTCTGGTATGTGTGGACATATGAGACATATGGGTCAGATCGGTCATGTTAGACGTGTTGACCATATTGGATGTGTCAGTCTTATTGGGCATATTGGCCATTTTTGGATAATTGCGCTGCTTTGAGAGGTTTTTTTAAGAGACAAAAACGTTAGGATTATAATATTATAAGTGACAGTAAAACTTAAATAGCTCTAAAGAATCTCTTACAAAGGAAAACTACGTCAGTTTATCACAACGATCCAGAGATCTTTTCACTCTTCGTGTTTCATCACGACACGGAATTATCGATGGAACGAAAAAGCTTTTTTCTATGATATATTATAAAAGTAATTTTTTAATGTTAACGAAACTTCACTTCATCTAACTAATTCTGCAGCGGCTAAAATGCCCGTTTTGTCCTTTTCAGGATGTCAGGTATCCGATCGAGCACCAGTGAGCGCCATTTTACATGGACTGGACGTCCAAATATATAGTATGTATATATGTGTAATGCAGATATATTGGATATTTGACTATACTCCTTTGGCTTTGAGCGATAAAGAATTTTTTTATGAAAATGCTGCAGAATATTCGATAGCCAATGAGACTGAACCCCCCCCCCCCCCGCAAAATGATATCAGTTATGGAACTATGGTATAGCTAAGACTATCCTTGAGGGAGAGGAAGAAAGTAAATTTCAGTTGAATTTGGTTTGAATTCTGGGTAGCATATATTATGTTAATGTTATTTCCACTATCATAGTCTGTGAAGTACATTTACAAGCAATTATCAGAAGATTAGATGTTATCAATTTTCTTGTCTATGGCAATATCTATATATATACTATATTTCATTGCTATCCTATTTTAATTTCAGAGTTATACAATGATCAAAAGATAGTGGATTTCTCAGCATTCTTTTACAGTGACAGCCCATGCGGGACCGTTTTAGACTGAGCATCCGCTACATTCCCTGTGACTCCACCTCCAACGGAGCCAGCTCCCTGACCCAAGCCGGGATTATTTGTAATTTGTGAATCTCCTATTTGTGTTTTGCCCGCAATTGCTCCTTCATGCAGACCCTGCTCTTGTTGTTGCATGCTTTCGACCTTTAATTGCTCTTGGGTTTTTTGATTCGACATACCGGGTATATAATCCTTTTTCATGTTTGATTTTCCTCCTTTGCCAGTTAGATTAGACATTTTTAGGTTGCTGTATCTAGAGATGAGATGTCTTGTAAAAAAGATTTTTCGAATGATAGTAGCAAATCTTCTCATTGCTTAAATAGCGCTCAAGAACCTGCAACGAAAGCTCAAGCGATATTCTTTCATATTACTGGCGATCGAAAAGCCTACTTTTCTTCAAGGCAGCACATAGCGCCATCTGAAAAAATGTTATCAGAAAAAGCTTTTTTCTATTTTTTAGGAATAGATTTTAAAATTAAAGCAAAATTTCGGTTATTTCTCCCACCTCTCATTTGATGCTCTTGAGAAAATAGTTTTTTTGACCATGAACATTCTGAACAACAAAAAAACCATTATATTCGTGACTTAATTCGAGGAGTAATCAAAGCTAATACTTGATAAGTGGAAAATATAATGATGATCTTTAAATTCTACCCTTAGGTATTTACAGTAATTAAACTGACTTAAATTTCGCGAATAATTTGCAAAATTCTCTCATACTCTAATCAACGATTAATCTAAAGTTATTTTCTTTCTTTTTCGAAACTAAGAATCCTTTTTTCATTGAGACTCATAACCTAACCGACTTGAGACTGATATCCAATATTTTCTGAGAGATCTGAAGGAAGAATAAGCTCAGAAGGCTTTCGCAAAGAGAAATTGTTTTCTTTTCATTTTGATTTTCAAGTGATCAATTAGTTATTTGTATATACAACAATAAAAAGATGTGAACTGGCCTGACTTCCAAGGCTATATATGAATATAGGAAAACTTAGATAATATTTGATCATAACTAACATCTTATTGTTGATTTTTTCCTGGATGAAAAACTCGTTTCGCGCACATCGGAACAAAGCAAAGAAAAATATGCAGAATTTTCAGTATAAATCCTCTTCATGCATGGGCTTCGAATCTTCCACCTGCCGTTTTAATCGTTCTAAAATTTGATCGCTTGTGACTCCTTCATCTTCATTTTCTTCATCTCTAACGAAACCACCCTGAAGTTCCTGCCGTCTTTCCAGTTCCTCTTGATCTTGCTTTTTCACTTTTTCTATTGCTTCATCTACAGTCATTTGGTGCTTTGGTTGGACGTTCTCTTCACTCATTTTGTTTGAATTGTTGGTTGTGTTGGACATTTTTGGATATGGCAACTAAATACGTATTGAAAGTTTTTGTCTTCTTCTAATCGAAAATTTCTTTGAAAAATAAATAGCTCTAATTGTATTTTTTATTGTCGCTAAACCCTCAACTCGATTATAAGGTTGAGTTATTCACCTCCTAAAAGAAAAAATCGATTTGAATACTAAAATTCAGCTAAATTTGACTGACACTAAAATCAAATTTTAATCTTCGTTTCAAAATTCTATGAAACATTTTCTAACGATTCAAATAATTTGAACAAAATTCCTTTTAGAATTCGAGAAATGCAACCTTCCCTTTAAAATTAATAAGATAAAGACTCTTTTTATATCAGATTCATGATGAGACTCGCGAGATGTGTTTGGAAGGGCACTCAAGGAGATTACCTAAAGATGCTGCAAATGTATTCCACAAAACAGCAATCTCAGGAAATTTAGGTTATTCTCTCATAAATGAGCTTAAACTCGTTTAATTTACTTTAAAGCAATTAACTTTTTTGACTATCTCATCATCACTCTGTTAAACCTCATTCTAACCCTCATGGAAGGGATTTATTTTTGTCTTCATTTTGATTTAATTTCCATTATTGTTGAATTATTATTCATTCACAACCAGCATGGATTATATAGGTGTATACATCGACAGAAAATGCATAGATGATTAAGCATCATGTGGAATTGAACATCAATATTCAGTAGCTAAACTTCGTTTTGGGTTTATTTGAAATTCTCATCTCTTTTCTTTTGGGCCAAATGTTGTGTATCAAGAGATTTATTTTCAACGTCCTGACTCGTGGTTTTAGTTTCTTGGCCTTGATAAGTGTTGTCATCAACTTTTGGGTGGATACCTTGCACTCTAGCCTTCTTTCCGGCCTCATTGACTTGGTCCCATTGATCGGTTTCTTTTCCAGGGATATGTGACATTTTTAGAGGGTTTTTGTTTCTTTAAACGGTCTTTTTTTGTCAAATGTAATAATTTTGCGAATAGCAACCATAATTCTCCTGCAGCTTAAATAGCTCCAAGAACCCTTTAACGAAAACTCTATTAGTGTTTGCTTTGTGTTACTGACGACAGAGAAGAGTCTATTTTCGTCATTAGTACCCTGAACGACAGGAAGAATATGAAAAGGAAAAATCCTTTTATCTTTTTGAATATTTCTATCGAGTGCTAACTCAAAATTCAGCTTGTTCTAACCAAAGCTGCTGAGCTTGTTTAGCTGGCCACGCTTCCAGTTATAAGAGAATCGCCTTGGAAGAAAATGAAATAGCTAATTAGTCAAGGCATTGACATAGCCTTTGCCTGAGTTTATCATTCAAAGCTGAGCGTGTGGTTTTGAAAAGAACAATTCAGTTTGGTAATATTCAGCATCGAATTTTTAACTGACTTGACGTTGCAAAAATTATGACTTTAGAAAGTTCTTTTATTATTTGCGAGCGATAGAGACATATTTTTAAATTTTCTATTTCGAAAAACGCTCTTTTAATCTCACTCATTACATTGAAAATGTCTACATTCTATGTAAAAAAATATTATGTTACGAGCTAAATTGTCTCGTGTTTTGCTTCTCTGAGGTTAAAAGTGAGACCTCACAGTAGGCTTCCCTAATCCCAAGAAATTTTTTCAATTTATACATTCAGTCATTAAGAAAGTCGCTCAATGCCTTCAACAATTATATTTGTTTTCCAAACCAGCTCTCATCTATGTTACATGAATAAGGAGGGCCTTCTTAATTGTATGTTTTTTTTTTTTGGATTTAATTCCAATATTCGAGCATACAATAAGCATAATATAGAGGTTAACAACACAGTAGAATGCATATGAATCATTTTCTGTTCTGTATTAAGATATATTCAATTTCTGGCTATTACTTCCAATTTCTATTAAATGCATAAGTTGAATCCAACCTGAATTAATCTTGGCATGGGCGTTAGACTCATTTATGACTATTAGCCCTGCATCTTCTCCGCCCCTGCGAAATCTTTATGCTTTGTCTGAACTCCTGCTGCCGGGTCTTTTGCTGGGTCAGTAGCTATTTTATTCTTTTGGAAAGATTCCATTTGCTGGGCTGTACTTTTTTCCTTTCCTCCTTTATCATCTCCTTTATCAGCGACATAATCTTTAGTTTCTGTCAATGTTTTCCCTTCGTTCGCTGTATCGGTCAGATTAGATTTGGTCGAGATATCAGACGTGTGGGACATTTTAGATTTGTGTTCTATTTGGAATATTTTTCAAAAACAAAACAAGTTAATACAGTCTCATCAGTCTCGCAGCTAAAATAGTGTTAGAAAAGATCTATCCTTAACGAAGGACTATTCAGTATTGAGTTTCGATTAATAGCAGCTAAGAAGAAATATTTTTTATTCTTTATTATTCATTACGCCTAGAAAAAATTTAAAAAGAAAATTTCTTCGTTCTTTTGAACAATTCCATTAATATATTACTTGAAGACTTTGTCCTTCTTTCGAATGAGGTTCATCTAATCCATAATACCTTCTTTTCTAGTAGTATAAGCTCGGTGTAAGTAAACTGGGAATTTACATAGTGGATTTTGGAACTCCGTATGTACAATAGGATAACCATCAGCGAAATTTGTTAAATAGAGGCGAAAAGGTTAATTTGAATGCTCTAATTAATAACGATAATGATAATCTCTACTTCATTTCGAAAAATGCCTTTTTCGAAAGTAAGCAAAAAATCTACTAAAAATCGCTAATCTCTTTGTCTTTATTCGAACTTGAATTGTGAGACAAATTTTCCATTGCTTTTCGTATTAACGAAAATAAAGATCGATTGCTCTCATTACAAATTATCTATTAAACAAGTACTATTTTATAATCAACTCTTCTCAAAATTAAAGACTATCTTTGAAAATTATCCATTCAGAAAAGTTGTTGTGATGTCTTTTCAGGGATCCCATTATTGTATGATGCAATATTTCTTTGCTGGCTTTTTGCTACTGTATATAGTAGGACTAGCGTCATAGAAGCTAAATTTTGATTTGCAGATAGAAAACATTGAAAATATTATCGGAGTGATATACGAATTTATTATTGTTAGAACATTTATTTTTGTATGACTGCTAATGCGTTGGATATGTAATTTAACAAACTTATCAAGCAATATCTTCCAACTATTTAAGAATTTGCTGTGCTAATTAATTTAGAGATTAAGTAAATTTTAGCATCACCTCTACGTTTTGGCTTCCAGAGAAATATAATGGCATGAAGAGATAAGAATCGAGAATTAGCAATAAAGAACTTTTCTAATGGAAATCTCCTGTCTTGGGTCGCTGCAAGTTGTTGTGGTCATTACTCTTTGGGATTATAATGACTAATAAATTGATCGAAGTTTCAATTCAGAAATCCAAATTCGCTATTTGCCAGTTGTATGTGTTCTGAATAATTTGTCTTATTTGTTTATTTTTGATAACAGAATGGTATGGCCTCTTTATAGAAGGATTATGAGAGCAATCACTCTTAGCAATAACTTCAACACATTGACTCATAATACTGAAAATAATACTTTTAATGGTTTTCTGACGTTGCTTTCCTTTCCATGAGCTGTTAAATTTGTTGCTGGCTCAGATGAAACAGACAGGCGTCGCTGCATCTAATATTTAAAATGGAAGTGAAGTATGAAAAACATATATATAGTCGTTTACACCATCTGAAGTGAAACTAGTCCATAAGAATTTTTCAGTCTTGAAATCGATTAATTTAACTGTTCCATCTTTGAAAGAGCAGACGAGCATGTCTCCGTTTGTATTCCATCGCACACAATAGGCGTCATCTAGATAATTAATAGAATTATAAAACTAAGACTGGAAAATGAAAACCAAAAAATATCACCTTTCTCAGATTCCCAGAAAGCTTTGAAAATTTTTGATTCTCGTTTGTCAAATATTCTGATGCCCGCACCTTTGCCAGCAACTGCGAGCAAATTTCCATCTCCTTGGCAAACATCAATCCCATATATATTGTTTATGATGGAATTATGACATTAAACCAAGAGAAAAAATAAAATTTTTCAGTTTACTGGCTAGACTAAGCGCGACTGGATCTCTTAGAACCAGATTTTTCTTCTCTGTATCAAGGATATTGAGAAAACACCGATCGTATTTGATAAATAATGAGGGTTCCCCAGTTTTGGTCCACCTACAGGGAGCATAATAATCTCAATAGATAATAGGTGTCATAAAATAGAGAACATTTTGGAAATCTAAAATACCCTCCTTCTGCAAATCCAGCTGGAGTCTAATTTGGTCATTTTCGACATCAGATATTACGCATATTCCAATATCATTGATCGTCGCTGCTATTTCTCCAGCAGGATCAAAATCGAAGCTAGATATGAAATTAACTAGTTATAATAATGGTAAATGAGTTGTTTTCTGAAAAACTTTGTTAATTACGTCCTTCAAATACACATCCTGAGTTCCATTCTGACTCCCAGTCTGAGTTCAATTTGGCTTTTTTCAGGAGTTTAATACTAAAGTTATTCTTCCTTGCTGAATAACCCAAATCGAATAAGTGATAAGCTATTTTTTCCCGAAGAGGAATCGCAGCAAGAATGTTCCTTCGGGGATTATATGTCATATCTTCGTCTCCAATCACTAAAATATGGGTATTTGTAAAGATTAAAAATTCAAGAAGAGACTGCTTTACTTCCGAAGACTTCTTCGAACGAATAAATTTTCCTCGGAGTTTTCTTCGAAATGTCAAATATTTCCATGTTGGCAGATGTAAAGAAGCTGTGAGAGAGTGACACGAGTAATTTGGTGTTTGGGATTTCTCTCACATGAGTCCAACCAGCTAACAATATATTGTTAGTAAACTCAATCCAATGTACCGTTAGCAACATGAACCCCTTTGAATTCTGCATAACTTTGTTTTGTTTCGAGTTCGAGAATGTTGATATTGTTATTTCTTGCTGTGGAGCAAGCAATCAGGGATGGAGATGCGGAAAATGCCTCCTCTACTCAAGGTTAAATCAGAAAATGAGTCATTTGAATGTTTACCGGTTCTCATAGACTTATTAAGAGTGTCATCCAGTAACTGACCACTTTCGGCTTGGTTTGACTCCTCGATAGGTGTAGAGGTAACTCTCTGGCTTTTTTCTGTTTCATTTGTTGGCAACATTTTTGTGTTTGGACTTTTTGGGAAGAGGGCTGAAATTTTAATTTTTTTATTTAGAATCAAAATCGATCTTGACTAATTAGCTTACTTTCGTTATTCTTAACACATTTTAATTCGAAAGCTGTATTATCTTCTTGAATTTCTTTTAACGTAGATTTTGCATCAAATTATCCTCATTTAAATTCGTAATGAAGAGAAAAGTTAAGAGCCCGTTTTAACGTTGAGAATTAAGCTATTATTTCCTACTTTCACGGTCATAGAGAACCTCTCTTTTATTTGTTTTTGAAATGATTTGATTTATGCTCATGACTAGTCTTACGCTTTAATATCAGAAAATAAAGCACTCTTATTCACAGGGCATCATGCCCATTATAATTTTTTCAAATTTAATTCTAATGATCCTTGGTTTCTTTGGAGCTTTCTTTCTCCACGAAACGAGCTTTATTTGTGTCCTCTTCAAATGAAGCAAACAGACGTGGGAGAATCTAACGATTAAACAAGGTCACTAATATTAGAATGAAATGAAGTACTCTCTTCTGAAACCTCAGAATAAAGGATCTTTCCAGTCTTGAAGTCCCATAATTTTACGGTGCAGTCACAGGCTGCAGATGCAAGCATGTCTCCGCCTGGACTCCATCGAACGCAGAATATGACCTCTAAAAAAAATTTTGGAAATAAATTAATTCGTAAATGAGAAAAATCAATATTCCCACCACGCTGAATGTTATCGAAAGACTGGACAACTTTGCGCGTTCGTTTGTCAAATATAGTGACAATTGCATCATTGTCACATGTAGCCAATAAATTTCCGTCACTTTGGCATACATCAATCCAGAGGATCCTGCCTTTAAAAAGATAAATGAAAAATTAAAAATATTGAAATTCGAAACAATACAAATCTAATTACGTTTTTGGTGGATTGGCTTCTTTAAGCATAAAGCCTTCTTCTCAACGTCTAGAACATTGAGTTTCTCTTCATCATACTTCACGAATAATAAGGGTTCCTCAGGGTTCGTAGTCCATCTGCAACGACCCCAGCGATCCTCTATAAAAGTAAAATAAGAGAAAGTTGAATATTTTGAATTCAATGATGAGGAAATCTAAAGTGTATAAGCGATTTTTCTGTTAATTCAAATACCCTGTTTGCCTAACTTCCGATGAAAGACGTAATTGTCAGTGTTTATGTCCGATATCAAGCATATTCCATCGCGATCGAGAGTTGCTGCATGTTCTCCAGCAGGATTGAAATCAAAACTAGCGATAAAGTTTTCTAATTGTGAATAGCATAAAGGAGGTTAGCAAATAGAAAAATAATTCATTACTCTCATAGGTACTATACTGCGAATGCCATTTGGCTTTTTTCAAGAGATTGACGTTATAATTGCTCTTTTCGACTGAATACCGCACATCGAATAGGTGGTAAGCAGTCGTTTCTCCAATTGGAATTGCACCAAGAACGTTTCTTCTCGCATTGAAAATCGCATTTGATTCTCCGATTACTAAACAATGCTGTTATTTGAAAAATGCCTTGAATTGTCGATTACCTCCTGAAATCTTCCCCAAGGAGTAAATTTTCTTCGCCTTTTTATTTGAGATGTCAAATATTGCCATATTAGCCATATCAGACCCACCGTTTGATTCATCGAAACGACAATTGAGCGAAACAAGTAATTTCGTATTTGGAATTTCTTTTACATGAGGCCAATAGCCTTGAAGCGTCACAATTTAAGTTAACAATTAATCTGAAATACATACCTTCAGCTGTGATTTGAGGTCCTTGGAAATTGACGTAATTCTGCTTGGTTTCGATCTCAATGATACGAATGTTGTTAGCTACGTCTGAACACCAGGCGAGCAATGCTGGAGATGTGATATTTGACTCCTCTATTTAAGATTAGAGAATAATTAATCCATGAGATGAAGGTTAGAGTGAATGGAATGCAGATTGTTGTAAAATTAGAGTCGCGGTTAGAATACCAGATTTGATGGAAAGCTTAAGAACATCCTCTATTAGCGTGTTACTTTTGTCTTGCTTTGACTCTTCTTGGATAGCAGGAGCTAATTTCTCGTCATTCGTTGTGTTATTTGTTTGTGACATTGCGTTTTGAGTTTGGCGAAAATAGATTAAAATAAAGTTATATGTATTTTAATTAGCTTTCAAATTTGATTTTAGTATAGATGAAGAGTGAATTAATTAAGCTCCTTTTAAACTTTGGCAAAACGAGAGATGAGGCTAGGCGGTGCTAGTGGAGATGGCATGAGAGCTTCAATCTTGGAAAACTGCTAAAATTATTAAAAAGTAATGATTTCCTTTGTGAATTTCACCATAAAACAGCATTATAGGAGATTTGGGACGTTATGGGAAACAAAACTTCCAAGTATAACTAAATCCAGAACTTGCATGCAGGATAAAGAAGATTCTTGCAGCAAATTGGAGTACAGTTTTCAAAGATGATGGCATGCAACGAAAATCAAGCTAACATTAAAGAAAATTTTAAAGGTGATAAGCTCAATCATGCGAACCTTGGGTTTTGTCCTGTTTGACGGAATTATTTCGCTTGCTTGCGCTTTCCAAAAAGTATTTTATCAAGAACGATTTGCTTGAATATCAAATTAGGAATCAAAAGCAAGAATAATCAACATATCGAAATATTTTATGTTAGAAATGAAGTTTGAATCAAATTGAGGGACGCTTGTATATATTCGAGTATTTGTAAGAGCTTTCAACTACCCAACATATAAGTAATTGTCAGTGAGGTGATTATTTACCAAATAAAATTTTCAAAACTCTAAACAATGATTAAC